>OFFF01000640.1_pt1 | contig 25608 bp, 27 predicted proteins | sample 1521301 | NCBI WGS metagenome assembly OFFF01 (sample SAMEA3504101, study PRJEB24116) | mouse gut metagenome | biome: mouse gut; feature: mouse-associated habitat; material: faeces | place: Denmark | collected 2011
CGTCGGCCAGGGGGATGATTCCGTAGCCGAACTCCAGCTCGATGGGATCCACCTGAAGGAGGCTTGCCACATTCTCAGGCTGGCGCATCTCCTCCGCCGCCTCCTCGTCGCTGTCCACCTCCCGCTCGATGGCCTGAGTCTCCAGATTGCTGGCAATCATCCGGCCGCCTACGATGAAGAGGAGCCCCAGCCCCAGGAACAGGATGGTGTTCAGATCCGTGAATATGGACAAAAACGCCAGCGTCCCGCCCACCATGTACATGACCTTCGGTATCCCGAAGAGCTGCCTGATAATGGCCGGGCCGAACTCTGACTCCTTGCTTCCCTTTGTGACCAGCACACCGGTGGACAGAGAGATGAGCAGAGAGGGAATCTGGCTCACCAGGCCGTCACCGATGGTGAGGATGCCATAATTGTCCAGCGCGGTCATGACATCCATGCCGTTTCGCAGCATTCCCATGGCTATGCCGCCCAACAGGTTGATGAGCGTCAGCAGGAGTCCTGCGATGGCATCTCCCTTGACGTACTTCACGGCACCGTCCATGGAGCCGAAGAAGCTGGACTCCAGCTGAATCTTCTCACGCCTCTCCCTGGCCTCCCTGTCATCGATGGCACCGGTGTTCAGATCCGCATCGATAGCCATCTGCTTACCGGGCATGGCGTCCAGCGTGAATCTGGCAGTGACCTCAGCCACGCGCTCGGAACCTTTGTTGATGACCAGGAACTGAATCATGATCAGTATGATGAAGACGATCGCGCCGATAATCAGGTCGCCGCCGCCTACGAACTGTCCGAAGGTCATTACCACATTTCCGGAGGTGCCCGTCTTCAGGATCAATCTCGTGGAGGACACGTTCATTGCTATCCGGAAAATGGTGGTGAACAAAAGAATGGTAGGGAAGTACGACATATCCAGCACTTCCTTGATGAACATGCAGGCAAACAGAACCGTAAAAGCGATAGCAATATTCAATGCCATGAACACATCCAGTATGCCCGCCGGAAGCGGCACGATGAACATCATGAACGCCACCAGCACATAGATGGCTATCATAACGTCTGTTCTCGCCATTTTATCGCTCATGCTGTCGTCTCCTCCCCAGATTTCCCTGAATCCCAGTAGTCTATGAATCTCACCTTAAATCTTCCCCTGTAACTGATATACAAAAGCCAGCACCTCTGCCACCGCCTGATACAGCTCCGGCGGCACCGCCTGCCCGATATCCACGTTGGCGTACAGCATCCGGGCCAGCGGCTTGTTCTCTACAATCTCGATTTTGTTCTCCCTGGCCACCTCTTTGATACGGGCCGCCAGATAATCCTCTCCCTTGGCTATCACCAGGGGCGCGTCCGCCACCTGCGGGTCATACTTGATGGCCACCGCATAGTGGGTGGGGTTCGTGATGACCACGTCCGCCTGGGGCAGGGACTGCATCATGCGCTTCATGGAGGTCTCCCTCATCTTCTGTCTGATCTTGCCCTTGACCTGAGGATCGCCTTCCTGCTGCTTGAACTCCTCCTTGACCTCCTGCTTGGTCATCTTCATGTCGTTGGAGAACTTGAACTTCTGGTAGGCGTAATCCGCGAAAGCCAGCACCATATAGAAGACAGCCACCCGTATCCCCAGATCTGTCACGATACCCGCCACCAGCTCCAGGGCCTGCATAAGCGTCACGTCGTAGAGGTTGAACAGTATGGGCCATTTATCCTTTAAGTAGCTGTAGCACACATACCCAATCAGCGCGATTTTGGCGATGGACTTCACCAGCTCCACCAAAGCGTTCACGGAGAAGATCTTCTTGAAGCCGCTGATCGGATTCAGCTTGTTGAACTTGGGCTTCATGGGCTCCAGGCTGGGCTTCCACTTCACCTGCGCCACGTCCGTGAGGAACGCGATCAAGTACCCCACCAGCAGGATGGGGGCTATGATCGTCAGCACGCCCAGCAGCAGCTGGCTGAACAGGATGCTGGCCTCCCGCTCCGGCATGGTGTCCTGCCAGTACATCGTCACGTCCGGAATCTTGCTGTAGATATTGTTGAACACATCCAGGAACTGTATTCCCATATGTCCTACCCAGAACTTCAGTATCAGGAACAGCGCCAGAAGCTCCAGGCCGTTGGTGAGCTCCCGGCTCTTGGCCACCTGTCCCTTCTTGCGGGCATCGCTCAGCTTCTTTTGGGTGGCGGGCTCTGTCTTCTCGCCCCCCATGCCCTCCTTTGCAAAAAACTGCAGATTATAGCGAATCATGTCATGCCTCCCACAAAGGAATGGATCATTCTCTTCATCTCATCGAACACAAAATCCCCTATCCCCGGCAGCATGCCTGCCGTCAGGAAGAGCACCGACAGCCCCACTAAGACCTTCAGCTGGATACCAACGGCGAACATGTTCATCTGGGGCGCCACCTTGGCCAGCACGCCCAGCACCGCGTTCAGCAGCAATATGGAGCAGAATATGGGCAGCACGATGCGGAAGCCGATGATGACATAATCCGACAGGAACTCCAGCATGGAATCCACCAGGGAATCCGCACGGAGCACAGCCCCGTTCACGGGAATCAGTATAAATGTATCCGCCAGGGCGCCAAAGAGATACCGGTACATCCCCGTGGCGATCATCATGAGCATCAGCACATACTGGTACAGCGCGCCCGTGATGCTGGTGCTCTCCCTGGAGGTGGGATCCATCAGCGTCACCATGGACAATCCTGTCTCCATGTCCGCGATAGAGCCCGCAAAGTTCACGATGGAGGTGCAGATATTGGCCGCCAGGCCTATCAGCAGCCCCACCAGCGCTTCCTTCAGCACGATGACCGTATACCCTGCAAGCGACGAATAGGTCACCGCCTCTGCGGGCGTCAGGGCCTGGTACAGAAGCAGCGATGTGAAAAAGCTGATGGCGACCCGCACATTGGCAGGCGTATTCTTCATGCTGAAGAAGGGGGCCACATATACAAAGCATGACACCCTGACCAGAATCAGCAGGAAATATTCCAGATCATAAATGGAAAAGGAATAGTCAATCATCCGCCATGCCCCTTAACCGCCGGCATATAAGCCGAAATTCGTCCACAGCTCCGTCATGAATTCCAGAATAGCCGTCATCATCCAGTTTCCGAACAGAATCATCGAAAGGAACACACAGATAATCTTCGGCACGAATGTCAGCGTCTGCTCCTGGATAGATGTCACTGTCTGGAAGATACTGACCACCAGGCCTACGCACAGCGAGACCAAAAGCATCGGCAGCGAAACCTTGATAATCAGGAACAATGCCTGTTTTGTGATATCCATTACCGCATCTACAGTCATCTAAGCATCCCTCCTCTCCTCTAAAGCCAAGCCCTCAATTGCTCTCATTTCATCTCAATGGTAGAACGATCCAACCAGATTCTTTATCACAAGATTCCATCCGTCCGCAAGGACGAAGAGCAGAATCTTAAAGGGCATGGAAATCGTGGTAGGCGGCAGCATCATCATGCCCATGCTCATCAGCGTGGACGCCACCACCATGTCGATGACAATGAACGGGATATAGATGACAAAGCCTATCCAGAACGCCATCCTCAGCTCGCTCAGCATGAAGCTGGGCAGCAGCACGGACAGCGGAATGGTATCAAGGCTCACGCCGTCCCATTCCTGCCCGGAGATGTCCATGAACAGATCCACATCCTTCACCTGGGTCTGGGGATACATGAACTTCCGCAGAGGGGCCACCCCCCGCTCCAATGCCTCGTCCAGGTCGATCTCCCCAGCCTCATAGGGCTGATAGGCCTGCTCGTTGATTTCCTGCACCGTTGGCTCCATGATGAAAAAGGTCAGGATCAGGGCCAGCCCCACGAGAATCTGGTTCGGCGGAGCCGTCTGTGTGTTCAGCGCCGCCCGGGTGAAGTGCAGCACAATGATGATCCGCGTAAAGGAAGTCATCATTATGATTAGTATGGGCGCAATGGAAATCAGCGTCAGGGTCAGCAGGATGCGCAGCGAGCCGTTTATCTCCCCGTTCCCTCCATCGCTCATGCTGATGGAGAGCACATTGGAGGGATCTGTCTCCGCGCCGCTGGCAAATACTGTCATTGAACTTACAATACACAATATGCCCACCGTGACCAGTAGGCATATTGCGGTTACTATTCGCTTGGTTCTAAGCTTATTTTTCATCATGCAACTGACTATCCTTTGGCTCTTCCCGGGAGGCATCCTTCTTGCCCGCCGCCTTCTCGAGAATCTCTTTGAAATTGAAGCCCTGTACAGGCTTCGTCTCCTTCAGCTCACCCTCAGGAATCTCGCCCAACATGGTAACCGTATCCTTACAGACAGCAATGACCATGTACCTTCCGCCTGCCCGTATAATCTGAATATATTTATTGTTTGCAATACGAGTGGTCTCTATGACCTCTATGTTTTCATTGGCGCTCTGCTGCTTCTGGTAGTTCGCCATCCACTTCGTGACGGCGGCCGTGATTCCAAGCACTACCACGAACAGCAGCAGCACCGTGATGAACTGGGCGTAACCGCTGGAGCCCCCGGTCAGCAGCACCATCAGCCAATGACCTTCTTCACAGCCTCCAGGACACGATCCTCCTGGAACGGCTTCACGATAAAGTCCTTCGCGCCGGCCTGGATGGATTCCACCACCATCGCCTGCTGTCCCATGGCAGAGCACATGATGACCTTCGCGCCGCCGTCGATCGCCTTGATTTCCTTCAGGGCCTGGATGCCGTCCATCTCAGGCATGGTGATGTCCATCAGCACCAGATCCGGAGACAGCTCCTTGTATTTCTCCACTGCCTTCGCCCCGTTCTCGGCTTCCCCGGCCACGTTGTAACCGCCCTTGGTCAGGACGTTCTTGATCATCATCCTCATGAACGCCGCGTCATCGCAAATCAGAATATTCTTTGCCATTAAACCATCCTCCTACTTGATAATCTCAGTTATTCTTACACTGAAGCATTCTTCAATTACAACCACTTCCCCCTTTGCGACAAGCTTTCCGTTCACCAGCACATCTATCGGTTCACCGGCGATGCGGTCGAGTTCAATGATGGAACCGGGCGCAAAATCGAGAATCTCTGAAATCGACTTGCTCGTGCGGCCAAGCTCTACGGTAACGTTCAGAGGGACATCCATGATGAGGCCGATGTTCTCCTGTCCTGCTATGGCGCTTCCGTCGCTGGAAAAGCTCTGGAACTGCGCAGGCTGAACATTGATGTTCTGCATGGCGGCCTGCTGGTTCATGGCCGCGCCCCCGGGCATGCCCATATTCATCATCTGAGGATTCATTCCCATCTGCATTCCGCCCATGTTCATCATCTGAGGGTTCATTCCCATGGCTCCCATCTGCATCCCGCCCATGTTCATCATCTGAGGATTCATTCCCATCTGCATCCCGCCCATGTTCATCATGGCATTCGGATCCATCTGGGGAGTCATGCCGGCCGCTCCGTAGCCTGCGTTCGCTCCCGCATTCATATCCATCTGCGGAGCCCCTCCCATCTGATTCATGGACGGCTGCTGGCCAGCGGCCTGAGACGGCGCGGCAACAGGCGCTTCCTCCTTCTTCTCCTCAGCCGGTGACTGGGAGTTCATGAACGTATCCACTACCTTGCGGGCAAAGTCTATCGGGTATAACTGCATGATGGAACTGTCCACCAGATCGTCAATCTGCATCCGGAAGGATATCTTCACGAACACGCCGCCCAAAAACGGCGACACATCCTCTCCGTTGCGCACCAGCGCCAAATCCAGCAGCTCCGCCTCCGGCGGGCTGATGTCGATCTTCGTGTTCATCATGGTGGAGAGAGAGGTGGCCGATGCCCCCATCATCTGGTTCATGGCCTCGGATATAGCGCTTAAGTGCAGCTCCCCCAGCTCGCCGTCCGTGTTCGTGCCGTCCCCGCCCATCATCAGGTCGGTGATGACCTTCACGTCATGCTCTTTCAATATCAGGATATTCGTGCCGTCCAGGCCCACCGTGTATTTAATCTGAATGAAGACGCAAGGCCTTTCATACTGATCCAGCAGATTATCCCATGTGGCAAATCCCACCTCCGGTGTGGTGATATTGACTTTCCTGTTCACAAGAGAATACAATGTAGTCGCCGAGGAGCCCATGCTGATATTGGCGACCTCGCCCACAGCGTCCTTCTCTACATCCGAAAGCAGCTCCATGGCTTCCTCCATGCTCTGGACTGCTCCTCCCGCACCCCCATTGCTGCCTTCTCCAACAGCCTCGGCTCCATCGTCATCGCTTGAATCCATGCCGGAAAGTAATGCGTTTATCTCGTCCTGAGACAATGCACCATCCATTGTTTATTCCTCCTCTCTAATAACCGATGTAATCCTGACAGCATAAGAGTCCCTCTCCGTGCCGGGCAATGCGGTAAATTTCTTGATATTGCCTACATAGACATCCATGTCCTGATCCATCAGGGAATTCAGCTTGATGCAATCTCCCACCTGCAGATTCATGAAATCGCTTACGGTGATGGTGCTCGTACCGAGCACGGCCTTTACAGGCACATCCACCTTCCGAATCATGGATTCGATATACATCTCATAATTCTCGTCATGCATCTCCTGCATGGTGGAGTACCAGTACTTGGTATTCAGCTTATCCATGACATCTTCAAGGGTAAGGAAAGGAAGACAGATGGTCATCATGCCCTCCACGTCCCCAATCTTGATGCTCAATGTCACGATGGCGACCATCTCGCTGGGGGCAATCACCTGCGCGAACTGGGGATTGGTCTCCAGCCGGCTCAGCACAGGGGATATATCAATCACGTTCTTCCAGGGCTCCCTTAAGAGCTGGACGAACATCACCAATATCCTCTCTATGATAATCTGTTCTATCTCGGAAAAGTCCCTGCTCTTCTCCAGGGGCTGTCCGTTTCCTCCCAGCATGCGATCCAACATGGCATAGCCGAGATTCGTGCCCAACTCCATGATTATCGACCCGTTCAGGGGAGCGAAATTGACTACCCCCATGATAATCGGGCTGGATAGGGAATTGGTAAATTCATTGAACTTGATGGCTTCGGACCCCACCACCGACACCTGCACGTTCTTGCGCAGGTACACCGGCAAGTTCGTCGAGAGCAGCCTTGCGTAATGCTCATATATGATTTCCAGTGTCCTCAAATGTTCCTTGGAGAACTTCGTAGGACTGCTGAAATCGTAGTTCTTGACCTTTTTTTCATCCTTCTGCTGTATCTGTTCCGTGTCGAGCTCGCCGGAAGACATGGCTGAAAGCAGGGCATCTATCTCCGCCTGGGAAAGAATATCGGCCACACAGGTTCACCTCCTGTCGTAACTTTTTATCTGTCATACCGAACACATCGTCCTCTCCGTCAGCCCCCGCCGTATTTCACATTGCTCAGCGTGATGCCGTACACGATTTTGGAGTGGAACAAATCTTCCTGGATGGCGGCAAGGATTTCGTCCCTGATGGCGCCGCTGAAGTCCGCGCGGCATTCTTCCTCCGTATAATTGGTGACTACGCCCTCGATGGTATCCTTGATCATGCTGTCATACTGGCTCATGACTTCTCCGCCGTAGGACTCGTAATCCTCATGGGTCTTGTTCAGCAGAAGGGCGATATCGAACACGATGTACATCTGCTTGTCGCTGGTGCTGACCGTGCCGTCCTCCCCCACTACCTGGGAATTGGCCAGGTGGACTGTCATCGTCCCTACATTATAGGTCTCGGAATCCGACAGAGGCACATCATCCGGACTGCCCGGGCCGTTCCATTCCAGATTCATCGCCGTCCCGATGCTGTCCATCAGAGCCGCCGTCTTTTGGTTCGTGCCGGTGACGCTTATCATCATGACCGCTGACATCGCAATGTTCACAATCATCAGCACCAGTATCAGCACACTAAGCAAATTCTTTTTCATATCGCGAAAACCCTTCCTTCTGCCCTCATTTTTTGGCTATGAATCAACCCTGGGACGGATTGTAGATCAATATCTCGACTCTTCTGTTCCTGCTCCTGCCCTCCGGCGTGGAGTTGTCGGCGATGGGCACCCTCTCTCCCATCCCGGCATGCTTCAGGTTCAGCGGATTCAAGGTCGTGGAGTCCATCAGATAATAGAACACCGACAGGGCCCTTGCGCTGCTCAGCTCCTCATTGCTGGGGTACTGGGCGCTCTTCATGGGCACATTGTCCGTATGCCCCTCAATCTCTATGGTGCCCGCATTCCCGTACCGCTCCAGTATCAGCCCTACCTTATCTATGATAAGCTTCGCGTCATCCTTGAGCTGGGCACTTCCCGAGTCGAACAGCAGACCGCCGTTCATGGTCAGCTTCACATACTGGGCGGTAAAGCTCACCTCCACCTCATCGGCGATGTCGCTCTCGGTCAGGACCTCCTCGATTTCCTCCACCCGCTCCTCGTTCTCCTCCAGCATCTTGTCCTGGAGAATCTCCTCCATGGCCTCCGGAGACATCTCGTAGTCCTGGAAATCCTCTCCGTCAGTCTCGCTGTCGGCCGTCTTGCCGGTGCTGTTGATATACTGGTCAAGCTCATTGAGCTGGCTGACGCCGTTGCTGATAAGGAAGCCGTCACCGATGGCGCTGGCGCCGCCGTCGAACACGCTGAAGGTATTGTTCATGGCAGCCACGAATTCCTGCAGCTTGGCCTCCTCGATACTGGACATGGCGAAAAGCATGACAAAAAAGCAGAGAAGGAGGTTCATCAGGTCACTGAATGTCGCCATCCACGCCGGGGATCCGGCGGGGGGCGTATCCTCTTTGCGTTTTGCCATTACTCCTCACCCCCTGCGTCTGAGCCGGATACAGCCTCCCTCTCCTGAGGAGCCAGGAAGGACTTCAGCTTCTCTTCGATGACTCTCGGGTTCTCGCCGGCCTGGATGGACAGCAGCCCCTCAATCATGACCTCTTTCAGCATCATCTCTACCGCATTGTCAGCCTTCAGCTTGTTGGATACCGGGGTACAGATGGCGTTGGCAAGCACCGAGCCGTAGAACGTGGTAATCAAGGCCACAGCCATTGCAGGACCCAGCGTAGCTACATTGTCCATATGGTACAACATATCTACCAGACCAATCAGCGTACCGATCATACCCCAGGCAGGACCCATAGCACCCAATGTATCCCAGAAGCTGATGCAGTTCTTATGTCTTCCCTCGATGCTGACCAGCTCCGTCTCCATGATGGCCCGGACCAGCTCGGGATCCGTGCCGTCCACCATGAGCAGGATGCCCTTCTTCAGGAAAGCATCGTCCATGTCCGCCGCGGCTTCCTCCAGGGACAGCAGACCTTCCTTACGCGCCACATTGGACAGGTCTATAATCTTGCGGATCATCTCGGCAGTATTTATGGCCGGTGCCTTGAAGACCAGCGCGAAACTCTTCAGGCCGCTTATGTAATCCGCCAGGCTGTAGGATGTCAGCGTGGCGGCAAAGGCGCCACCAAAGGTAATGATGGCTGACGGGAAGTTCCAGTACTCCTTCACCAGGTTGTTGATGCCGGCCCCGTCTATGATACCGTACAGCATCATCGCAAAACATAATACAATACCAATTAAAGACGCAATATCCACGAGAATCACCTAACCCTTTTGCTTCTTTTGATTATTCCGCAAAAATACCCTTTCTATATAATATTACAAGATTTTTGATCTCTTGTCTACTTTCTTTTACAATTATTTTTTTTCCTGTGGTGAGGGTAATCACCGTATCCGGTGTCTCCTCCACGATTTCGAACAGATGTGGGTTCAGGAGGACCTTCACGCCGTTCAGCTTCGTCACTTCTATCATACCGAATGCCCCTCTTCACTTCGATGCCTCTTCTTACAAGAATGTGGGGGGCAGACCGCTGCCCCCCGCCAAAGGACATTATAGCATATTCTAACTAATATTGCGAGAACTATTTTATCGCTTCAGATTAGTTAATTCTTCCAGGAGCGTATCCGACACGGTTATGATACGGCTGTTGGCCTGGAAGCCACGCTGTGTGGTGATCATCTCCGTGAACTCCGAGGACAGATCCACGTTGCTCATCTCCAGCTGGCCAGTGGACATGTAGCCACCGTCCGCGGTGATGTCCACGCCGATGCCGTCGAAGGTGCCGGAGTTCAGTGTGGCGGAGTACAGGTTATCCGCCTGCTTCTCCAGACCCGACGCGTTGGCGAACCTGGCCGTGGCAATCTGGCCCAAGAGCTTGGTCATGCCGTTGTCGTAGCTTGCGTAGATTTCTCCGTTCTGCTGGATAGCCACACCGATCAGGGCGCCTACGCGGCGGCCGGAGCCGGTGTTGTACTTGTCGTCTTTGCCGTTGGTGGCTCCCGCGGTGGAGGTTCCCTTGTTGTCGAAGGTCGTCAGCTGGGTGATATCCAGATTAATCTTCTGGAAATTGCCGTCTACAGCATTGGCAAAATTATTCGCTGAATCATTAAGGATTCCAAAGTTCAGCCCCACCTTCGTCTTATCAAGTTGTGTCGTATCACCAACCTTTGTTAGTGATGTCAATTTACCAGTCTTTTTATCAAACTGTATTTCTTTGTCTCCATCCCACAACTTTGCCATTAAATCAGCATAAGCTTTAGCTTCCTCTTCATCAGTTGGATTAGCCCCCGTAGCCAATTTCCCTGCGGGCACCTTGGCTCCTGTCGAATCTTGAAGTTCGACAAGCTTCATCGTATACTTATATTGATCCGCAGGTGTCGGCGGATTGGTAGTGGAATCACCCGGATCCTGCTTAAACGAAAACTTAGCCGTATACGTATACCCCAATGAATCATAGAAATTCAGGTTCACCACCTTACCGCCGTCAGAAGTCACATCCGTATCGTTCAAATCAATGATACCGGACATATAAGCCTCACTGGTAGCCTCAGGCGGATAAGTCATATTGGCGGAGCTCATGATGCGCAGGGCGGACACCGTATCCTTCTTGATGCCCCTCACCTCCCCGGTCTCCGGGTCGATATCCGGCTGCCATCCCATGACATTGTAACCGATGCTGGTCATGGCCAGGTTTCCCGCTCCGTCCACATAGAAGGAACCGTCCCTGGTAAAGTAATTCTGCTTGCCGTCGCTGACTACGAAGAAGTTCTCCCCCGTAATCATGATGTCAAAGGGATTGCCCGTGGACTGGCTTGCGCCCTGGGCCGTGATATTGATATTGATGGCGCTGGTCTTCACGCCCAGGCCGATCTGCCTTGCGTTGACGCCGCCCGTACCAGTAGTGGCGTTGGCGCCGCTGGCCCTCTGGGTGGTCTGGCTCATCAATGACGCGAACGTCATGGTGCTGTATTTGTAGGCTACCGTGTTCACGTTGGCGATATTGTTACCGATAACGTCCATTCTGGTCTGGTGTGTCTTCAGTCCCGACACGCCAGAGAAAAGCGATCTCATCATAGTGCTTGCTTCCTCCTATACTCGTGAGTGCATCCGTCTGCCCTTTCCGGTGCGGCATTCCGGAAGCGCCCACTCGCTATACATGTTGATTGGTAAATGTCTTTCAACGAAGCATGCCCCTCTCTGTCATTCGAGGGGCTCATGACCCCCTTGAGGTCCGGTCACATGATAACTGCCCCGTTGATGTTCGTAAATATGTTCTCATCTGTCTGCGTACTGTCCATTGCTGTGACCACTGTCTGGTTCGGCACGTTCACAATGAATGCCAGCGAATCTACAATCACCAGCGAATCCCTGATGCCCTTCTGCTCCGCCTTCCTTGTACCCGATGCCAGCCGCTCCAGCTGATTGTCGCTCAGCTCGATATTGCGGTCAGACAGCCTGCCCATGGCATGCTTGGAAAACTTAAGGCTGCAGTCTCCGGGCTGTGCCTTACGCTGCAGGACATCCTGAAAGGTCAGACCATCCTTGGTCTCCCGGACCGGCATCTTCTGAGTTTTGCCCAGATACTGATCCGTCAGCTGCGCAATGGACATATAGCCATTGTTCTGAATATCCATCCCTGTATGCTCCTTTTTGTCCTGACAGGAAATTCCGCTGCCAGTGATGCCGTTTACGCTCCGCCGCTTCCGTTGGTTCCTTCGGTGCCCTCTGTCCCTTCGGTATCAGGCTCGTCCTTGTCCTCGCCTTCATCGTTGCCCTCGCCTGCGGCCTCGCGCACTTCCTTCAGCTTCTCGATGTACTTCTTCAGCTTCTCCACGTTCTCGTCTGTCAGGAAGCTCTTCTCGTAATCGGTCATCTCGTTATAAATCTTCTCCAGCTTGTCGATTTTCTCTGCATAGGACAGGTCGATGCTGCTTATCACAGGAAGCTTATTCAGCTCTACCGTGAAGTCGTATGCCTTGTCGAATGCGTTCTTGTAATCCAGATCCACAACGGTATCCAAATCTTCCAGCGAATAGAGGGACTCATCGATGGCAAGATATGCCTTGTTGTTCTCGAATACCACATAGTCCACCTTGCCGTATTTCAACTGGGGCTCTCCCTTTGAGTTGGTGGTCTTGATATAGACCTCCTGACCCACCAGAGAAGTGGCCCTGGCCAGCTCTGAAGTGGCTGCCATGTTCTGCATCTGCTCTACCTGCGAGAACTGCGCGTACTGGGAAATGTACTCCGTATTGGAGGTAGGCTCCAGGGGATCCTGATACTGCATCTGCGCTACCAGGAGCTGCAGGAACGCGTCCTTGTCCATGCCGTTGTTGTCAGAGGACGTAGTCTTCTTCAAAGAGTTCTGGGTATCCGTCTCCACGAACTTGCCGTCTTTCACGGGCGCCATCAATATGCTCATCTGCTTTCTCCTTTCTTATCTTTTTTCGTCTCCGGAAACACGTTTCCGTGCACTCCTTCATTAATGAAATAGAGCATTCACGCGGTGTACTCCACCGTACTGCCCACCGCAGTCATCCTGTCCGCCACAGGCTCTTCCGCCTCCGCGTCCTCCATGGACACTGCCCCGCCGAGATTGATCCTTCTGCCCCGGCCTTTCTTTTCCGGCTGGTTGTTCCTGCCCCGGCCCTGTTCGTCCAGGTTCCGCTCGAACTCATGGGTCTGGACTGTGACTTCGATAGATTCCACCCGGATTCCCTGCTCCTCGAACTGCTCCTTGAGCTGTATCATCTGGGTCTCCAACGCCGCTTTCACCGTCTCGTTCTGGGCGATGAAGTTGGCCGTGACCACTCCTGCCTTGGAAGCAAGCTGTATCTGCAACGTCCCCAGGCTTGCGGGATGGAGTTGCATCTCCAGGTTCGTGCTGTCCGCGTTCAGCTGGAGCTTCATGTAATCCAGAATCTGGTTCATGATGTCCTGTGTCGTCTCGCTCCAGGGACTGCTTGTGGCCACGCTCTGCGCCTGGGCCACTCCCGGCTGGAACTGCTCTGTCCTGAGATTCTGCAGGAACAGGTTCATCTGCGGCTCCTTCTGGGATTTTCCCTCGGAATGCCTCTCCTGCTTCTCTCCCTCCTGACCCTGGTTCTGTGCGTCCCGGGTCTCCTGCCCTCTCTGCACCGCCTGCTGCCCATCGCCGGTGTCCACGCCCTGCTGTGCCTCCTCGGGCCTATGGTCCTCTCTGAAAAGCTGCGCTTTTTCCTCAGGCTGCTGTGGCTGAATGACAGTTCCTTCCTCCACGGGCGCTTCCTCCTGGAATCCGTCCTGGAGCAGCGTGAGCAATTGCTCCGGCTCTGTCTCCAGCGCCTCGGCGCTCTCCTGCAGCACACCCTCAAGCTGGTTCATCAGCATGCGGTAGGTGTCATACAGCTCCCCGTCCGTGACCAGCGCGGATAAATCCTCCGCACCGCCCAGGTTCAGCAGAAGCCCGCTGAGCTTAGAGGCATCCAGCACATCCAGCTGGCCCATGTCCAAATCGGCCATAGCGGCCTGAAGCTCCTCCATGGTGATGCCGAAAGCGTCCGCAATCTCCTGCATCAACTGAAGCGCGGCACTGCCCAGCACTTCCATGGCCTGTTGCTGCTCCTCAGGGGACAGTTCCTGGATTTCCTGAGTTTCCTGGGAGACCTGCGTCTCCTCCTGCACAGTCTGGCTCTCCTTGGCCTTCAGGGAAGACCCCCTCTGCAGCCGATCAGTGGAGGCATCCTGCTTCTTTGTAGCACCCGTTCTGCTGCTGTCCGGGGAGGCGTCGGCATTCCTGCTCATCTGATCGTTCCAGATATTCTGGAAGCTTGCGGCTCCCGCGGCATTCCTGCCCGGCTGCGCAGCCGTCATATTCGCGAAGAGCGAACTGACTTCCTTTACTGCTGTACTCGTCATCCTTACCCTCCTTTCTCTTTATTATTTGGGATATATGTGAATACCCTGGCGGTGGCTTTCCCGCCAGAATATCTCCCACAATTTATACTGCGCACTGGTTTAATTTGCAGTGCAACCCGACTACAGACCGCCAGCCAAGTACTTTCCCGGAGACACCACTGTAAATCCCGGCGGTCTGCAGTATAATATGTCGGCCCCAAAAATATGTTCCTTAAGAGTCCGGATCCATCATCTTCGTGAGCTTCGCGGCCACGCTGGCATCCATGGCCCCCAGTATCTTCGCCCTGTCCTCCACGGACATGGCATTCAGTATCTTCGCCACCAGATCCAGATTGTCCGTCATCTCCTCGAAGACTCCAGCCGCCTGTTTCGGCTTCATCTCGGCATAGGCCTTGGCATAATCCTGGACTTCCTGATCTGCCTCCAGCTGTGTGACTACCTGTCTGTAGACATATTCCCATGAGGCAGGGTTCGCCGCCTCATAGAACTTTTTGTACTCCTCCGGGCCGGGCCCCTTCTCCGAGTACACCACTTCCTCCAGGAATTCCGTCTGGATGCGCTGGAATTCCGCCTGCTTCTGCTCAAATTCCTGGAGGCGCAGCACCTCCGCCTTCAGCCCGTCAATCTGCGTGTCCTTATCCTTGGAGGATGTCTGCTCCCTCTCCAGCTCCAGTTCCAGCTGCCTGATGTAGGCCACGGCCTCCTCCATGCTGTCATATCCCCCGTAGCTCTCGGAATCCGTATTCTCCTCCGAGACGGGAAGGGATTTGGAGGGCAGTATCTTGTTAATGACAGGCACATCCTTCAGGATGGGCGTCAGGACGCTGCTTCCGAAGCCGCCCACATCCATCTTGATCACCACGCAGACAATAGCCAGCCACAGAATCACGATCAGCAGGGTCGCGAAAAAGGTGACAAGGCCGTTGCCGCTTTCCTCTCCCAATGCCTCCTCCTGCTTCGCAATCTCCGCCGCCCGCTTTTTGGCCTCCTTCTTCTGAGCCTTCTGCTCCTGCCGGAATTTCTTCTTCTCTTCCTTAAGCTTTGCCTTTTCCTCCTCTGCCGCCGCGGCCACAGGGTTCAATTCCTTTGTTGCCATATGATAATCTCCTAAACGGATACGCTCCTTGCGCTCTCCTCACTTCTGCGCTGCCCATAGGTATAGCTGGTCAGCTGATCTATCTCCTTGCTCTCCTGCCTCTTCTCCTCCATGAGGAAGGCATCGAAAGCCTTTTCTTTCAATTTCTCATGGGTCTTGCGCTCCATCCTGACTTCCGCAAGACGCTCCCTGGCCCTCTCCAGCTTCTCTTCCGCCATATTCACGCTGATACGCTGCTTATCTATGTAATCCTCCATGCATCGGATTGCCATCTTGTTCTCATTGATCTCCCGCAGCTTCAGCGTGCCGCACAGCAGCTTCATCCCGGTCTCCTCATAGCCGCTCTTCCTGTCGTACAGTGCCTGCAGACGCTCCTCCTCCTCGTCCAGGGCCGCCCGGGCCGTGGAGAATTCCTGCTTCGCCTGGGTCTCCATCTTCATCTTTATGTTCAGAATGCTCTGCATGGAATATCGAAATCTCGCCATTTCATTCCCTCTTTACCGCACATACCGTACTATGCCGTTTTCTGTCCGATTCAGAACAGCCTCCGAAGCATTGCAACACTGTCCTCAAAACTGAATTTCTCATCCACGTCCTGGCAGAGGAACTGATTCACCGCCTCGATCTTGGAAATGGCGTAGTCGATGGACTGGTTGCTGCCGCTCTTGTACGCGCCGATATTAATCAGGTCTTCCGCCTCGTTGTAGGTGGCAAGGACGTTTTTCAGCTTCCCTGCGGCCTGCTTGTGCTCTTTGGACGCAATCTGGGACATGCATCTGGAAATGCTCTGTAGGATATCTATGGCGGGATAGTGGTTCTTATGCCCTAATTTCCTGTCCAGCATGATGTGGCCGTCCAGGATGCTCCGGGCCGTGTCGGTGATGGGCTCGTTGAAGTCGTCCCCGTCCACCAGCACCGTATACAGGCCTGTGATGGAACCCCTTGCCGCGCATCCGGCCCGCTCCAGGAGCTTGGGCATCTCCGAATATACGCTGGGGGGATATCCTCTCGTCACCGGCGGCTCGCCGCTGGCCAGACCGATCTCCCTCTGGGCCATGGAGAAACGGGTCAGGGAATCCATCATAAGCAGCACATCCTTGCCCCTGTCCCGGAAATACTCCGCGATGGCCGTGGCGGTCTTCGCCGCCTTGTTCCTCTCCAGGGCCGGCCTGTCGGAGGTGGCCACCACTACCACCGAGCGGCGCATGCCCTCCTCGCCCAGATCCCGCTCTATGAATTCGCGCACCTCTCTGCCCCGCTCCCCGATAAGGGCGATGACATTGATATCCGCCTTGGTATTGCGGGCGAACATTCCCATCAAGGTGGACTTTCCCACGCCGGAGCCGGCGAATATGCCGATACGCTGGCCCTTGCCCACGGTAATCAGGCCGTCCACGGCCTTCACGCCTAGGGGAAGCACGGAATCGATGATCTTCCTGCTCATGGGGTCGGGGGGCGCAGCCTCCACCAAATACGGCACGCCGTCGAACTGTGTCCCGTCCACCGGAACTCCCAGCCCGTTCAGCGCTTTGCCAAGCAAAGCCTCGCTGACCGGCACCCGCAGGGGATTGCCCGTGTTCTCCACAATGCAGCCCAGGCCGATGCCGTCCACATTGTCGTAAGGCATAAGCAGGGTCTTCCTGTCCTTGAAGCCTACCACCTCCGCCAGGATGGGCTTCTCGCCGCCCTCCGGCACGATTTCACAGATATCCCCAAGCCTGGCATCAGGCCCGGCGGACTCGATGGTCAGCCCCACCACATTGACGACCTTGCCCTTCTTCTTATAGAAGGTTTCCTCGTTCAATCTATCATATTTTGCGAAGTCTACAGTAACCTGCCGCAAAGAATCATTCCTCCCTTGACCAGGCGAGCAGCCTGAGCCTCTTTTTCAGCTCCGACAGCTGTGTGCCCAGCCCGCAGTCAAAGATGCCGTTCTCCGTCTCAATCATACACTCGTTCCGGCCGACGGTGGCATCCTCCACCACGTCCACGCTAACGCTCTCGGAGACAGCGCCTGTCAGCATCTGCTTCTTCTGCATGTTCACATAAGCGTAATCATCCTTTGACACATGGATGATGAAGCTCCTGCTCCCGTCCAGCTTGTGCAGCACATCGGAAATCAGGCCCATCAGTATCTCCCGGTAGGAGGACAGCTCCACATGGAAGATATGCTCATAGATTCCCGTAATGGCTTCTACCAGATTGGGCTCCAGCATCTCTATCTGCTGCTCATATTCCTCCTCCAGCAGCCTGGCCTTCTCCTGGTACTCCTGCTCCATGGCGCCCTCATGGGCCTGGGCCCTGCTCATGCCCTCCATGTATCCCTGCTGCTTCGCCTGCTCCAATACCTGCTGCTTCTCGGCCTGGGCCTGGGCCCTTGCCTCCTCCAGGATGCGCTCTGCCTCCGCCTGAGCCTGGACGCGCAGCTCTTCCGCCTCCGCCCTTGACTGCTCCAGCAGCTCCTTTGCCTCGTCCTGGGCCTTGATGACATTTCCGGTGGCATCCTCCGGCGTCTCTATCACATCCGCTATGGCGAGTCCGGACACGAACCCGCCCTCCGGATTCCCCTCGCCTCTGGAGAGTTCCTCCAGCCGCCTGCGAATCCGGTCGTTATTGTCGATTACCAGCTTCTCTTTATCCTCTGGCAATGTCATGAAGAATTGTTTTACCAGATTACTAGACAACGATTTCGTCACCTCCGCCTCTGGAAATCACGATTTCGCCGGAATCCTCCAGCTTCCTGATGACATTGACTATCTTCTGCTGGGCTTCCTCCACATCCTTCATGCGCACAGGGCCCATGAAGTCCATGTCTTCCTTGATCATGACGGCCAGACGCTTGGACATGTTGTTGAAGATTGCCTCCTTCACCTCGTCCTTGGTGCTCTTCATGGCCATGGTAAGGTCGTTATTCTCCACGTCACGCAGCACGCGCTGGATGGCCCTGTCGTCCAGGAGCAGGATATCCTCGAACACGAACATCTTCTTCCTGATCTCCTCCGCCAGCTCCGGCGCTTCCACTTCCAGAGTTTCCATGATATGGCGCTCCGTGCCGCGGTCTACCGTATTCAGAATCTCCACCACAGCGTCCACGCCGCCGATGATGGTGTAGTCCTGGTTCACAAGGCTTGCCAGCTTGGACTCCAGCACCTTCTCCACCTCCTTGATGATGTCCGGGCTGGTGCGGTCCATGACGGCGATACGCCTGGCCACATCGGCCTGTCTCTCCGGCGGCAGGGCAGACATCACCAGCGCCGACTGGCTGGGGGCCAGATAGGACAGTATCAGGGCAATGGTCTGGGGATGTTCGTCCTGGATGAAGTTGATCAGCTGGGTGGCGTCTGTCTTGCGCACAAATTCGAAAGGCTTCACCTGCAGGGACGCCGTCAGCTTGCCGATGACATCCATGGCCTTCTCGGAGCCCAGCGCCTTCTCCAGCAAATCCTTTGCATAGCCGATACCGCCCTCCGCGATGTACTGCTGGGCCAGGCACAGCTCGTAGAACTCGGTGATGACCGCTTCCTTCACCTGAGGCGTCACGCTTCTGATATTGGCAATCTCCAGCGTCATCTCCTCAATCTCTTCTTCTTTTAAATGTTTGAAAATTCCGGCAGAGCGCTCCGGCCCCAGGGAAATCAGCAGGATGGCCGCTCTCTGGACCCCCTTGAATCCCATTTCGCTTGTCGCACTATTTGGCATATATGTACCTCATTTCCATTGAAATGCTCTTCTTCCCTGTCAGTTCCAGTCCTCGTTCAGCCAGTTGCGCAGCAGGTTCGCCGCCGCCTCGGGATTCTCGTCCACGAACTTCTCCACCAGCTTGCGGGTGTCGGATTTCGTCTCCACATCGATGTTCTCCACCTCAGGCTCCGGAGGCGTGGACTGCAACATATCCTCCACGGACAGCTCCGGCTCCTCCTCCACGGCCGCTTTCTTCTTCGTGCCCATGCTGCGCAGGATCACAAAGGCCAGCAGGCCCAGAATCAGTACGATCATCACAATGCTCAGGATATCCGTGGTATCTACAGTCTCGAAAAAGCCCTCCTTGTCATAGAACAGGGGGGATTCATAGGAGACCACCACGACCCTGCTGGCATCGATTCCGCTGGCATAGGCCACCATCTGGACAACATCTGCGTCCACTTCCTGCTTGATGTCCTCTCGGTTGGCTTCCTTGAACTCTTCCCAGGTAATCCCCTCCAGGAGTCCTTGCCTCTCTACATTCTCTTCATAATATTCACGATACTTAATCAGCGCTACAGATATGGATGAATTATCGTAATCGATGCTCCCCGCCGGGGTGACGGTATTGGTCTCGGACATATTGTTCTGGTAATCCACAGACCGCTCCTCTGATGAGCTGCTGCCGCCTCCTGTGCCCAGATAATCGTATCCGGTGTAGTTGTCGTTCTCCGTGTTGGAATCCGTGCCGGGTATCCCGGCTACGCCGCCGTCGCTCTCGGTGGTAAAGGTGTCCTCATGGCTGGGCATGCCGACCTCGCGGCCCTCATTGGCATAGTACTCAATCACCCTCTCGTTGTAATCGGAAAAGTCCACGGAAAGATGGCTGCTTACCTCCACCTCATTGAACTGCTTCGTACCGATCAGGACCTTCTTCACCTGATTGGTCACCATGGCCTCCGCCTGGGTCTGCAGCTCCTGCATGGAGCTGGCAATCCCCATAGAGGAATAGTCGTCCCCTCCGGCGAACAGCAGGTTGAAGTTCTGATCGATGATGGTGATGTTCGCCGTGCTGTCATTGCCCAGCGCGGTGGCTGCTGCCTTGGCCATGGCCGTGGCGTTGGCCGCGTTGAAGTCATCCGTCACCGTCACCGTGATGGTGGCGTAGGCATCTGTATCGGAATCGCTCAGCCTCCCGGAATTGGATGCCCTGTTTATTTTGATGCTGACATCCTTTACCGGCATGGTCTTGGAGAACATGTTCTCCAGCTGGTGCTCGTAGAAAGTCGTCTGCATGGCCTCACGATCCGATGACGTGACGGACATGCCCGTCTCTACGACATCGGTGTATTTCAGGCTGTCCGGCACATATCCTTCCGTGGCGATTGCCAGGTTGGCCTGGGACAGCTGGCTGGTAAGCACATCGATCGTCATCGCGTCCGTGCTCTCTTTGTGCGTGATGCCAGCATCATCCAATATCTTTACAATCTCCGCAGCGGTCTTGCTGCTCTCATATGTACCGAGCCTTGTGTACTGGGGCCTGGAAAACGTATAAACGATGATGGCAAAAGTAAATATTACGATTGCGACAATGGCTATGATAATCGTCTTCTGCCTGCTCGTGAATTTATTCCACCACTCCAGCGCTTTGCCCGGTAATTCTTTTAGCTTGTCAGCCATGGTGCTTCTCTCCTAGTCATTTCTAAATTCCATGCCTTTCATGCCTGCCCCCGCACCTTTCTCACGGGAACCATCCGTCAGATCTGCATCTGCATCAGTTCCTTGTAGGCATCCAGCAGTCTGTCCCGGACAGCCACAGTGTACTGCAGGGCTGTATTCGCTTTCTGCAGGGCTATGGTCAGGTCATGGAAATTCTCCGTCTCGCCCATGGCAAACCTGATTTTTTCATCCTCCGCCTTGGAGAGATAGCTGTTAGTCGTCTTTATATTGTCAATGGCACTGTTCAGGAACGCATCGAACAGACTGCCCTCCACCTTCTCCTCTTTATCCGTCAGGGTTCCGGTCAGGGATGTGCGCTCTACGCCCCCTGATGAAGTTACGCCATTTAAGCCCGAAACCCTCTCCAGGCCTGTTATCGCCGCCAAATCCATAATATGTATGTCTCCTTCACTCACTATTTCCGCGCTCCCGCAGGTTCCCTATGCCTTTCCGGGGCTTAAGACCCTATCTCCAGCCCTTTCTGTGCCATGGCCTTTGTGGCGTTGAATGCGGTAGAGTTCGCTTCATAGGCGCGGCTGGCATCTATCATATTGGTCATCTCCGTAATGATGTTCACATTGGGATAGGTCACATAGCCGTTCTCGTCCGCATCCGGATGGGAGGGGTCGTAGGCCATGTTCATCTCCGTGACATGATCTTCGTACACGCCGGACACCCGTACGCCCGTGCCGGTCTGCTGCACGAAACCTTTGTGCTCATGGAGCGTCTTGTTGAATATGTGGCTGAAGGAGGACGGCCGCCTCTCGGTCTTCTCCTCAAAGGATACCACTTTGCGGCGGTAAGGGCTTCCGTCCGCCGTGCGGGTGGTATTGGCATTGGCCACGTTCTCCGAAATGATGTCCATGCGGTATCTCTCCGCCGTCATGCCGGTGGCATTGATATTGAAAGCAGAAAACAAACCCATTTTCCTATCTCCTCTTCTCTTACTTCATCACCGTCTGCAGATTGGTGAATTCCTGGTTGATGCTGGTTATGAGACCCTGATACTTCAACTGGTTCTGCGCCAGCATGACGCCCTCCGTATCCGGATCCACATTGTTTCCGTCCAGGCGGTAGGAAAAGGCCGCGTGATCCGTATAGACCTTGCCCGTCAGCCTCCTCAGATCCAGGCCGGACACCTTGGCATCCATGGATCTGTAAGTGCTCTTGCCCAGAGCCTGCCTGAGCACATCCTCAAATGCCACATCCTGTCTCTTATATCCCGGCGTGTCTACATTGGAAAGATTATTCCCGATCGCTTCATTGCGCATCCAGCTGGCGTCTGCCGCTCTGTCCAGTACATTCACATAATCGAATACCTTTGATTGAAACATGATATTCTCCTTTCTGTTCCCGATTATCTCTATGTAATCAAAGCAAGAATCAATGCACGCTTTCTCCACATTAACCTATTGTAATATCTTTCCGCGAAAAAAACAATACCTTAATACGAAATTACTGAATTTCCCACAGATTTTTTTCGGAATAGCAGGATTCCGGGCTCATCAGGAACATATAAAAAGGGACTTATTGCCCTTTTCAATAAATCCCTTTATCTCTCCCTACATTTCGGCCGCCCGGGCCTCCCAAATCCTTTTGGCTTGTAGTCTTTTATCTTTTTGTCGTGTATGCTCTACTGCCCACGCTGGCTCTGGCGCTTCAGCTCCTCTATCTCGTCGAACAGCACATCGTTGAGCACCTTGATATATGTCCCCTTCATGCCCGAGGACCGGGACTCTATCACACCCGCGCTCTCGAATTTGCGCAGGGCATTGACGATGACGGAGCGGGTGATCCCCACCCTGTCCGCAATCTTGCTGGCCACCAGAATCCCCTCCATGCCGTTCAGCTCGTCGAAGATATGGGTGACGGCCTCCATCTCGGAGAAGGAAAGGGTGCTGATCGCGGATTTTACCACCGCCACCTTGCGGCTCTCCTCCGCGCTCTCCTCGTTGATGGCCCGGAGCATCTCCAGCCCCACCACCGTAGTGCCGTACTCGCAGAGGATGATATCGTCTATCTCGTACTGCCTGTCGCATTTGTAGATGAAGAGCGTCCCCAGCCTCTCGCCCGCGATCTCAATCGGCGTGATGATTGCCTGGAACCTGCGGATATCCGGGCTCTCGAACCCCAATGTCTCCAGGTTCACGTTCTCCTTGGTGGAAAGCACGCCCAGGAGCCTTTCATTGAGCATGGCATCCACGAAGCCGCCCACATTCTCGTCTATCAGCTCGGTAATGGAATCAATCCCCTCTGACTTGCCCACCCCCAGCACCTTGCCCTTGCGGCTGATGACCAGCACATTGGACTCCAGGATTTCACGCATCACCTTGCAGATGTCGTTGAACACCACCTTGCTGGAATTGTTATTGTGCAACAGTTTACCGATTTTTCTGGTCTTATCCAGAAGCTGTACGCTACTCATTCGCCTTCCTCCGCTTTTGTCCCATGCACCACACCGGCCCGCGGATGGCAGACTCCCCCATTCCTGACCGTCAGTTCATATGCAATCCTATCATATCACAAATAAAATCAGATTACAATGCACAAACAGTCAAAATTTTCGCATTTAGCCAGATTTGTTTGACAATTCAGACAGAATATGGTAGCCGCACTGGGCATCGCTGCACACCAGCTTGTTCCCCTTGATCAGAAGGGGCCCGCCGCAGCGGGGGCAGCTCTCTCCGGAGGGCTTCTGCCAGGACATGAAGTCGCATTCCGGATTGTCGATGCAGCCGTAGTACTTCCTGCCCTTCTTGGTCTTCTTCAGCACCACGTCCTTGCCGCACTTGGGGCAGGCCACGCCGATCTTCTCGAAATAGGGTTTGGTGTTGCGGCACTCCGGAAAGCCGGGGCAGGCCAGGAACCTGCCGTGGGGGCCGTACTTGATCACCATCATCCGGCCGCAGAGGTCGCATTCCTCATCGCTGACCTCGTCCGCGATGGACACCTCCGCCAGCTCCTTTTCCGCCGACTGCACCGCCTCATCCAGGTCGGGGTAGAAATTCGACACCACCGTCTTCCATTTCACGTCCCCCTCCTCCACGCTGTCCAGCAAAGCCTCCATGCTGGCGGTGAAGTGTACGTCCACGATGGAGGGGAAGGCCTCCTTCATCATGTGGTTCACCACCTCGCCCAGCTCCGTGACATAGAGGTTCTTCTCCTCCTTCACCACATAGCGCCGGGCCAGGATGGTGGTGATCGTAGGGGCGTAGGTGCTGGGGCGGCCTATGCCAAGCTCTTCTAAGGCCCTTACCAGGGACGCCTCGGTGTAATGGGCCGGGGGCTGGGTGAAATGCTGCCCGGGGTTGAAGGAGGCAAAGGTGAGGACGCTGTCCTTACTAAGCCCTACGGTCAGGGCGTTCTCCTCCTTCTCCTCGTCGGCGGGATTATATACGCTTAGAAATCCGTCGAACTTCATAGCCGAGGCGGACACGGTGAAAATCTGGTCTGCCGCCTGGATGCGGACGGAGGTGGTCTCGTATTCCGCCGGGCTCATGCGGCTGGCCACAAAGCGCTTCCAGACCAGCTGATAGAGCCGGAACAGGTCTCTGGGCAGCTGCTCCTTGATCGCCGTGGGAATCCGGTTCAGATCCGTGGGGCGGATGGCCTCATGGGCGTCCTGTATCTTCTGGCTGTTCTTCTTCTCCCCAGCGGCCTCCGCCAGGTACTTTTTGCCGTACTGGGCGGCGATGAACTCTGCCGCCATGTCCTCGGCCTCCCTGGAGACACGTGTGGAGTCGGTACGCAGGTAGGTGATCAGGCCTACCGTGCCCTCCCCCTCTATGTCCACGCCCTCGTAGAGCTGCTGGGCCAGGCGCATGGTCTTCTGGGTGGAGAAGTTCAGGGCCCGGCTGGCCTCCTGCTGGAGGGTGGATGTGGTAAAGGGCAGGGGCGGCTTCTTGTGCCGCTCTCCCTTCTTCACCTCCCTGACGGTGTATTCCGCGCCTTTCAGGGAAGCCATGATCCTGTCGGCCTCCTCCTTGCAGGCTATGCCTTTCTTTTCGCCTACACTTCCGTAGTACTTCGCGCAGATGGGCTTCTTCTCCCCCTTCACGTCCAGGTTCACGTCCAGGGTCCAGTATTCCTCCGGGATGAAGGCGTCGATCTCCTCCTCCCTGTCGCAGATGATGCGCAGGGCCACGGACTGCACCCGCCCGGCGCTCAGGCCCCGTTTGACTTTCTTCCATAATAAAGGGGAAATGCGGTAGCCCACCATGCGGTCCAGCATGCGGCGGGCCTGCTGGGCGTCCACCAGGTTCATGTTGATCTCCCTGGCGTTCTTTAAGGATTCCTTCACCGCGTTCTTGGTGATCTCATTGAAGGTGATGCGGTAGACCTTCTTCTCCTTCAGCTTCTCCTCCAGCTTCAGGGCATAGAGCAGATGCCAGGAGATGGCCTCCCCCTCCCGGTCAGGGTCGGTTGCAAGATAGATTTTCTCGGCTTTGCGGACTTCCTTGCGCAGGTTCGCCAGGATGTCGCCCTTTCCGCGGATGGTGATGTACTTAGGCTCATAGTCATGCTCCACGTCTATCCCCAGGGAACTCTTGGGGAGGTCGCGGACATGTCCGTTGCTGGCAGCCACTTGATAGTTGGAGCCCAAGAATTTCTTGATAGTCTTCACTTTCGCCGGTGACTCTACGATTACCAGATATTTTGCCATAATGAATGTTCCTCTGCTTACTATATGATTGATACGATTCCTAAATACCGTGTATTATTTGAGCATCCGTGCAATACTATACCTCGAAAGAAAAAGATGTGCAATTGGTATTTTTCACAAAAAAAATGCTGGAACACTATGAATTCAGTCCCCAGCACCTTTCCTTCAAGAACTATTCTCTTAAGAGCAGCTGATAGGGGAATCGAACCCCTGTTTCCGCCGTGAGAGGGCGGCGTCT
>OFFF01000644.1_pt1 | contig 25520 bp, 20 predicted proteins | sample 1521301 | NCBI WGS metagenome assembly OFFF01 (sample SAMEA3504101, study PRJEB24116) | mouse gut metagenome | biome: mouse gut; feature: mouse-associated habitat; material: faeces | place: Denmark | collected 2011
GCGATGAAGCACTCCCGGCGGGCATTTCTCAGGCCTGCATCCGGGCCTCCCGAGGCTCCGTTCCGTCGGAACGCCGACCCACGGGCCTTCTCCGTCAAGGCCCGCCTCCGCGACGCTCCGGCAGCCTCAGTCGCCGAGCAGCCGCTCGCGCCACGCATCGGGCACGGCCACGCTCTGCTGGGCCTCGAAATCGAAAGCCACCATCACCGAGCGGCTCTCGCTGCACAGGCGTTCGCCGGCCCACAGCCGCTGCAACAGCACGATGCTCTTGCCGCCGACCTTTTCGCAGACGGTCGTCACGTGCAGCGCATCGGAGAAGCGCGCCTGCGACACGTAGGAGGTCGATGTGGCAGCGGTAACGATGCGCAGCCGCCCCTCCAGCACCTCGGCCCCCAGCACGCGGTCGTAGTACTCCACCTTGCCCACGTCGAAATACATCTGCTGCGACACGTTGTTCACGTGCCGGAAGACATCGACGTCCGACAGCCTCTTCTGTATGGGAGTGGTAAGCGTACGTGGCATGGCTATTTGCGGATTACGTTCACGGCACCGTCCTCGGTGAAAGCAACGATGGAGGAGGGTTTGCGCGTGGGTCTGCCCTCGAAACGGGGATTCACCACGAAGTCCACCCCCTCCACGAGCTCGCGGGGCGCCTCGGCGAGCGAGAGCGCCGCCGGCTCGCCCGAAATATTTACCGACGTCGATACCACGGGCCGTCCGAACGCCCGCAGCATGCTGCTGCAAAACGCATGGTCGGGCACCCGCACGCCCAGCGTGCCCTCCTCGGGCACGAGGTTCGCGGCCACGCCCGCCGCGCCGGGCAGGATGAGCGTCAGCGGCTCGGTCGCCAGCTCCATCACCTCGAAGGCGATGCCCGGCGCACGGTTCACGTAGCGCACCACCATGTCGGCCGAGGCGCAGAGCACGAGCATCGACTTCTTGTCGGCGCTGCGCTTCAGTTCGTAGATTTTCGCCACCGCCTCGGCATTCGTGGCGTCGCATCCGAGGCCCCACACCGTGTCGGTGGGATAGAGGATCACCCCGCCGGCGCGCAGCACCGCCACGGCCCGCTCCACCTCCTGTCGCATCGCTTCGGCCGCACTCATCGCTCGGGAAGTATTTCGATCCAGTAGTCGTCGGGATCGTTGATGAAATAGAGCCCCATGTCGTGGTTCTCGTAGCAGATGCAGCCCATGCTGCGGTGCTCCGCGCGCACGGCGTCGTAGTCGCCCGCCACCCGCATGCAGAGATGGCTCTCGTTGTCGCCCAGCTCGTAGGGGCCCTCCTTGTCGCGCAGCCACGTCAGTTCGAGCCGGAACGGCGACACGCCGTCGCCCAGATAGACCAGCACGAACGAGCCGTCGTCCGCCGTGCGGCGCTTCACCTCCCTCAGTCCGAGCGCGCGGCCGTAGAAGTCGATGCTCCGCTCCAGGTCGGCGACGTTGATGTTGAAATGGTCGAATCGTCCTTTGATTTCCATAGTTTCCAATATGATATGCAATGGCAAAGATAAGGATAAGCGAGGGCAAAAACAAACCCGCCCGCATTTTGCCGGGACGCGGGGTTCCGAGGCGCAGCCGGCGTACGCACCGACCGCCCGGGCCGGGCCCGCAGCGACACTCAGCGGCGTCGGAGCAGCCGGATGAGGGTCTTCGAGTCGGCGCTGACGCGGCGCGACTCGACGATCTTCTGGATCGTCTTGTTGAAGGTCCAGTCGTCGAGCGTCGCTTCGCGCAGGTAGTCGTAGGTGCGCAGCGGGAACTTCACGAAGCACATCGAAAGGGCCCACGCCACGGCCATGCGGGCGTAGTAGCCCTCGTGGCGCACTCCGTCGAGCTGTCCGAGGAGGGTTTCGAGGTGCTCCTCGTCGATGAAGTTGCCCAGGGCCATGACCGCGGCGAAACGCACTTCGTACTCGTGTTCCGACCGGAAATAGGGCTGGATGAACCGCCACATGGGCTCGCGCTCCGTCGAGCGCAGCCGCCAGCAGAAGCAGTCGCACACGGCCCAGTTGTCGATCATCGGCAGGAACTCGGCCGTGCGGCCGAGCTTCTCCTCGGGCGCACAGGCCGCATAGCCGATGACCAGGCCGCGAAGCAGGCGCTCCTCGAAATAGCAGGGCTCGGGGTTTTCGGCCAGAAATGCGCGCCAGTCGCCCCGTGCCGCGTCGCGGGCGATGCGCCGCAGGCGGGGAATGCGGATGCCGAGGACGTTTTTCACGCCCGGCATCAGGGGCAGGATGAAGTCGAGATAGGAGGGCTCGGCCATTTCGAGCAGTTGTTCGCGCAGGGTCATAACGGAGGATGTTCGTGCCGGGAATCCTCCCGGAGGGTCGGGGCATCGCGCTCCGAGTCGCGACAAATATAATTATTTTCACTTACAAACGCTCTTTTTTGCTTATATTTGTAGGTGACTATGGTGACTGTTTTCAGAGTGGAGGCGATCGACGACCGGATCGCGGAGGCCGTGCGGCGTCTGGTGCCGCAGCTCTCCGCCGCGCTGCCGCTGCCCTCGCGCGAGGCGCTGGCCCGGATGGCGGCATCGCCGTCCGCGGCCCTGTTCTGCGCCGAGACCGGAGGCGAGGTGGCGGGCATGCTCTCGCTCGCGTGGTACGACGTGCCTTCGGGCCGGTGCGCCTGGATCGAGGACGTGGTGGTGGACGCCGCGGCACGCGGCCGGGGTGCGGGACGCGCCTTGGTGGAGGCCGCGCTGGAGCATGCGCGCTGCATCGGGGCCGACCGGGTGTCGCTCACCTCGTCGGCCGCCCGGAGTGCGGGACGCGCACTCTACCTCAGCTGCGGGTTCGAGCGCTGCGATACGACGCTGTTCCGCCGCCGGATCGGGCAATAGACCGCATGCGCCGGCGGGCTGCGGCACCGGGTTCCGCAGCCGCGGGCCGAAAGGAGAAATTTGACGAAACGAAGATACCGATTATGAAGAAAGCGTTGAAAATTGCGGGCATCGCGCTGGCCCTGTTGCTGGCGGCGGCCCTCGTGGTGCCGATGGCGTTCCGCGGAACCCTCGGCGAAGTGGTCAGACGCGAAGCCAATGCGCGGCTTGCCGCGCGGCTCGACTTCGGCTCGCTCGACCTGAGCCTGCTGCGCCATTTCCCCCACGCGTCGCTCGAACTGAAAGACTTGACCCTCACGGGCACGGAGCGTTTCGAGGGCGACACGATCCTGGCTGCGGACCGCATTTCGGTGGTCGTGGACCTCATGTCGCTCTTCGGCGACGAGGGCTTCGAGGTGACCAAGGTGCTGCTCGACCGTCCGCAGCTCCATGCGCACAAGCGGGCCGACGGCGCCGTGAACTGGGATGTGATGAAACCCTCGGCGGAGGAGCCCGAGCCGGCCGAAGAACCCGAGGACGAAGCGGCGGCGCCGTCGGCGTTCCGCCTCGCGGTGCGCGACGTGCGCATAACCGGCGGTGCGCTCCGCTACGACGACGACTCCACGCGCATGCATTTCGCCTCCGGCCCCCTGTCGCTGCGTCTGTGCGGCGACCTGGCGGCCGACCGCACGAATCTGGCGCTGGCCTTCGGTGCGGAGAACATGCGGCTCGAATCGGGGGGCGTGACGCTGCTGCGCGGCGCCGACGCCTCGCTCGAAGCCGAGGTGGAGGCCGACCTGGCGAACGGACGCTATACGTTGTCGCACAACACGCTGCGGCTGAATGCCATTGCGCTGACACTCGACGGCTGGGTCGATCTTGCGGATCCCGACGCCGTGAAGACGAAGCTGCGGGCAGGCTGCGACCGCGTGCGTTTCAAGGACGTACTGTCGCTCGTGCCGGCATTCTACACGCGCGACTTCCGGGGCCTGACCGCCTCGGGCGAACTCTCGCTCGCGGCGTGGGTTGCGGGCGAACTGCGCGGACAGTCGCTCCCGGCATTCGAGGTGTCGCTGGAGGTTGCCGACGGCATGTTCCGCTACGACGCGCTGCCCAAGGCGGTGACGGACATCCGCATGAAAGCGCGGCTCGCCGGTCCGGGCGGCCCGCTCGACGGGGTGACGCTCGATGTGCCGACGTTCGGATTCACCCTCGCGGGCAACACGGTTGCGGCGTCGCTCGCCGTGTCGCATCCGGTGAGCGACCTGCGGTTCGACGCTTCGGTGGCGGGCCGCATGGACCTCGGGGCCGTGCGCGAAGTCTATCCGCTGGACGAGTCGATCGGGCTGAGCGGCGTGGTGACGGCCGACGTGACGGCCGCGGGCCGCATGTCCGACATCGAAAAGCAGCGTTACGAGGCGCTGAAAGCGTCGGGAACCCTCGTCGTGGAGCGGATGAAGCTCCGCACGGAAAACCTGCCCGACGTGGAGATCCGCCGTATTGCGGCCACCGTGACGCCCTCGGTCGCGACACTCGGCGAACTGAGCGTCGGCGTGGGCCGGAGCGACCTCGCGGCCAACGGCCAGCTGAGCGGCTACCTGGGTTACCTGCTCAGGGATGCTCCGCTGCGGGGGCGGCTCTACGTGCGCTCGGAGCTGCTCGACCTCAATGAACTGACGGGCAGCATGCCCGCATCGGAGGAGGCTCCGGCGGCATCGGAGCCTGCCGCCGAAGCCGACACGACGGCGCGCACGGCATTCGTCGTGCCGCGCAACCTCGACCTGGCCCTGACGGCCGACCTCGGCGAGGTGCGGCTCCACCGCATGACGCTCGCCGACATCCGGGGCGGCGTGAGCCTGCGCAACGGCGCGGCAGCGCTCGACGGACTCTCGATGAAGGCCCTGGGCGGCACGCTGAAGGCATCGGGCAGCTACTCCACGGCGGTCGATCCGACGCGTCCGGCCCTGAAGCTGTCGCTCGACATCCGCAACGCCTCGTTCGAGCGCACGTTCGACGAGCTGGAGACGGTGCAGCAGCTGGTGCCGCTCTTCCGCAAGACGGGCGGCGACTACTCGCTGGAGATGAAGATGGCGGCGGCGCTCGATGCCGCCATGGCGCCCGACCTCATGTCGCTCGATGCCGCGGGCGTGATCCGTTCGGAGAACATCCGCATACAGAACGTGGAGGCCTTCGGCAAGCTGGCCGATGCGCTCGGCTACGACAAGTTGCGCACGATCGAGTCGCGCGACGTGGCGGTGCGTTTCCGGATCGCGAAGGGCCGCATCGCCACCGAGCCTTTCGACCTGCGGATCGCGGGCGCTACGGTGAACCTGTCGGGAAGCACGGGACTGGACCAGACCATCGACTACACGGCGCGCGTGTCGCTGCCGGCCGAAGCGACGGGCGGCCTGCTTTCGCGGATCGACGTGGGCATCGGCGGCACGTTCACCGCACCGCGGATCACGCTCGGCGTGAAGGACGCGGCGAAAGAGGCCGCGAAAAACCTGCTGGACGAACAGGTGGAGAAACTCACGGGGCATGCGACCGTGGAGGAGGCGGTAGAGGCACAGAAGGAGAAGATCGGCGCGGCCGTGGAGGAGCAGAAGGAGAAGCTGAACGCCGAACTGGAGCGTCAGGCAGCCAAGCTGCGCGACGAGGCGCAGCGTGCGGGCCGGAAACTCGTGGAGGCGGCCGAGGCGCAGCGCACGAAACTCGTGGAGGGGGCGAAGAACCCCCTGGCGAAGATCGCCGCAGAAAAGGCGGGCGACAAGCTCGTGGAGGAGGCGGAGCGTCAGTCCGCCAAGTTGCAGCAGGAGGCCGAGGCGAAGATCGACGCGCTGATGCACCGCGAGTAACCGCATCGTCGCCGGCCCTCCCCTCACGGGGCCGGAAGACCTGCGGCAGCCGGGCGGAGGACAACCGGAAAGACCGGGGCGCAGGGGCGCGCGAAAGAATCGGGATTACTACGGACAAGGGAGCAAAAAAATACGGAGCGGACGACGCAAAACGCAAATCGTCCGCTCCGTAGTATCGAACAGCCGCCGGTCCGTTCTGCGAATGACACGCGCCGCAGTGCGGCGGCGTGCATGCGCGGCTCCGCGACCGAACTACTCCGCTTCCTCGGGCTCCTTCATGTTGTGGTAGACGTTCGCCACGTCGTCGTCCTCCTCCAGACGCTCGACCAGCTTCTCTACCGACTCGCGGGCCACGGCATCGAGCTCCTTCGTGTCGGTGGGCAGGTAGGCGCCCTCACCCGATACGATCTCGTAGTTGTTGTCGTCGAGCCACTTCTGGATCGTGCCGAACGACTCGTAGGGAGCGTATACCGTCACGCCGTCCTCTTCGGGATAGAACTCGTCCACGCCGAGGTCGATCATCTCCAGCTCGATGCTTTCGAGGTCGGCACCGGCCGGAGCGTGGAACTTGAATACGCACTTGTGCTCGAACATGAAAGCCACGCTGCCGCTGTTGCCGAGCGTGCCGCCGCATTTGTTGAAGTGCATGCGCACGTTCGCCACCGTGCGGTTGGTATTGTCGGTCGCCGTCTCCACGAGGAATGCGATGCCGTGGGGGCCGTAGCCTTCGTAGATCACCTCCTTGTAGTCGGCGGCATCCTTCTCGGTGGCACGTTTGATGGCGCGCTCGATGTTCTCCTTGGGCATGTTCTCCGCTTTGGCGTTCTGGATCAGAATGCGCAGACGCGTGTTGCCCGAGGGGTCCGAACCGCCGGCCTTCACGGCGATTTCGATCTCCTTGCCCAGCTTGGTGAACGTGCGGGCCATGTGTCCCCAGCGCTTCATTTTGCGCGCCTTGCGGTATTCGAATGCTCTTCCCATAGTGTTTTTATCTTATGTTTTATTCGATTCTGTTCCGCAAAATTATAAAATTATTCATAACCGCGGTGCGCCGCAGGCAAATATTTGCGGCCTTTCGCCCGACGCAAGCACGCTCCGGCCCGCAACCCCGCCCGGCAGCGTGTGCAGCCCGTGCCGCGACGGCGGTGCCACGAACACCCGCATGAAAAAACGGACGGAAACCATGCGGTTTCCGTCCGTTTCGGTAGATCCGTCCGCGCAGTTACTCCGCGGGGACGGGGGTCGTGCGGATGACGGGCGCGTGAAGCGGCACGAAGTGCTCGGGAACGCGCGTCGCGATGCGCGGAGCGGCGGCAGCCTTTGCCTGAGCCGCGAGGTCGTACTTCACGAACTCCTCGTAGTCGTATTTCCACTCGTCGCCATAGGCCAGCTTGTGGATGCGGTAATAGATCGCCTCGCGCGAGGGGGCGTTGAATCCGCCCACGTTGTGCACCATGATGCTCTCCTCCGTCGGACGCCATACGCCGCGGAAGTAGGTGTTGCCGCCCTCGAAGACGCCGAGCCCCTGATCCTTGTAGCGGCTGTCGCTGAGGAACGTGCTCCACTTCACCTCGCCGGGATCGCTGGTCAGATCGACGTTCTTGAACCAGCCGAGCTCCGATACGGTATTCACCTGGTTGATAGCGTCGTTGGTGATGGCACCCATGGATTCGTAGAAGTACTCGTCGGCCAGCTTGGCGAATCCGTGGCCGCCCGCCTCGTGCGTGAGCAGCTGGCGGAACATGTCCGCATCGGTGCCGAGCGGGAAGTAGGCGATGGACAGACCGCAGCCGTAGTCCTTCTTGCTCGACGGCAGGTTCATGTAGCAGGTGCCTGCATAGTGCGCACGGTTCATCATGACGATAATGAGCGTGTTTTCGAGTTCGAACGAACCGATGCCCTTGACCTTGCGGGCATACGTGACACACCGTCCGTCGTTACCGCCTACGTGCGTGCCTTCGCCGAAGAAACCGTCGAATGCCGTATCCGCATTCTCCGAATACTCCTCGTGTTTCGAAACAGCGATGACCGCATAGATATTGAACATGTCGCGGAAGGATGCGTAGGGCTCTTCCGAGAAGAACGCATCGACCGCATCGTTCATGACCTTCTCGTAGGTGCCGTCCGCGATCAGACGGTCGGAGAACGCGTCGCCCATCAGGACGATGTTGATGCCCTTGCCCTCGGTGGCTTTCTGAAGCTCGATCACCTCGCCGTCGCGGCTGAAGTCGGTCGAGGTGTATACTTCGCCCTGCACAACCGTAATAACCTGACGGACACGGTTATCGGTGGCGATGATGGTACCCGTGCGGACCTCCAGGCCCTCCTCGATCGGAAGAATGCGATAGCGGAACGTCGTTACGCTGTGGCCGTTTTCATTCTTGTCGCCGGGGGTGCTGTCGATCAGTTCGATCCAGTCGCGGCAGTCGCGCGAAGGGGCGCACTCGTACTCGACGCTGGCCGTAATCGTGAACTCGATCTCATCGCCTTCGGTCGCAACCTGGAAGTTGTCGGGCGTGGCGACCAGGGTCTCCATGCAGGCCTGCGTCACGGTGATCTCCTCTTTCGCCTCTCCGGCGGTGAGCGTGATCACGGCCGTGCGGACCTCCCGCGTCTGGTTGGGGCTGACACCGATGTTCAGCGACGCGTTGCCGCGCGTTCCGCTCTTGGGGTTGATCGAGCACCAGGTATCTTCTGCCGATACGGTGGCCTCCCAATCCTCGTGGGCCGTGAAGCGTACCGTGGCCGAACCGGAGGTGTAGCCCAGTTCAATGGTCCGCTGCGATGCGTCGATGGTGATGCCGGAGCCGGCAGGGCCGTCTTCCTTGTCGCAACCAACAAGCAGCGAGCAGAAAGCGAACAAAACGAATAATTTTTTCATAGTGAGTTGATAGGTTCTTTGTTTCAAGTTAGCAAATATATTCCCTTTCGGGCGTATTTCCAAACAAACGACCGGAAAAATCGCACTTCGGAACTGCGGGGAATACCGCACCGCATCGCGGATCGCACAACGCCCCACGCGCGGCTTTTCGGAATACTCGGCACCGGCGCTCCTGCCGCACGGCGCACGGCACCGGCACACGGCACACGCCGCGCACGAAGCATCCGTCCGCCGCAAGGTCGGTCCCATCCGATGAAACCAACGTTTTTCACGCACCGTTTCGTATGTTTCGCAATGCGCTGCGGATGCTTCTCCCCGTCTGCACGAAGGAACTCCGCCTCGACAAAATCGAATTTCGTTAGCTTCCGCGCCCGACTTTTCGTATCTTTGACTTCGTCTTAGATACTCCCGCTCGGCAAAATGCAAGCAAGCTTGCTTTTGCTCTCGCTTATTCGTACCTTTGTCCTACACGAAAACTTCCGACGATGCGCAAACTGATCATCATCCCCACCTACAACGAACGCGAAAACATCGAGGCCATGATCGACCGGGTGCTCGGTCTGCCGGGCGGCTACGAGCTGTTCGTGATCGACGACGGATCGCCCGACGGCACGGCGGAGCTGGTGCGCGCACGCGTCGCCGCGGCCCAGGGCCGTCTGCACCTGCTGGAACGCAGCGGCAAGCAGGGACTGGGCACGGCCTACCTCACGGGCTTCCGGCATGCGCTGGAGCAGGGCTACGACCTCGTGTATGAAATGGATTGCGACTTCTCGCACGACCCCGACGACCTGGAGCGCCTGACCGCCGCCGTAGCGGCGGGGGCGCCGACATAGCCGTAGGTTCGCGTTACGTGCGCGGCGGCCGCGTGGTGAACTGGCCACTCTCGCGGCTGCTGATCTCCTACGGCGCCTCGCTCTACGTGCGTGCCGCGACCTTCCTGCCCGTGCACGACGCCACGGCGGGTTTCGTGTGCTACACGCGGCGGGCGCTCGAACGCATCGACCTCGACGGCGTGCGGATGAAGGGCTACGGCTTCCAGATCGAGATGAAATATACCGCCTGGCGGCTCGGACTGCACCTGCGCGAGGTACCCATCGTCTTCACCGAACGACGTCTCGGCACCTCGAAGATGAGCGGCGGCATCTTCGGCGAAGCGCTCCTCGGCGTATTGCGGCTGCCTTTCCGCCGCTACCGCCCGCGCAAAAAATAACGCGGCCGGATGCGGTCCCGCACCGGCACCCCGCAGGGGCGGCTGTGGATCCGCATCCGGTCGTAGCGTTTGTGCGACGGCAAAGCCTCCGGAGCGCAGCAGACTGGGGTCAGACGAGGCCCGAGAACCCCATGAAAGCCATTGCCAGAATGCCCGCCGTAACGAGGGCGATCGGAACGCCGCGGAATGCCGCGGGCACCTCCTCGAAGTCGAGCCGCTCGCGGATTCCCGCGAACAGCACCAGCGCCAGAGCGAACCCGAGGGCCGAGGAGACCGCGTACACCACGCCCTGCAACAGGCTGAATTCCTTCTGGATCATGAGGATCGCCACACCCAGCACGGCGCAGTTGGTCGTAATCAGGGGCAGGAAGATGCCCAATGCCTGATAGAGCGCGGGCGACACCTTCTTCAGGATGATCTCCACCATCTGCACGAGCGCCGCGATGACCAGAATGAAGACGATCGTCTGCATGTACTCGATGCCGAACGGCACGAGCAGGTAGGTCTGGAGCAGCCACGCCACGACCGAAGCGATGGCCATGACGAAGGTCACGGCCGCACCCATGCCGAGCGAGGTCTCCACCTTCGACGACACGCCCAGGAACGGGCAGATGCCGAGAAACTGCGCCAGCACGACGTTATTGACGAAGACGGCGCCGATGACGATTGCGAAATAGGAAAGCTCCATAACTATTTGCCGACGATTTTATTGAACAACACCATAAGGTAGCCCAGCACGAAGAAGGCGCCCGGCGCCAGCACGAAAGCCAGGGGCATGCGGTCGCCGATGCCGAGCGACATGCCGAACACGGCGCCGCTGCCGAGCACCTCGCGCACGATGCCCACCGCCGTGAGCGCCGCCGTGAAGCCCAGCCCCACGCCCACGCCGTCGAGCGCCGAGTCGAGGGGTCCGTTTTTCGAGGCGAACGCCTCGGCGCGGCCCAGGATGATGCAGTTCACCACGATCAGCGGAATGAACACGCCCAGCGCCTCGTAGAGCGCCGGCACGTAGGCCTGCATCAGCATCTGGATCACCGTGACGAACGAAGCGATCACCACGATGAACGCCGGAATGCGGACTTTGTCCGGAATGACGTTCTTGATGAGCGAAATCACCACGTTCGAGAGAATCAGCACGGCCATCGTGGCCAGACCCATGCCCATGCCGTTCACGGCCGAAGTGGTCGTGCCGAGCGTGGGGCACATGCCCAGCACCAGCACGAACGTGGGGTTGTTGCGGACGATGCCGTCCAGTACGATCCGAAATTTATCCATCATCTTGCTCTTTACGAAAGAGTCGCCCCTTAACGGGTTGCCTCGTTTGCTGCGGAATGATCCGCCGTGTCCTCCTCGCAGGGCGCGCTCCCCTGCTGCGGCATGCGCGATGCCCGGCGCTTCGTCGGTCCCGACCGCTCGCACCGGGGCGTCCGCCCATGCTGCAACGTATCGGCCTGCGACGTGGCGCCCGAGGCCGCATCCGTTTCGGCCGCGCCGCCGGCGGACGACGTGGACGTGGCTCCCGACGAAGCGTCGGTCCCGCCGGCAAAGGTGGCCGCATCGGCCCCGTTCGCCACGACTTCATAAGCCCTCCAGGCACGGTTCAGCGCATCGCACCACGCGCGCGACGAGATCGTCGCCGCAGTCAGCGCATCCACGTCGCCGCCGTCCTTGCGCACGGCGACCGCACCGTCCACGAGCTGCATTTCGGCGGGACGCCGCCCCTGCACACAGCGCAGCAGCACGTTATCCTCCTCGGCCATCGCGGTTCCGAGGCCCGGGGTCTCGGTCTGCTCCAGCACATTGACATTCAAAACGCGGCCGTCGGGTCCGAACCCCGTCATCATGCGGATCACGCCGCCGAATCCGCGGCGCGTCTCCGACTTCACGGCATAGCCCGCGATGCGGCCCTCGCCGTCGGTCGCCGTGTAGACCGTGACGGGCAGGTCGCCGATCACGAGCTCCTGCGACACGGTATGCTCGAAAGACGGCAGCACCCGTTCCAGGGCCTCGACCTCCGCGGCGGCACGCGCACGCGCGATGGGCTCCTCGGTAATCAGGTGCACGGCACCTACGCCCGCCGAGGCGACGAGCGTGACGGCGAAGAGCACCGCCGTCATGTTCAAAAGCGTACTTTTCATCTCCGCGCCTGTTTTTTCACGCCGAAGCGTCTGGGTTTTACGTATTTGTCGATCAGCGGCACCACGGCGTTCATGATGAGGATCGCGAACGACATGCCCTCGGGATAGGCGCCCCAGAGCCGGATGCACATGGTCAGCACGCCGATGCCCGCGGCATAGATCACGCCGCCCGCGACCGTCATGGGCGACGTGGCGTAGTCCGTGGCCATGAAGAGCGCGCCGAGCATCGCGCCGCCGGCCAGCAGGTGGAACAGCGGGAACTGCCACAGCGCGGCGCCCGACCAGCCGCGGAGCAGCGCCGTGCAGAGGGCGAAGAGCGCCATCGTGGCGAAGATCACGGCCGGCACGTGCCACGAGGCCACGCGACGCACCACAAGGTAGGCGAAGCCCGCGAGCAGCGCCAGCGCCGCCACCTCGCCCAGCGACCCGGCGACCCGCCCCACCGCAAGATCGGCGAGCGGCGCACCGGCGAAGACGGGGGCGTATTTGAACGCCGCGAGGGGCGTGGCGCCCGTGAAGGCGTCGGTTCCGAACGAGGTCATCTGCACCGGATAGGCGATCAGCAGGAACACGCGTCCCACGAGCGCCGGATTGAAGGGGTTCTTACCCAGTCCGCCGAAGCTCATCTTGGCCACGCCGATGGCCACGAGGGCTCCGATCACCACGATCCACCACGGAATGGTCACCGGAAGGTTGAATGCCAGCAGCACGCCCGTGACCGCGGCCGAAAGGTTGTTCACGGTCAGCGGCCCGCGGACCAGGAAGCGCTGGATCAGGTATTCGAACGCCACGCAACTCGTCACCGCGAGCGCCGTGACACAGAGCGCTTTCGCGCCGAACACCCACACCGACACGGCCAGTGCCGGCAGCAGCGCGAGCAACACGTCGCGCATGATCGAGCGGGTCGATTGCCGGGCCTGCACGTGAGGCGCCGGAGCCACAATCAGATTATTTGCCATATTTCGTTCGTTTTAGCAGGGTCGTTCTCCGCCTCGGCACGCCTGCACCGCTATGCGGCGGCACGTCCGCCGGACGGAAACGTCGATACTTCCGTGCCGCCCCCACCGGCGTGCGACCGGCGCCGGCGGCCTGTCGCCGGGCTATTTCTTCGGCCCGTTGGCCGTCGCACGCGCACGGATGCGCCCCATGACGGTCTGTTTGCCGATGCGGATCCAGTCCAGCAGCGGCAGATACCCCGGGCACGTCGCCTGGCAGCAGCCGCACTCGATGCACGAGGTGATGTCGTTCGCCTCCGCGATGTCCCACTCCTTGCGGCGCGAGCGCTTCGAGAGCAGGTAGGGCTCCAGCCCCATGGGGCAGACCGCGACGCAGCGGGCGCACTTGATGCAGGCCGAAGCCTCGCGGCGCACGGCATCGGCGCCGCTGAGGATCGTGATGCCCGAGCATCCCTTCGTCACGGGGGCCTCCGGCCGCACCACGGCGCGCCCCATCATCGGACCGCCGTTGATCGCCTTCACGTCGCCCTCGGGCATGCCGCCCGCCGCCTCGATGAGCGCCGACACGGGAGTGCCCAGACGCACGCGCAGGTTCTTCGGTTCGCGCAGGCCCTTGCCCGTCACGGTAACCACGCGCTCGACGAGGGGTTTGCGCTTCTGCACGGCCTCGTACACGGCCAGGGCCGTCGAGGCGTTGCACACCACCGCACCCACGTCGATCGGCAGCGCGGGCGGCGGCGGCACCTCGCGCCCCGTCACGGCCGCGATGAGCTGCTTCTCGCCGCCCTGCGGATATTTCACGCGCAGGGGCACGATCTCGATGCCCGCATGCCGCTCCGCCAGCTCCGCGAGCCGCGCGACGGCGTCGGGCTTGTTGTTCTCGATGCCGATCCACGCCCGATCCACGCCGAGGGCTTTCCGAAGGATCGCAACGCCCACGAGCAGCTCCTCGCCGCGCTCAAGCATCACGCGATGGTCCGACGTGAGGTAGGGCTCGCACTCCACGCCGTTGATAATCAGGTATTCGACTCTCTTTCCCGGCGGCACCGCAAGTTTCACGTGCGTGGGAAACGTCGCACCGCCCATGCCGACGATGCCCGCCTCGCGGATGCGGGCGACGATCTCGGCCGGCGCGAGATCGCACTCGCGCACGACGGCATCGGAGCGGTCGATTCCCTCAGCCCACTCGTCGCCATCGCGCCGTATGACAATGGCTTTCTGACTCAGGCCCTGGGCATTGACGATCGCATCCACGGCCGTCACCGTGCCCGACACGGACGCATGGATATTGGCCGACATAAAGCCCGCACCCTCGGCGACGAGCTGCCCCGCGAGCACCCGGTCGCCCTTGGCGACGCGGGGTATGGCAGGCGCTCCGATATGCTGCGCGAGCGGAAGCGTCACCGTGTCGGGCAGCGCCATCTCCTCGACGGCCCGTCCTGCGCTCAGCTTGTTGTCCGACGGATGAATACCGCCGATCGGAAATGTCTTCATATCTCTTTTTCGGTTGTTGTCGATTTCCGGCCCGCACGCCGCACCGGCTTTCCCTGCGGCGATCCCGCGCTCCGGCGGCGACTTCCCGCAGCCGCGGCCGCACATCACCCGCCGCTTCGGTCCGCACCTCGGTCCCGAGGCGCAAGGCTCGCCCCCGTTCGGACCGCACACAAGCCGCGGCCGTCCGCGCTACGCCTTGCCGGCGTCCGGCGCAGCCGCACCCTCGCCCCCCGGCGCACGCACCGGAGCCTCACCGGGCGTCGGCCTGGGCTCGCGCGGCAGCGGCTCCATGTTCACCAGGCGTATGGCGCCCGTGGGGCATTCGTTCACGCACTTGCGGCAGAGCTTGCACCGCAGGGGGTCGATGTATGCCAGGTTGTTTTCCAGCACGATCGCATCGAACGGGCACACTTTCACGCATTTGCCGCATCCGATGCACCCCGCCTTGCAGGCCTTCATGACCGCGGCGCCCCGGTCGTGCGACATGCACGCCACATACACCGCACGCTCCCTGGGCCACCGCTTGCGCAGCTCGATGATCCGGCGCGGACACGCCTTCACGCAGGCGCCGCACGCCGTGCAGCGCTCGGGGTCCACCACGGGAAGCCCCGTTTCGGGGTCGATGCGCAGGGCATCGAACGCACAGACTTCCACGCAGTCGCCGTATCCCAGACAACCGTAGGCGCACGCCGTCTCGCCCGCATAGAGCGCCGAAGCCACGGCGCACGAACGCACGCCGTCAAACCGGTTCGTATGCGGACGTTTTGCACACGTGCCGCCGCAGCGCACCGTCGCCGTCTGCGCCTCGACCTCGGGCGCCGACTTGCCCAGATAGGCCGCCACGCGCTTCATGCACTCGGCACCGCCCACCGGACAGTAGAGACCCGCAATGTCGTCGCGCCCCACGAGCGCATCGGCCAGGCCGCGGCAGCCGGCGAATCCGCAGCCGCCGCAATTCGCACCGGGCAGCATCCGCTCCACCTCGTCGATGCGGGGGTCCTCCTCCACGCGGAACCGGCGCGCCACGAAAAAGAGCACCAGCGCCGCGAGAACGCCCAACGAACACAAGGTCAGCACCGTGATGAGCAATGTTTCCATTATCGTCTGGTTATTGTGAAATGAATCGTTTGTTCAATCCTCCGCCGCAGCAGCCGCAGCACCCCGAAGTAAAGGCCCACGGCTGCGAGCGCCCCCAAGGCCGCCGCACCGTCGTCGCAGCCGGCCCCGTGCAGGGCCGCCAGCACGACCAGCAGCACGCCGAGCGAACCTCCGTAGGCCAGCAGCACGGCACGGCCGCCCGCACGGTGCGTCACGCCCACGCGCACGGCATCGCCCGGAGCATACCCCCCGGCCGCAGCCCCGCGCACGGCGACGATGCGCTCGCGCGCACCCTCCGCGCCGCAGGCCTGGCGGGCCCGGCAGCTGCCGCACGCCTCCGAGGCGGCGATCCGCACGTACACCGTATCTCCGGCGATCCGCTCCACCGCACCGTCGTGCACTATGTTCCGTTCTGCTTTCATCTCTCGGTCGTGTAGGAATGCGTGTCGCATCCGCGCCCTGCCCTGTCCGCTCCGTCCATCCTGTCAGCCCTTTGCTCCGTCTGCCCTGACCGACCTTTCGGTCCGCCGGGCTCCGCGATCGCGCCCCGCGCCCGGAGCGCCGAAGCAGGCACAGCCGACGGAGCGAGCGTCTGCAAAATTCGCTCCGCAAGCCCGCGGCGGCTAATCGCCGTAGCGGTTGGTCAGCGGCATGAGGCGTTCGTGCCCGAACGCACAGGTCGAAAGACGCAGCACGGGCGGGAACTGGTAGCGTTTCTTCTCGTTGCGCATGATCATCGAATGGATCTTCTCCACCACCTCCGAGTCGAAGCCCGCATTGACGATCTCCTCGCGGTGCTGCCCCTCCTCGATCATGCGGTAGAGGATGGCGTCCACCACCTCGTAGGGCGGCAGGATGTCGCTGTCCTTCTGGTCGGGACGGAGTTCCGACGAGGGCTCCTTGCGGAGGACGCTCTCGGGAATGGGGTCGCCCAGCGTGCGGTTGATGTAACGCGCCAGGTCGTACATTTCGCTCTTGTAGAGGTCGCCCGTGGGGCTGAACGCGCCCGCCGTATCGCCGTAGAGCGTGCAGAGGCCCAGGGCGTTCTCGCTCTTGTTCGAGGAGTTGAGCAGCACGTATCCCGTCTTGTTCTGCAACGCCATCAGCAGCACCGTGCGGATGCGGGTCTGGATGTTCTCCTCCGTCGAGTCGAACTCCGTGCCGCCCGTCACGGGCTTGAGCGTATCGACTACGCTGGTATAGATCTCGTTGATCGGAATGACGTTGTATTCGATGCCGAGCGCCTCGGCCACCACCTTGGCGTCCTCGACCGAGTGGTCGCTCGAAAAGTGCGACGGCATGAGCAGCGCACGCACGTTCGTGCGGCCCAGCGCCGCCACGGCCAGGCAGGCCGTCACCGCCGAGTCGATGCCGCCCGAAAGACCCACGGCGGCCTTGGTGTAACCGTTCTTCAGATAGAAGTCGCGAAGACCGCACACCGCGGCCTCGTAAACCAGACGCGTGCGGTCGCCCGACGATGGAACCGCCACCGGCGCGGCCGGCGCCTCCGTATCGAAGACCGCGAGGTCCTCCTCGAAGCTCTTCATCATCAGACACAGCTCGCCGCGGCGGTTGATGGCCCCCGACGTGCCGTCGTACACGATCTCCGTATTGCCGCCCACCTGATTCGCCATCACGAGGTTCTTGCCCTCGACGAAAGCCAGGTCGCGCATCATCTCGTAGCGGCGCGTCATCGTGCCGCGTCCGTAGCGGCGGGCGTTGATCGAAAGGATGGTTTCCACCGAACTGTCGCAGTCGTGGATGCGACGCAGGTCGTCGCCCACGACGATGGCGCACTTGTGCCCCTTGATCGTCACGTACTCATACCCTTTCGAGGGTACGACGAAGCCCATCTCACGACGGGCCGTGATGTACTTCTTGCCTACGTAGCGCAGCACCTTGCGGTCCTGGATCAGCGCCGCAGCGCTGATCGTGCCCTCGGCCGTGAGGATCGGCAGCCCCACGATCGCCGCGATGTCGTCGCAGCACGACGCGATCTGCACGAGCGCGTCTTCGCACAGTTCGAGGAATGTGGTCTTGCGCAGCAGATCGAAAGCCGGCGTACCGCTCACCGCCTGCTCGGCGAAGAGCACCAGATCGGCGCCGAGTCCCTTGGCTCGGGTGATGGAATCAATGATTTTCGACGTATTGCCGTCGATATCCCCGACCGTATAGTTCAGCTGGGCAATTGCTATCTTCATCTATCGCAGAATTAGTCCGATGTTACGCAACAAAGGTAGCAATAAATCGCGAAAACAAAACGGAACCGTCGTGAAAATTGCATCCGGGGCCGTTTTGCACCGCGAAGCCCCCGTCACCGCCCGCCCGCACCACGGCACGTGTCCCCGACCGCGTTCCTGTCCGTGTCCCGGCCCGTGCCTCCGCCCGCCCCTCTGCCTCCGCCCGACACAAAAAACGGAGCCGGAACACTGCGGTTCCGGCTCCGTCGCTGTTGCGATGCGGATCAATACTCGATCTTGCTGCGGCGCACGTAGCCGTTGTAACGCCACTTGGCATTCTCCTCGGCTGCGGCGAAGAGCTCGTCGGCCTCGGCGGGGAACGCCTTCTTGAGCGACGTATAGCGCACCTCCTTCATCAGGAAGTCGCGGAACTTCGACCAGTCGGGCTCCTTCGAGTCGAGCACGAAGGGGTTCTTGCCCTCGGCTTCGAGCTGCGGGTTGTAGTGCCACAGGTGCCAGTAGCCGCACTCCACGGCCTGCTTGCCCACGGTCTGCGTGCGGGTCATGCCGCCCTTGATGCCGTGGTTGATGCAGGGTGCGTAGGCGATCACCAGCGAGGGACCGGGATAGGCCTCGGCCTCCTTCAGCACGTTCATGAGCTGCTGCTGCGACGCACCGATCGACACCTGCGCCACGTATACGTAGCCGTAGGTCATGGCGATGGCGCCCAGATCCTTCTTGCGGACGCGCTTGCCGGCCGACGCGAACTTGGCCACGGCACCCACCGGCGTCGATTTCGACGACTGACCGCCCGTGTTGGAATATACCTCGGTGTCCACCACGAGGATGTTGATGTCGGCACCCGACGCCAGCACGTGGTCCACGCCGCCGAAGCCGATGTCGTAACCCCAGCCGTCGCCGCCGATGATCCACTGCGACTTCTTCACGAGCCAGTCGCGGGCTTCGAGGATGCGCTTGCAGTAGTCGCAGCCGCAGGCCTCCATCATCGGAACAAGACGGCGCGTACCCTCGGCCGAGGCCGACGACGAACCGCGTGCGGCGATCCACTCCTTCATCGTGCCCTTCAACTCGTCGGAACACTTGGTGCACTCGGCGATAGCCTTCTGCATATACTCCTCGATGCGGTCGCGCAGCTTCTCCACACCCACGTGCATACCCAGACCGAACTCGGCATTGTCCTCGAACAGAGAGTTGGCCCATGCCGGACCTCTGCCCTCGGCGTTGGTGCAGTAGGGGGTCGACGGAGCCGAACCCGAGTAGATCGACGTACAGCCCGTAGCGTTGGCGACCATCATCTTGTCGCCGAAGAGCTGCGTGATAGCCTTGATATAGGGGGTCTCGCCGCAACCTGCACATGCGCCCGAGAACTCGAACAGCGGCTGTGCGAATTGCAGGTTCTTGACGCTCTTGGTCTTGTCGACGACCTCGTTATAACCGACGGTCTCGGTAACGGTCTTCCAGTTGGCGATCTGCGCCTGCTGCGTAGAGAGCGGCTTCATGACCAGAGCCTTCTGCTTGGCGGGGCATACGTCGACGCAGTTGTTGCAGCCCGTACAGTCGAGCGGCGATACCTGAATGCGGAACTTGTAGGCCTTGGTCTCGCCCAGTCCCTGCTTCCACTCGACGCCCGTAGCTGCGGCCTGCTCCTCGGTGGCGAGGAACGGACGTATGGCGGCGTGGGGGCAGACATACGCACACTGGTTGCACTGGATACAGTTTTCGATCTGCCACTCGGGAACGTTGACGGCGATGCCGCGCTTCTCGTAGGCTGCCGTGCCGTTGTCCCACGTACCGTCCTCACGGCCGTTGAATGCCGACACTGGCAGGCTGTCGCCCTTCAACGCATCGATAGGCTCGCATACCTCGCGCACGAATGCCGGAACATGGCTGTCGATCTCATGCGCAGCCTCGCGCACCTCGATCGACGCCCACTGCGCGGGCACTTCGACACGCTCGACGGCGTTGCCACCGGCATCGACGGCGGCGTAGTTCATATTGACTATGTCCTCGCCCTTCTTGCCGTATGACTTGTAAATGGCATGCTTCATCTGCTCGACGGCCTTGTCGAAGGGGATGATGTCGGCGATCTTGAAGAATGCCGACTGCATGATAGTATTGGTGCGCGAACCGAGTCCGAGGTCGGCCGCGATCTTGGTGGCGTTGATGATGTAGAACTTGATGTCGTTACGCGCCATGTACGACTTCATGTGGTCGGGCAGCGAAGCGCACGTCGTAGCGGCGTCGTTCACAGAGTTGAGCAGGAACGAACCGCCCTTTTTGAGGCCTTTCAGCACGTCGTACTTGTCGACATACGACGGCACGTGGCAGGCCACGAAATCGGGCGTGGTAACAAGATAGGGCGACGTAATGGGGTTGTCGCCGAAGCGCAGGTGCGACGAGGTGTAACCGCCCGACTTCTTCGAGTCGTAAGAGAAGTATGCCTGACAGTACTTGTCGGTCGAACCGCCGATTATCTTGATCGAGTTCTTGTTGGCACCCACCGTTCCGTCGGAGCCCAGACCGAAGAAGAGAGCCTCGAACGTACCGCTCTTGGCCATAGATACCTCTGCGCCGACGGGGATCGAGTGCATCGTAACGTCGTCGACGATACCAACCGTGAAGTGGTTCTTGGGCTCGGCGGCGGCGAGATTGTCGTACACGGCCAGCATCTGTGCCGGCGTGGTGTCCTTAGACGAGAGACCGTAGCGTCCGCCGATAATCATCGGGCGATTGTCCGACTCGTAGAATACGTCCTTGACGTCGAGCAGGAGCGGCTCGCCATTGGCACCCGGCTCCTTGGTGCGGTCGAGTACGCAGATGCGCTTGACCGACGCGGGCAGCACTTCGAGCAGATACTTCGCCGAGAAGGGGCGGTAGAGGTGTACGGTAATGACACCCACCTTGCGACCCTGAGCCGTCAGGTAGTCGACGCACTCCTTGATAGTCTCGGTAACCGAGCCCATAGCGATGATTATATGCTCGGCATCCTCGGCACCGTAATAGGTAAAGGGCTTGTAGGTGCGTCCCGTGATGCGCGAAATCTCGGCCATAGTCTCGGCCACCATGTCGAGCACGGCGTCGTAGAACTTGTTGGAAGCCTCGCGCGTCTGGAAATATATGTCGGGGTTCTGAGCCGTACCGCGCGTAACGGGGTGCTCGGGGTTGAGAGCACGCTCGCGGAATGCCTTCAAGGCATCGCGGTCGAACATCGCCGTGAGCGACGCCTCGTCGATAAGCTCGATCTTCTGTATCTCGTGCGAGGTGCGGAATCCGTCGAAGAAGTGTACGAACGGAACGCGCGCACGCAATGCGACGATATGCGCCACGCCGGCAAGGTCCATGACCTCCTGCACCGACGAGGTGGCCAGCATGGCGAAGCCGGTCTGACGCACGGCCATGACATCCTGATGATCGCCGAAGATCGACAGAGACTGTGCCGCCAGCGCACGCGCCGAAACGTGGAACACGCCGGGCAGCAGCTCGCCCGAAATCTTGTACATGTTGGGAACCATCAGCAGCAGACCCTGCGACGCGGTAAAGGTCGAGGTCAAAGCACCGCTCTGCAACGAGCCGTGCACGGCGCCCGCGGCACCCGCCTCCGACTGCATCTCGACGACCTTGACCGTATCGCCGAAAATATTCTTGCGCCCCTGCGCCGACCACTCGTCGACCAGCTCGGCCATTGTCGACGAAGGCGTGATGGGATATATGGCCGCTACCTCCGAGAACATATAAGCTATATGAGCCGCAGCATAGTTGCCGTCACATGTAATAAACTTCTTTTCTGCCATTTCGTATAAGTTTTATGTACTGAATTTTCCTAACCGATACGCTCCGCAACACTCCGGAGCGTCTGCAAAAACCGTTGCAAAGGTATTTATTTCTATCGAAAATTCATAGTAATTGCAGTGTTAATATTCTAACATCGCACGCCGGGCATCGCAGCTGCCGCGCAAGCTCTTTCTAACGGATCGTATAACATTGTATTTCAAACTGTTTTACACCGGCAGACAGAGATGTTTCATTTCGAAACCGGCAATGATTTCGATATTATCGAAGCTATTGAAACCGCTTCGGAAAGGTCGCAGCAAAGGCTTCGCAAACGGATGATCCGAAAGATGAACATGCCGCATATCCACCGTTGAGCCGAATGACCGAAAGGCTCAATTCTCATGCTGCCGTCAGGAACAAAAACCGCCGGAAACGACTCGTGCGAGCCAACTGAGGGCGACTGTTGTCTTAGGTGTAACAACTGGGCAGCTGATAAGGCACTATACAAATCGGCACTTGATCGGCGATTGCAGCCGGCCTCGGCGCAAACCGCAGCTATCATTGCAATACACACTCGGGTCGTCCGCATTATACAGCCTTATATGTATCACATATGATACGCACAAGATGAAGATATGTTCTTTTCTTTGAGTTAAAAATTTTTCCCTATGGATATGGATTACAAGATCCAGATTCTGTTGATCGCACGCAGAATCAAAGAGTTACGCAAACAGCAAGGCCTTACCGTGCAGGAATTGGCGTATCGTTGCGACATCGAAAGGTCGAATATGAGCCGAATCGAAGCCGGACGTACCAATCTTACGATCAAGACGATGTGCCTAATTTGCAACGCTTTGCACATATCTCTCAAAGAATTGGTATCCGCCACCTGACAATCAACCATTTAATATCTCGCAAAGGAAATGCCGCAAAAAAATATGCTCCGCCGAGGCGGAGCATATCATGAACATAGTTATACGGCGCGCTACCGGGCGCGCGTATAGCGGAAGATGTTGGCGCGGCGCTTGTCTCCGTCGGCTTCGGAACGCGATGCGAAGCCCAGATACAACGCATCGCCGTGCACCTTGATGCCCTCGGCCTCCATATATCCCGACTCGGTAATGCCGCTGGCCGAAAGGGCTTCGCGATCGGATGCTATCGCCACCTCCGTGCGCGGCTCGATGATGTTGCCCTCGAAGTCGAATACGGTAAAATATGCCGCCGAGCCCTCTTTCACGGTGCCCTCGCCCTCGAAGTAGTATATCTTGCCGCTGTCGACGTCGAAGCCCTGCCATGCGTATGAGGATATGTCCGTCGAGTGGTCCTCGCCGCTCTTGGGTATGCCGAAGCGCCCCAGCGGCGTGAGTTTCGTAAGGTCGCGCACATACGCCTTCGGAGAGTTGGTCGACGCCGGATCGGTACTCGTGCCCCCGCCCCAGTTGCGCGAGGGCAGCGTGACATAGCTGCGCGGCAACGCCATGGCCTCGCTCAGACGATACATGACGAACATGCGCTGCGACGAACCGGGATAGTTTATCGCAAGCACGTCGCCCGCAGCATCTATGGCCGGATGCAGCTCGCAGATGCCGCCCAGATAGAACAGGTCGCCGCACTGCTCGGGCAGAGTCGTCGCCCCGTCGACGAACTCGGTGCGCGTTACGACGCTGTTGCTCCAATAGTCGTTCGACGAGTTGCGCGAGCCGTAGGTGCCCGTCCAGACATAGCGTTTTCCGTCGGCCGACCGTTCGACGGCCATGTTGGTGCCGTGACCCGAATAGCGGAATATCATCCGCTCCGCGGGCGACTCGCCGCGCCGGGCGTGCATGACGTAGAGATCGTGCTTGTCCGAGCCGCCGAGCTGCATATACCAGATGCTGCCGTCGCTGTCGATATCGAAGCCCTGCATGACGGTATTGCGCACCAGATATACCCCTTTGGAGTAGATGTTATCGGCATCGAACTCCCCCACTCCGGTGGTCGAGACGCCCGCCGGGGTAACCGAGACACCGATCGAGGCCGAAAGATCGCCGAGCGTAGCCCTGACGACGGTCTCCCCCTGGCCGACGGCCTCGATACGGACGTTATCGACGACGGCCACGGCAGCATCGGCTGACGAGAACTCCACGTCGTAGCCCTCGGCCCAGACCTCCCTACCGTCGGCGAGTGTAATGACGAGCTCGACGGGATGCGACGAGAGAGGCGTATACGGCACAGCGCCTGCGGCCGAACGCAGCGATACCTCCTCCGAAGCGAACGCTATCGCCACCGGAGCATCGGCCGTCTGCTGCGGCTCGGCCGGCGCGCCGGCGCACGACGAAAGGCTGCCGGCCAATAAGATCATACAAGTGATTTTCATGACATATACTCTGTTTAGCGCATCTCGACCGAGAAGCTCTTGGGACGCTCCATGACCTGCGTTGAGCTATGACCGAACAGGTCGGTAACCTCTATGGTCACGGTCGATGTAGCGCTCGAAGCACGGAATTTCCACATGTGGTTGTTGTAGCATGTAAAGAAAGCCGATGTCTTGCCCGTATATGCGATCTTGTGCATCGGGTCGCGGCCGCGCACCTGCACGCCCTGCAACTCGCGCCCCTGCTCGGTAACGCGTATCGTCCAGCCCGGCTCCCAGTCCCAGATATTGACCAGAATATCGTTCTGCCCGTAGCAGTCCTCCACGCCGTCGGCCGTCGGCGTCGTGCCGAAGTCGGGCGAGGCGGCCGCAATAACAGGATTGCGCAGCACTTCGTTCATGTCGTAGGCGCGGAACATATAGTCGCGGTCGCGGCCTATGCCCTTGTAGTGCCACTCGACGTTACGGCCGTCGAATGCGAAGACCTCGTAGCCGCCCGGCGAGCCGTCGCGGCATACGTTCACATCATAGCCGGCGTCATGATACGTACCAGTCCACCACCACGTGCCGCTGGTGGCCGCGACGTTGATCTCGTGTATACCGGAATTGGCATGCAGGATACGCTGGTTGATGTGCGAGTGTCCCGATATGACATAGACATTGTCGAACCCGCTCAGACGGTTCATAAGCTCGTAGGCGCCCGTCATGCCGATCGTATGGTCTATCGCCCCGTTCTTCTTGCAGCCGCGGAACAGGTTGGCGTGCATGACTATGACCAGCGGCGCCGACTTGTCGTCCACCAGCGCGAGGTCGCGTTCGAGCCATGCAAGCTGAGCGGGATCGACGGCCTCGGTATAGTCCAACTTGCCGATCGAACCCTGCGAGCCGCCGGTATTGCGATATATGATGTTGTCGAGCACGACGAAGTGCGCCGCTCCGATATTGAACGAGTAGTAGGTCGGGCCTATCGTCTCGCGGAACAGCTGAGAGGAGAGCCAGTCGTCGGCATGGTATGGGTCGTTGTCGTGGTTGCCCATAGCATGGAATATAGGCACCGGATAGCCGTTGCGAGAGAGCTCCTCGCGATAGTCCGTCAGGTCGTAGTTGCGCGGATACCAGTATTCGTCCCAGCTCATGTCGCCCATGCAGACCGAGTATACCGGACAGTCGGCCGCAACCGCCACACCACGGACATCGGCGAAGAAACCGTTCTCCCAGCGGAACTGCGCCAGATCCTTGCTCTGACGATTGGCGACATGGTGGTCGGTCGAGGCGATGAGCATGAACCGCGAGTTGTCGACGGCAGAGAGCGTGAAGTCGTGCTGCTCGTGTCTGTCGACCGAGGCCGAGAGCCGGCGAAAGAATTGCGGGATCATATACGACGAACACTCGACCTCGTAGCCCGACGGGATCGAGATGAACAGATGTCCGCAGCGCTTATCGGACTGCATCGAATAACGTCCGTCGGCGTCGGTCAGAACGCACAGATCGCCGTCCGAGACCACTACGCCCTCAACAGGCCGCCCCTCGGTGTCGCATACGCGTCCCGAAAGGTTGTCGCCCTGCTCTTGTCCGCCCACAACGACGCTTAAAGTGGCCTGACATGCGGCGTATGTCGCGATGATCTCGGCCGAGCCGGCACCCACGGCCTCGACCATACCGTCGACCACACGCGCCACGCGCTCGCTCGACGTATGCCAGACGACATCGGCAGCGGCTATGGCACGGCTGCCG
>OFFF01000646.1_pt1 | contig 25449 bp, 25 predicted proteins | sample 1521301 | NCBI WGS metagenome assembly OFFF01 (sample SAMEA3504101, study PRJEB24116) | mouse gut metagenome | biome: mouse gut; feature: mouse-associated habitat; material: faeces | place: Denmark | collected 2011
CCTTCCAGATCTGGGCGATCTCCCGGTTGGGGTTCTTGATCATGGCCAGGAAGAGGTGCTCCACGGACACATACTCGTCTCCCAGCTGCTTCGCCTCGTCCTCGGCGTTTACCAGCACCTTGTTCAGGTCTGCCCCCACATATACCTTGCCGCCCTGGACCTTGGTGCGCTTCGCGATTGCCTTCTCCACCCGGTCCACGAAGTGCTCCTTCTGGATCTCCATCTTCTCTATCAGCTTCAGAATCAGGCTGTCCTCCACCTTCAGCAGGCTGTAGAGCAGATGCTCCTGTTCGATTTCCTGGTTCCCGTACTCATAAGCCAATTTCTCGCAGCCTTCCACGGCCTGCATGGATTTCTGGGTAAATTTCTGTATGTTCATGTCTGCCTCCCTCTCAAAAGCACCGTGTCAGCGCAGGATAGCCCCATATGCAGCGCTCTGGTGTCCATTTGATTCCTTTATCTGTTCTATAACTAATATAACACTATTTTTTCCAAAGTCAATAAACAAAGCATAAAACCATAATAAAATATTTTATATCCATTTGATTCTATCATATACTTAAAGCGTCCGCATTCCTAGCACTAAATTTCTGTTCCGCAACATTTTTGTAAGTATGAAAGTTTATCCTGCTGATTCATGTAAAATCGCAGCAAAACCAATGATAAATTTTGACTTTATGCGTTGCAATCCTATCCTATTTATGTTAAGATAAGACCACTTCAAAAAATCTGTTTTTTCAGGACAGCGGGGCAAATCCCCCGTCATGTAGCAACCGTCCCAAGAAGGGGCTGAATCCGGGCGTTTTGCCTGAAGGTATCCGTTGACGATTGATATTGACAGGCGCACGGGGCAACAGACTGTTCCCCATCCGCCTACCGAGAAAAGAAGGCTTGGCATGGAACAGGAAACGAACGAGAAGACAGGGAAAGGAAATCGATATGCAGACATCGCGATATTTTAATACGGAAGGCTGCTGCAAGCCCAGTATCCATTATATGGTTCCGCTAGCGGACAGGCTTGAGACCATCAGGGAATTCTATATAAGCCGTGGCAAATACTTTGTAATCAATAGGGGCAGACAGTACGGCAAGACAACGACCCTGATTGCCCTTGCGGACTATTTGAAGGACGACTACGCCGTAATCTCCATGGACTTTCAGCTGATGAGTACCGCCAGCTTTGCCGATGAGCCGACCTTTGTGGTATCTTTCATAAAATATCTTGAAGAGCTGGTCTGGGATGGGGACAATCTGGCGGCTCTGTCTGAAAACGAAAACTATCTTAGGCTGACTGCGCTATGCGGCCAGGAAAGACCATCGCTGGATGAAATGTTCCGCTGTTTCAGCAGAATATGCAGAACGGCCAGCAAACCAATCGTCCTGATTATCGATGAAGCGGACAGCGCATCCAACAATCAGGTATTTATCGACTTTCTCGCACAGCTTCGGGGATACTATCTCGCAAGGGACAGACGGCCAATTTTTCATTCCGTCATTCTCGCAGGCGTCTACGACATCAAAAACCTGAAATTGAAAATACGTCCGTCTTCTGACCATCAATACAACAGTCCATGGAACATCGCTGCGGATTTTGACGTAAGCATGGGGTTTTCAGCGGTACAGATTCGGACGATGCTGGATGCATATGAATCAGACCATCAGACCGGAATGGACACCGCGCTGGTCGCGGATGAGATTTACCAATATACCTCCGGATATCCATATCTCGTATCCGCAATCTGCAAAATCCTCGACGAGAAGCTGCCTTTCCAGGCATCTTTTGCAGGCAGGGAGCAAATCTGGTCAAAAGACGGTGTCGGGGAAGCGGCCAAAGTCCTGCTCCAGGCAAGGACGACCCTGTTCGACAGTCTGAGCAAACACATAAACGAATATCCTGATATGAAACAGATGTTGTATACAATGCTGTTTCAGGGAGAACAGATTGCGTATAATGAGGACAATCACACCATAGAAATTGCAAATATGTTTGGATATATATCATGTGACAACATGAGCATCAAGATTGCAAACCGCATATTTGAAACACGTTTATATAATATGTTTTTATCAGAGGAGGAACTATCCAATGCGATGAGCAGTCTGGCAAAGCAGGACAAGAACCATTTCATTTCTAATGGCAGGCTCAATATGGAACGGGTATTGGAAAAATTCGTGGCATGTTTTCATGACATTTATGGCGCAAATAATAATAAATTTGTGGAGGAATATGGGCGCAAATTTTTCCTTTTGTACCTTCGTCCTATCATAAACGGCACCGGAAACTATTATATCGAGGCACAGACAAGGGATTCGCGGCGAACAGACATTATCGTGGATTATGCCGGGGAACAGTTTATCGTGGAGATGAAAATATGGCGCGGAAACGAATATAATGAGCGCGGCGAACAGCAGCTTGCAGATTATCTCGACTATTTCCACCAAAATAAAGGCTATATGCTAAGTTTTAATTTTAATAAGAAAAAAGAAATTGGTCTAAAAACGATTACAATCGGTGGCCTGACAATCGTGGAGGCTGTCGTCTGATGTACGGCAGCCTCCTTCGAGTTCAAAATGCTGAACGAAGTCCTTCCATTTTCAGCCATCTATTTTTCCCAGATACCGGTCTTTTATTCCGCCCTGATGAAAACCTGCATCTCTCCTTCCCCGCGGTTCGCCCAGGCATAGTACGGAATCCATTCTACTGTCGTTTCTTCATATTCCGGTTTCTTATATTCCGTGTACAGTCCGTTTCCGCAGGAGGCTTCACCTCCGCTGCGCGTTTTCCTTCGCAGCGCCCTGGTGGTCACACCCATCACGGACACGCCCCCAATCTTCCTCCTGTGGGCCACAGGCTCGGGGTCTGTCCCAAGGCGGTAGAGGTGCAGGTTCCCGCCGTTGTCCGCCTCTTCCATGCAGTACACAATCGGCCCCCTGGTCACGGCCACCTTCCCGATATCCTCGCGCACCCTGGCATCTGCTGCCATGACGCGCACCTCCATAGGGAACTCAAGCTCCAGGCGTTCGCCGTCCTTCCAGACCCGCTTTACATAGAGATAACCGTCCCTGATATCCTCGCCCTCCAGGCATCCCGCCTCTCCGTCTATGGTATAGGCATTGCACCAGCCGGGGATGCGGAGGGCAATGGTGAATTCCGTCTCCTCCTGCGCCCTCACCTCCAGCGCCACTTTCCCGTCCCAGGGGAATCCGGACGTCATGCGGATTTCCACCTTTCCGCCAGCGAACTCCTTCTCCAGCACACATCCGATGTACAAATGTACATACAGAGTGTCCTCCGACTCCGTACAGGCATAGGACGCGATAGAGCTCAGCGTCCTGGCGATATTGGGCGGACAGCATGCGCAGCCGAACCATTTCTGCCGCACAGGCTTCACATGGCGCTTCCTGCTGTCCTTATAGCAGGCCTCCGGCAGGCATTCCAGCGGATTCACGTAGAAGAAGCTCTTCCCGTCCAGGGCGATGCCGCTCAGGATTCCGTTGTACAGCGCCCTCTCCATCACATCGGCATACTGGCTCTGTGCTTTTATCTCCAGCATCCGCCTGGCGAAGAACACCAGCCCGATTGCTGCACAGCTCTCCGCATAGGCCGCATCGTTGGGAAGGTCGTAGTCAAAGGAGAAGATCTCCCCCATGCTGTTGGCCCCGATTCCCCCTGTGATATACATCTTCTTCTCCGTGATGTTCTCCCAGAGCGCCACACAGGCTCTGTAAAGGGAATCGTCCCCTGTCAGCCGCGCCACGTCCGCCATGCCGGAATAGAGGTAGACCGCGCGGACGGCATGGCCCACTGCCTCCTTCTGCTCCCGCACCGGGAGATGGGCCTGGTGGTACCAGTGCCTTATTTCCCCCTCCTTGCCCTTCTCTACGGTCTCCGGGTGCTCTTCGTCATAGTAATACGGCCTGGTGCCTCTCTGCTCTATGAAGAAACGGCTAAGCTCCAGATATTTCCTGTCCCCGGTCTGCTCATAAAGCCGCACCAGGGCCAGCTCCGCCAGTTCATGGCCGGGATACCCCTTCCTCTTGCCCTCCTCAGGGCCGAAGCAGGAACCGATATAGTCCGCGTACCGCATGGCCGCCTGCAGGAGCTTGTCCTTCCCCGTTGCCTGGCAATAAGCCACCGCCGCTTCCGTCAGATGGCCGAAGCAGTACAGCTCGTGGTTGTCCCGCAGGTTCGTGAAGACATAGTCCATGTCGTTGATGATGTAGTAGGTGTCCAGGTATCCGTTCTCAAGCTGTGCGGCGCACACGGCATCGATTGCCTCGTCCACTGTCCCTTCCAGCTCCGAATCCGGGTGCTGGGTGAGGGAATACGCCGCGGCCTCAATCCATTTGAAGAAATCGCTGTCCTGGAACACATTGCCGTAGAACCTGTCGTCCTCCATGTGATTCCTGTCCTCGGGATGGCACCCGGAGACGAGCGGGCGCTTCTCTGGCACATAGGCCTCCCCCAGCTCCCTTCTCCTGGCGTTCAGTTTCCCCGCCGCCCGGAAATTGTGCATGCAGTAGCTGGGCTCAGCATCCGGGACTCGGTCGTTCAGCGCCTCCCACTGGTAAGGAATCACCTCCTTCCTTACCAGCTCCATCTTCTGTTTCCAGAAGGCGTCCGTCACCTGTACTCTCCTTAAAGAGACTGGGCGACTGTATTCTTTCTTGTCCATCTTCTCTCCTATCTGTGCGCTGCCGCACTGGCAAGCTCCTTACTCCATCAGGCCGTATTTGCGGAAAGTCTGCTCCGCATCCTCCAGAAGCTCCTGCCCGCCGCTGCTCAGCCAGTTCTCTACGAATCCATCGTAATCATCCGTCTCGCCCAGGATATATCTGCTCACGAACTGGCTCTCCACATTGCCCGCTTCTGTCTTTACAGTAGGATCTGGATTCAGGAAGCGGTAGTTCACGGACCAGCGATCCATCTCCATGGCCTCATTCTTCAATTTCATCGCCCTTTCCGTCCAGATGTCCACCACCTCAGTAGCGCCCAGCGTCAGGTTGGCAGGCCGGGATACGATGAGCTGTCCCCAGCTACAGGCATTGGTCTGTCCGAACACAGTGTTGGAAAAATCATCCTGCCATGCATATATGGAGCCATCATCATTCCGCACGAATCCCATCTGCTCCTCGATTCCCGCACCGAAGCGGATGTTCAGGTAATCGTCGCTCATCCCTGCGGTCTTCTCCAGGAAATCGCATATGATGTCCATCTTGGCGCTGTCTTCCGCAGTCTTGGCGGATACAGAGCAGCGTGTCTCGGACAGCAGATCCAGCGCATCCAGTTTACCGCCGCACATGTCCATGATAGTCCAGCCAGTGGCAAGGGACTCGCTGCCTCCGCCGCCCGACGTCTCCATCATCAGCGCCTCAGGCGGATAATAGCATATGCCATAGGCTCCCTGGAACAGATTAGGCTTCCTCTCGTCCCAGCCCAGGGTATACCAGTCCGGGTCGATGACCTTCTCATCTACCATGCTCTTCGCGAAATCAAGGAACTCCTTATAGGATCCGTCCAATATCGGATGGCTCACCGTATTCTCATCCGTGATATAGAAGCTGGGATTTCCATACATCATGAGGAGCTTTGCCACCTCACCGATTCCGCTTCCGCCTCCGGCAGCGGTAAAGCCATAGGTGTCATCCACACCGTTCCCGTCGGGATCGTTGAAGGTGAACGCTTTCATGACCTGCAGCAGCTCCTCCGGCGTGGTGGGCATGGCAAGCTCCAGGTTGTCCAGCCAGTCCTGCCTGATCATGAACGCCCAGATCTGTCCGCCGGGCATGCCGCCCACAGCCTTCAGCTTTCCGTCCTCCGTGGTGTAATAGGCTATCTGATCATCTCCCATGTTCGCCAGTACGGAGGGTATCTTGTCCGCATAGACATTCCAGTCATCCAGCAGGACGCCTTCGTTGTAAAGCATGTCCAACTGTGTGGCGGTGCCGAATCCAATCAAATCCGGCTCCGCGTCAGAGGTGAACCTGGTCACGAGCTCGTTCTCGCCCTCTCCCTCCATAGCGCAGGTCAGCGTCCAGTCGCCGCCGAACTTCTGCTCAATGTAGGCTTCATAGGGATCGTCCTGGGCCGGGGCCCTGGAGGTCCATGGATTCGTGACGAAAGCCTCTATCGTCACATCCGATCCTTCCGCAGCAACTTCCCCACCCGCGGCATCCTCCTCTGCGGATTCCTCTTCCGCCTTCTCGGAGCTTTCGGCAGCATCGCTACTCTCAGCCTTGGAACTCTCCTGGCTGTTCCCTGAATCCTTGTCTCCGCAAGCCGTCATGACCATCGCCATGGCCGCTGCCAACGCCAGTATCTGCATCATCTTCTTTTTCTTCATAGCTTTTCCCTTTCTTTTACATTGACTCTTTATTTGACAAAGGCTCCGTCAGAGCGGCCGTCCCTGAAGAAGCTGTCGTGCACGCCGTTTTGCTGTCCCGGACAGCCATCAACCTTTCACCGCTCCCATGTATACGCCGGATGTGAAATATTTCTGCAGAAAAGGATAGACACATAAAATGGGTACTGTCCCTATCATGGTCACCACCATGCGCAGGGAGGTGGTGGTCTGCTGGTTCGCGGCATCCACCTGCATTCCGCTGTTTACATTGTAGCCCAGATTGGAATTCGTGAACATATTGCGCAGAAGGAGCTGCAGCGGGTACAGGTCTGTATTCTTCTGCAGATAGATCATGGGCTCGAACCAGGAGTTCCAGTGCCCTACCGCCATGAACAGCCCCAGCGCCGCCATGACCGCCGTGCTCAGCGGAATGGCGATCTGCACCAGCATCCTGAATTCGCCGCAGCCGTCAATCTCCGCCGATTCCATCACCTCTTTGGGCAGACCGGAGAAGAACTGCTTAAAGACCAGGACCGACCAGGTATCCACCATTCCCGGGAGTATCATCGACCAGAAGGTATCCACCAGCCCAAGTCCCTTCACTGTCAGGAAGGTGGGAATCATGCCCCCGTTGTACAAGACCGTGACCATGACCGCGAACAGCAGGAATCTGCGCCCCGGGAGATCCTCCTTTGAAAGCAGGTACCCCATGATCAGCGTACAGGCCAGCGTGACAGCCGTACCGATTCCGGTTCTGAGTATGCTTATGAACAGTCCCTTGATGTAGGTGTCATCTCGGAAAAGAATCCTTCTGTACCCCTCAAGCGTAGGCTTGAAGGGAATCACCATCAGGTTCCCCCTGGACATGTATTCCTGCTGGCTGGTAAAGGACAGCCCCATAACGTAGATTAACGGAAAGAGCGAGACCAGCACCAATATCGCGACGATTATGACAATGACTGCCTGGTATAGTTTTTCTGTATTTATCTGCCTTTTCTTCATTATTCCTTTCCCTCTCATTTCTGCCGTCTCTGCTGCGAATCACCAAATCCCCAGCCCGGCGAACTTGTTCGCCAGCTTGTTGCTAACTAGAACGAGAACCAGGCCCACCGAGGATTCAAAGACGGACACCGCGGCCCCCAGCCCATACTTGAGTTTTCCAAGCCCCTGTCTGTACAGCCAAGTCCCGATTACGTCGCTGACTTCATAGTTTGTGGGGCTATAGAACAGCAGAATCTGCTCCGTGCCGCCCTTTATGGTATAGTTTTTCGTGGCAAGCACGAACTGCAGAAAAATAGGCCAGTAGCGGAACACTATCAGGTAGGCAAAGGGAATGATTGCCAGCAGGTACAGTATCCGATACTTCTTTATTCTGTGGAGGACTGTGTTCTTTTTCTTTCCCTGTACAGATGCATTCATATCTTCCGTGACACTCCTTTCAGAAATCTGTGCGACATGTTTTGCGATAAACATATTGTAAATTAAGTTTTCTAACTATAAAACATACTGTTTCTGACTTTATGTATCAAAAACTGACCTTTTATTCATTTTGCCCTTGTCCTTTTCCCTTTATACTGGTATCTTGTGCTTATTGCACACAAATCACATTTCAGCATCCATCTCTCCTATGTATTTTCGTAAAAGCATAAAAAAAGACTGCCGTAACCTACTGTACGACAGCCTTCTGCCATGGTCTGCTATCTGCTGTTGTAATGCGTCTTATGGAAGGCCCTGCGGTATTCGCTGGGAGAAATCCCTTCCGATTTCCGGAACCGCTTGCTGAAGACCCTGGCATTGCTCATCCCCACCTGCTCCGCCACCTCCGTGACCTTCAGGCTGGTGGTGGAGAACAGGTATTTCGCCTGCCTGATCTGCTGGTGGATGATGTACTGCTTGGGGCTTATGCCTGTCTTCCTGCGGAACATCCGAATGAAGTACTGGGAATTGTATCCGAACTGTCGCGCCACCTCCGCCACCTGAAGATTCTTGTAGCAGTTGGCGCGGATATAATCATAAATCTTGTCCATCATGGTCCCGGCATCCGGCGACCTGGCCCGGAGCTTCTCCAGATTGATTTCCCGTGTCACCTGCGCCAGCTCATACAGCACCAGCTCCATGCAGATGTCGCAGGGCCGTATGGGGGCGCTCGTCCTTTTGTATACGGACTGATAGTACAGGAGCTGGTTGATCAGCACCACCAGCTGCGTCCGATCCGAGGGGCGGCAGCATTCGTTAAAGATAAGGCCGTCCGAACCGTCCCCAGACATCCGCTCCAGCAATGGGAAAAGACGCCTTTCCCCCTCCAGCACCTCCACGTCCCTGATTCGGAAATGGAGCCAGTAGAACGACACATCCCATGCCGCTTCTATCCCGATGTGCTCTTCGCCCGGGAACAGAATGAAGCAGTCCCCTTCCAGGAATTCTTTTCTAGCCTGTCCTATCCTCATCTGGAACCGGCCCTTCAGGACAATTACAAGTTCATAGTCATCCAATATCATTTTGGGGTGTGTCCATTTTCCGTTGGAGACAAATATCCCCCCCGATATATATATCGTTTCAGCGTTCTCCTTCTTTACAATATAACGCATGCTTTACCCCTGCATTCCTGTCTGAGACTTCACTGCCGCAGCACTTCCTCAATCTTCTCAATCATCTCGTCCTCCTTGAGCCGGAACTTGATCTCCACCCGCCTGGAGGCCTCCATGTTCACCTGGTCCGTGGGATTCCCCTGAGCGTCGGCGGCATAGATGGGCTGGCTGAAGGAGCGGCCGTTCACCGTGAGGATGCCCTTGAGCTGCTCTATCTTGTCCTCCGCAAGGCCGTTCTTCGGATCCATGCAGAATTTCGCCACAGAGTAGGCGCGGTTGTAAGACAGCTCCATATTCGACTCGTAGGTGCCGTCCGTGTCCGTATGGCCCTCGATGATGATCTCCGCGATATACTCCCGGAACTGCTCCTGCATCAGCACGTCCAGGTACATGGGGATGATCTCCTTTAAGGTGCTGCGGCTGTCAGCGGACAGCGCCGCGCTGTTGTACCTGAACAGCACGTCCGATGAGAAGGTGATGGAGCCGGTCTGGGCGTCCACGCTCATGGCCGAGTTGTTGAAGGCGGACTGCAGGGCCCCGATGATGTCCGTCCGTATGCCCACGATCGCCTCCAGCTCCTGCTGGGTGGACGTAAGCTCGTTCCTGGCGTTCTCGATCTCCAGATAGGCCTTGTTCAGCTCGTCCTGGGTCAGCGCGGCGTCAGCATAGGCCTGCTGGAGCTCAGCCAGGGAATTCGCAAGCTCTTCATTGGACTTCTCGATGGCCGCCCTGTACTCATCCAGATCCGCCCTTGCCGCCTCCAGGTCCTTCTTCGCGTCCTCCAGCTCCTGCCTGGCTATCCCCAGACTGTTCTGGGACCGCTCCAGGTCCACGGTCTTCTGCCTGTAGATGGCCAGGGTGATGGCGATGATCAGCACGAATATCAGAAGCAATGCCGCCATCATGTCCGAGTAGGACTGCCAGTAGCTGTGTTCCTCGAAGGCTTCTCTTCTCTTTCTTCTATTTTTCGTCATCATACAAAGTCCTCATCTGCTGAAAGGTGTACAACTGGCTGCTCACGTCCCGGCTGATCTCCTGGCAGACCGTCTCCAGCCTACGCTTCTGCTGCTCCAGGTCATCCGCCAGCCGCTCCTGCCGCTTGAGCATCTGCTCCATGCTCTCCTGCATGTTCCGGTTGGACTGGGCCAGGGCGTCCACAGCCTCCAGAAGCGCTTTTCCGTTCTCCCCGTTCTGGGTCTGGGCCTGGGAGGCCAACTGCAGCGCGGCGCCCAGGTCCCGGAACTCGGTGCCCATCACGGACTGGAGCTTCTCCATGAAAGCATGGGCCATCTGTTCCAATTGCCTGGCCTGCTCCGCGGCCTGGCCCCGCTCCAGCTCCAGGAGCTCCTTCATATAATTGGCCTGATTGGCCTGGTACACCAGCATGGCGGCGGTGTTCTCGTCCCCGGAGCTGACGGGCGGCGCGGCGTACTGCCTGTAGGCGCTCAGAAATAAGTTCAGCTTGCCGTAGGCGTCCGACATGATGCTGCGGTAGACGAAATTGAATATCAAAGAGAATATGATGCCGTACACCGAGGTGTGGAAGGCCACTTTCATCCCGGACAGCAGCGGCCCCACGTTGTCGGAGATGGTATAGATGTCATCGCCGCTGAAGGACCCGAGCCCCAGGGACAGCCCGATGAAGGTGCCCAGGATGCCCAGCCCCGTCATGGTGCCGGAGATGGCGGAATTGTAGTGGCTGCTGCCCACTCTGTCCAGCAGCTCCTCGTTGATATAGTCCTCGATGTCGCAGCTTCCCGCGTATCTTTTCCCGATGCGGCTGTTGTTCATCTGCTGCAGGAACCTGCCAAAGGCCTTCTTCAGGTTCTCCTCCTCGAAGAAATCCCTGTCCTTCTCCAGCTCGCTCCACACGTTCTGGTTCCCGGCCTTTTTATACGCCTCCTTCAAGTCCCCCGCGGCATCCACCAGTTCGTCCGTCAGGCCGTTCAGCCGCATGAAGCTCACCGCCGAGATCACGAACAGGACGCCGATGATTCCCAGGAAGACCCCGTTGATGACCAGGTTGCCGACGGATTCCATCTCTCCGGTGAACACCCCGTTGATGGCCAGGACAAAGGCCACCATGGCGGCGTATACGATGAACAGTCCGTAAAATAATCTGCTTTTCATTGGTTCTTTTCACCTCTTTCATTTTCTGCCGAAGGGCACTTGGCAGCGCCCTCCCTCAGAAGCGGTCCCATTGCGCCCCCATGCCCTACATGGAATGGCGCGTTCCTCCCGGTGACACAATTGTATCACCCCGTGATTCCCTTTACCTCATAGCCGGCCTCCGCCACCGCCGCGGTCAGGGCCTCCTCAGAGACCTCCGCCGCCAGCTCCACTGTGGCCGTCTTGGCCTCCAGGCTCATGGTGACGGCGCTTACGCCCTCTATGGCCTCCAGGGCCTTCTGCACCCTGCCCGTGCAGTGTCCGCACATCATTCCCTCGATCGTCATTACCTTTGTCATACTTTCCTTCCTTTCCGCGCCGCTTTCCGCTGCGCTGTCCACATTTTTGTCCGCTACCGGAACGGCAGTTTCTACCGGAACGACAGCTTCCGCCGTCTTTTCCTCTGCCTCCCGGCCCTCCCCCGGCTGCCTGCCGTCCTCTGGCTGCCTGGGGCCGTCTGCCCCCCGGGCAGGAGCGAACCCGCTCTTAAAGCCCCGCAGCCGCAGGGCGTTGCCCACCACGAAGATGCTGCTCAGGCTCATGGCCGCCGCGCCGAACATGGGGTTTAACTTGATTCCAAATATAGGATACCACACTCCGGCCGCCAATGGAATCCCTATAACGTTATAAAAGAACGCCCAGAACAGATTCTGCTTGATATTGCGGATGACGGCCCGGCTCAGGCCCACTGCCGTCACCGCGTCCCGCAGGTCGCTCTTCATCAGGATGATGTCCGCGCTCTCCATGGCCACATCCGTCCCTGCGCCGATGGCCATGCCCACATCCGCCGCGGCCAGAGCCGGGGCATCGTTGATACCGTCCCCTATCATGGCGACTTTGTGGCCGCCGGCTTTCAGCTCCCGTATCTTCTTCTCCTTGTCCTGGGGCAGGACTTCCGCCACCACCTCGGCGATGCCAAGCTGTCTCCGCACCGCCTCCGCTGTCCTCTTATTATCCCCGGTGAGCATCACGACCCGGATGCCCATTTTCTGGAATTTCCGAATGGCCACATCCGAGGAGGGCTTGATTTCGTCTGCCACTGCGATATAGCCTAAAAGCTGCCCTTCCCGGGCCACCATAAGAGGCGTCATCCCCTGATCCGCAATCTCCTGAATCCCCCCAAGGGCCACAGGGTCCATGGCGATGCCGTTCTCCTCCATATAGGCACGGTTCCCCACCAGATACCGGGTCCCGGCCTTTGCCCCCGCGTCCTTTCGGGCCAGGAAGGCCTCCTGCTGCCCATGGGAAATCCGCTTCGCCCGCTGTCCTTTTCCGTCCCCTTCCAGAGCTGCCACGGAGGATGGCCCGTCCTCCCCGGGCACGAACCGCGTAGGCGGGATGTCATCTGCCAGCACACCTTCCACGCCCCTGCCGAACACAGCCCTGAAATTCCTGATTTCCGGCAGTTCCAGCTTTACAGAGGCGGCGTGCTCCACCACGGCCTCCGCCAGGGGATGCTCGCTCTTCTTCTCCAGGGCCGCCGCGATCCGCAGCATGGTGTCCGTGGACATATCCTGCACATACACGCCCACCTGCATGCATCTCAGCTTCCCGGCTGTGATCGTCCCCGTCTTGTCCATGACCACGGTGTCGATGTCCCTGGCCTGCTGTAGGGCCTCGCCGGACTTGATCAGTATCCCGTGGCCGGCCCCCACGCCGGTGCCCACCATGATGGCTACCGGCGTGGCCAGCCCCAGGGCGCAGGGACAGGATATCACCAGCACCGCGATGGCCGTAGATATGGCGAACTCCGCCCCGGCCCCGGCAATCAGCCACACCGCCAGCGTCACCAGGGCGATGCCGATCACCACCGGCACGAACACCCCGGCCACCTTGTCCGCAAGCTGGGCGATGGGGGCCTTGCTGGCGCTGGCCTCCTCCACCAGGCGGATGATCTGGGACAGGGTGGTGTCCTCTCCCACTCTGTCGGCCCGGCATTTCAGGAACCCGGCCTTGTTCACCGTGGCGGACACCACCTTGTCGCCCTCCCGCTTCTCCACGGGCACGCTCTCTCCCGTGATAGCCGCCTCGTCCACGCTGGAATATCCCTCCAGCACCGTGCCGTCCACTGGCACCAGGCTCCCGGGCTTCACCAGGAAGACATCGCCGCTTCGCAGCTCCTCCGTGGGAACCTCAGTCTCGGTGCCGGCCTCCGAAAGCACGATGGCCGTCTTCGGCGACAGATCCATGAGCTTGGTGATGGCCTCGCTGGTCTTTCCCTTGGAGCGGCTCTCCAGGTATTTCCCCACTGTGATCAGGGTCAATATCATGCCCGCGGACTCGAAGTACAGGTCCTGGGAGTACTGCTCCACCACCGCCATGTCCCCATGGCCCAGGCCGAAACCGATCCTGTACATGGCAAAGACGCCGTAGACGATGGCAGCGGAGGCTCCCAGCGCAATCAGGCTGTCCATGTTGGGGCTCAGATGCCCCAATGTCCTGAATCCCACCGCAAAAAACTTCCGGTTCATGTACACGATGGGCATAAGCAGCAGGAACTGGGTCAGGGCAAATGTCAGGGCATTCTCATTCCCATGGAAATAACGATGTACAAAGCCCGGTATGGGCAGGCCGAACCATTCGTTGTACATATGGTACATGGCCACGTACATCAATGGCACCAGGAAGCCGATGGAGACGCCCAGACGCCACTTCATGGCCCGGGCCTGGGCCGCAGCCTTTCGCTGTACGCTGTCCCGGCCCGGCGCTGTCCCGACATATCCGCCCCCTGCTGCGGATACCGCCTCCCGCGCCGTACCCTGCCGCCCTCCGTCCTGATTCTCTGCCAGGTGGCAGGTGCCGGAGGGCAGGTCCCCGCACTGCCCCTCCCCCTGGCCCCGGTTTCCCGCCCTGCCTACCGCGGTCTGTACCCGGCCACCGCCGGTAATCCGCGATGCGCCGTACCCCGCTTTCTCCACAGCAGCCATGATTTCCTCTCCTGTAAGCCGCCCCTGGTCATAGCTGACCTCCATGGTCTCCGTCAGCAGATTCACCGAGGCCTTCTCCACCCCCGCCAGTTTATTCACCGCCTTCTCCACATGGGAGGAACAGGCCGAACAGGTCATGCCCGAAATGTTGTATCTCTCCTTCATCATCATGTCGCTCCTTTCTGCCCCTGTAACCGCATCCTGTGCGCTTCCGCCACGGTCCGCCGCCGGAACCGATGCAAAAGCGGATTCCCGCAAAAGCTCCGCGGCAATGCCTTATTTCAGCTTCTTCATCAGCTCCACCGCTTCGTCCACCACGGCAAGATTGCCTTTTCGGATTTCCTCCACCACGCACGTCTCCATATGTTCCTGCAGAATCAGATAGGCAAATGACTGGAGAGCGCTCTCCACGGCAGCCACCTGCACCAGCACGTCCCCGCAGTACCTGTTCTCGTCCAGCATCTTCCCGATGCCGCTTAGCTGCCCCGTCATACGGTTCAGCCGGTTCTTCAGCGCCTTCAGCTCCTTCTCCTCCCGGGGCGTGGTCTTCCTGTGGCAGCAGCACCCAGCTCTGCCATCCACCGCCTCGCTCCATTCCTGACTGTTCGTAGTATTTCCCTCCGCCATCTTTCTATCCTCCTGACCCTGTCTGCCGCGGACGGCAATTTGTTCCGTTTCCTTCCCTCCGGTTTTCAAGGCAAAATACCCCAAGGGGGTATATATCCTTTCCTTCTCAGGATATACCCCCTTGGGGTATTTGTCAAGGGCATTTTTCACAAATGTCTTGGGCCTTCAGTCGAAGACCCTGTACAGGAACCGCGTTTCCGGCCCTGGCTTTTCCGGCTCGGGAGCTTCCTGCACCTGGAAAATCTCCTCTCCCAGCCTGACCCTTTCCCCGGCAGTCCCTTTCACGTTACCGCCGTACCTGCAGCCCTCCACGCAGACGCTCACCTGACAGGCTATGCCTTCCGCCTCCAGCCCTGCCCTGTCGAACTCCATCAGCACCTTCCCCTTCCCAACGATCTCATTCTGCAGGATCCTGGGCCGGTAGTACCTCCCCAGCAGCTCGTCGTCGCCGTTTCCTATCCGGATATAGAGCTCCGTCCCGAACTCCGTGAGCAGCCGAAACGCATTTCCCATGGGATACAGCCTGGTAATCTTCCCGTTTGCCGGAGCGTACACCCGGTCGCAGTCAGGCTCAATCACCAGCGCGGGGCATTCCCCATCTCCCTGCGCCGTCACGGTGCCGGACACCGGGCTTCCCACGGACCAGTGCCGCCCTTCCTCCTGGCAGTGCCCCTTCCCGCGCCCCCGGAGCCTCCTCTTCCCTCCTGTATGCCGCGCCTCTCTGGAATGCCTTTCTTCCATGGAATGCCTTTCCTCCTTGAAATCCCTCTCTCCCATGGAATGCTTTTTTTCCACGGAATATCCCTCTTCCATGTCTTCCACTGCCTCCAGGACACCTGTCTGCCCATACATCGAGACCCTGCCCAGCATAAAGCCTACCACCGCTGCCGTCATCATCCACATCACGCCCAACATCATCATCGTCGAACCCATCCTTTCCATAACCATACTTAACTATACTAATCGGCGGTGAAATCTGCCCGGATGTCCCTGGAGGCGTTCGCCCCGCGAGAGGGGCCGGCATTTTCAGCGCTCGTCAGTATTGATTAATGCCAAGTTTTCCCTGTCCGAAAAAAATTTATGCGATATTTAAAAAAAGTAGTTGACAATTCCTTCAAAGCAAGCTATACTCATATTCGTATTCTGAATGAAAGTCATGGAACTCACATATTTTTGTAAGTCGCTATTACTTTGATGACGATTTACAAAAATATGTGATTTTTTTGCCCGACGTTTAAGAATCACAAATTTTCATTACAAGGAGGTACCAAAATGAATAACGGTACAGTTAAATGGTTCAATGCACAGAAGGGTTACGGTTTCATCACCAACGATGCGACCGGAGAGGAAGTATTCGTACATTTCTCGGCTATCAATGCGGACGGTTTCAAGTCCCTGGAGGAAAACCAGAAGGTTACCTTCGACACCGAGTGCGACCCTCAGAACAGCAGCAAGATTCGCGCTACCAACGTAACCGTAGTAGGCTAATCGCTCCTGTGGAGCCAGATGACAAAAAGCATCGGGGAAACCCGATGCTTTTTCTTTGGCATATTTTTTATTATCCTTCCATCGTCATCTGGTGGACAGGAACTCGTACTCCCTCTTCGCCTGTGCATCATCCGGATAGTTCTTCAGATAATTCTCCATCAGGATGCTGGCCTGGCGGTAGTCCCCCAGATACTCATAAGCCACGATCTCGTTGAAGGACAGGGTCTGCATCATGGTCACGTTCTGGAGCTGCATGCCCGCCTGGAACGCGTCCAGGGCCTTTCTGTACTCCCCCTTCGCCATCTCGCAGAGCCCCAGCTGGTTATAGATCTCGGCATTGCCCTCGTTTTTTTCCAGGTAGCTGTTGTAGACATTGGAGGCGTAGTTGTAATCCCCTGTGGCCTCATAGGATTTGCCCAGGTACAGATAGCTCTCCACACCGCCCTTCTCCCTGGCCTCCTCCAGATCCAGATATGCGCTCTGGTACTCTCCCAGATAATAATGAATCCGTCCGCTGGCGTACTTGTCCATGTCCTTGTCGCCGGAGGCCAGCGCCGTCTGCAGATACTCCCTGCCCGTCTCGCCGTAGTCGAAATAATCCAGCACCTGATAGATTTCTATCAGTCTGTCGTAATTCTTCGGATCCATGGAGACGACTTTGTCGAAGTCCTCTTTTGCGCCCTCATAATTCCCCTGCACCATCCTCACGTTCCCACGCAGGAAATAGGCATCCTTCTCCCCCGGGCGCAGGGCCAGCACAGCGTCATAGATGTCCTCGGCCTCGCTGTACCTCTCGCTCTTGGTATAAGCGGCCGCCAGATAGAGGTTCAGGTCGAAGTCCACGTCCTGCACCAGACCGTCGCTGCCCCCGAGGGCCTCCTCGAAGCAGACAGCCGCCTGCTCATAATCCGTGAGCCCCATATAGGCAATCCCCCTGGCCCTGTCCACCAGGCGCATGTTCTCCCCGTTCTCCTCCGCCAGCTCCAGCTGCTCCAGGGCGCCCTCATAATTCAGCTCGCCGATCATCTGTACGGCACCCTGAGTCCTCTCTCCGCTGCCGCCGCAGCCGCACAGCGCCATGGCCAAGGCTGCCGCAAGCCCCAGGCCAAGCCCTCTTCTTCCGCTTTCCTTAAGCCGCATGGTTCTCCTCCAGATGCGAAGTGCAATGAGGGCATCTCACGCCCACTGCCATGTCCGGCACATTCCCTCTGGTGATGAATTTCCTGAATTCCGCGATGAAGCCTTTTCCCTTGAATTCCTTCCCGTCTTTTGCCATAGTCCTCTTCCTGTCCTTTCCCGGGTCCCGGTCCGCCTTGCGGACAGCTCCGCCCACTCCTATGTGCATGATTTCCTTCCAGATGCTTTTCTTCGGATGCGCCCTCTGAAAGTGGCACACATTCATAGTAACACAAGATTTCCCCTGCCACAACCCATTTGTGTGCTTGCCCATTCGAAAATTTTGGTATATACTGTATTCACAGGCCCGCAAGGTGGCCGATGCCTGTGACCTTTAACATAGGCAAGGAGGTAAAGTCATGACAAAACAGGAAATATCAGAAATCAAGAAGCTCCTCACACCGAAGAACTGCTCCATCACCCGCATCTGCGGCTGCTACGTGGACGGAGAGAAGAATAAGAAAGCCCTCTTCGGCCAGGCCTTTCTGGCGCTGCCGGAGGAGGAGATGTTCAAATATTTCGAGATTCTGCGCAAGGCCCTTTCCGGCACCCTGGGCAAGAACCTGCTGAACCTGGAGTTCCCGCTGTCCGCAGAGTGGACGGGGGACGGGGCGGCTGCGGACGGCCTGGCGGCGGATTCCCCGGAGACCACGGCAGAGGGCCCGGCCCCGGAAGGCACCGGCTTGGGAAACGGCTCGGCCGCCGATGCCCTGAACGCACACGGCCTCCTGCTGAGGCTCCGGGACAGCAAGCTCAAGGACGATGCCCTGCTGGAGGAATATTTCGACCGCATCATAGAGAACTACGAATTTGTAGGCAATTACCTGATCCTGCTGGTGCACGATGTCTACGATGTGCCCGGCAGGGCTTCCGACGGGATGGACATGGAGGATGCCTCGGACGAGATATATGAGTACATACTCGCCTGCATCTGCCCGGTGGAGCTGTCCAAGCCGGGCTTAAGCTACAATCCCGAGGAGAACGCCTTCCAGAACCGGGTCAGGGACTGGGTGGTGTCCCTGCCGGACACAGGCTTCCTGTTCCCCTCCTTCAATGACCGGAGCGCGGACATCCACAGCCTGCTCTACTATTCCAAGAATCCCGAGGAATTGCAGGAGGGCTTCGTTGACAGGCTCTTCGGCTGTCCCCTGCCCCTGTCCGCGGGAGACCAGAAGGAGACCTTCCAGACGCTGATCGAGGATACCCTGGGGGAGGACTGCAGCATCGAGATGGTGAGGGATATCCACGAGCGGTTCACGGAGCTTGCCCAGGAGAACAAGGAGGCCCCGGAGCCTGTGGTCCTGGATAAGACCCAGGTCAAGACCATCCTGGCGGACAGCGGCGTGGCCAACGAGAAGCTGTCGGAGTTCGACAGGCACTATGACGAGACTGCCGGGGAGAGCACCTCCCTGCTCATGAACAATATCATGGAGACCCGCTCCTTCGAGGTCAAGACCCCGGACATCGTCATCAAGGTCAAGCCGAATCGCACGAACCTGATTGAGACCAGGCAGATAGACGGCCGGGAATGTCTGGTAATCGCGCTTGACGGCGGAATTGTAGTCAACGGGATTACAGTGCGGACGGCCGGCGGACAGGGCATAGGGCCGGATGAAACGGATGACATATCATAATTCAGACGGCACAAAGTACATGGAATTACATATAATACATCATAAAAGCGCTTGCGGAGGAGAAACATATGGGCTGTTTGGGAAATCTGATTTGGTTTATCTGCGGAGGGTTATGGCAGGGGCTCTGCTGGATGGTTGCAGGCATTCTCTGGTGCATTACAATCATCGGCATCCCCATTGGGACGCAATGCTTCAAATTCGCCTCCCTGGCCTTCTTTCCCTTTGGAAAGGAAATCGAATACGGGGGCGGGGCCATCTCCCTTCTCGCCAATATCCTGTGGCTGGTAATAAGCGGCATCCCGCTGGCGGCGGCTGCAGCGCTGAACGGCGTAATCCTGTGCTGCACGGTTATCGGAATCCCGTTCGGGCTACAGTGCTTCAAGATTGCGAAGCTTGCGCTGATGCCCTTCGGGGCTACGGTCCGTTAGCCGTTTCGCCCCTGCGGAAGAACAGCCGCGCCTGTCAGCCGCCGCATGCCAGTCTTCTGAATTATTTTGAGAAGGATCAGCTCCTCCACCGGTCCCTCAAAACCTTCATATCTCATCGCGAACCACCCTTTCGTTAATGGCCATCACCAGCTCCTGCACCTTTGCCATATCAGGCTCTTCTGGCAAGTCCGTATGTTCCGCGGCATAGTGCAGCTTCTTTTCGAAATCCGAGAGCATCTCATAAAAGCTCTCATGAAATGCTCCGTCTTCCTTCCGGTATTTTCCGAATCTGATATCCATCAGAAGCCCATGCTCTTTTTCCCTGTAAGTATTGATTTCACCTTTCTCCAGAATGTCCAGCGCCATCATGAACAGCCGGATCAGATGCATGGCATGTTTATTCAGATGCAGGTCGTCTTTCTTTTTATTCCGCTTACCGACTTTCTCATAGTCCCGGATCACATTAGCCATTGTATTCCACATGCCGCAGTAATCCCTGAGGGGATAATGGGTCATGCTGGCATTGACGAAGATTTCCGTCTCAAGCTCCGGATTCACGGCTTTGTCGATGTATAATTCCAGGCTGCCGTTTTCAAAACGCCCATAACGATGGTTGAAATCATGCATCGCGCTCCTTACAGAATTGAAGATATGCCGCTCCTTTTCCGTCTGAGGGAAAGTGTCCCTGGCAAGCGCGTTCTGCAGTCTGCGAAGCTGCGCGTCCGCGTATCCGCCAAAGGACTGAATGGCCCTCTGTGAGAGGAACAGCCGCCTGTTATCCAAAAGCAGCCGCCCGATATCACTGAGGTACAGATAATGCTCCGGCTTCAGGCCCAAAAGCTCTATGGTATTGGGATTGCAGCTAAGCAGAAGCCCCACGACCTTATTGAATCCATAAATCACCGTGTCGGTGTCCTCATCCACATACTGTTCGAACTGGGTAAGGCCGATCAAATCCGATTTCTGGTTCAAAGCAATTCCCCTGATGTCAATGTCGCTCGTCCGGATATTGGTTCCGTAAGAGTAGCTGCCAGCCAGTCCCAGAAGCATCACATGCCTGCCCAGATGCTCGTTGGTCTCGATAAAGCCATATTCCCTTTGCCGCAAAATCTCCCAGTATTCCATCTCTGCATCCCCCGCCTGTCATCCCGTGCTCATCTTCCTTTTATCCTTCACGCTCCCGCAACATACCGGGCCAGTTCCAGGGCGATGTCGAAATGCCCTGTATCGTGCTGGGTGCCTTTCGTCTGCCCTTCCTTTCGCCTTGTATCCCATTTGGGTGCGTCAAGGAGATCGCCGCTTGTAAAGAACGTGTACAGGTTCAGGCCTCTGAAATCACACATGGCCTGTAATGCGGCGCACTCCATTTCTACCGAAATGCAGCCGTCGGCTTTATGCTTTTGGAAGTTGTTGACGGTCTCCCTGTAGAACGAATCGGTGGTCCACGTCTTGCCCTTCACATGGGGGATGCCGTTTTCCTCCATAAAAGCGGCGACAATGTCCGCGTTCCTGACCGTGACATAATCCGATGCAGGCGCATAGTGGTAGGATGTGCCCTCATCCCGATAGGCCTGCGTCGGTATCATGACCTTTCCATGGGCGATTTCCTTATTCAGACAGCCCGCGCCGCCGAATACGATATATTTGTCCGTCTTTATTTCCGCCAGGGTGTCCTCCACCGTGCACACACACGCGGGCGCCCCCACATAGGTTTTGTAAAACGCAAATTTCTTTCCTTTATATGGAATACAGTAAATCGGTGTATTGCCCGTCGCGAACCAAAATGACGCGATCTGCTTACAGTCATAGTTTTCCAGCACAAACTTTTCAATCACATGGGAAAAGGTCAGGATGCATGCATCGACCTGCGGTGTGTTTTCTCTTATCTGGGGATTGATGATTGCCGGGGACTGATTGTCAAATGCTTCTGTGATCATGTCTTCTCCTCCTTGTGTTTTGGTTCTTTTGATTATAAATCTTTTCCGGGGAAAAAACAATTTTTTATTCTCATGATACATTTTTCAAGATTTGTCTCATTTTCTGCCCCACTATTGACACTATAAAAATACGATGACACAATCATATCATCAATACAATTGTTTCATCGCCATCATATCCCGGTGAGAACAAAAATCACTAGAAAATGACAGAAAGGAATCATCGGGAAATGACACTTATGCAGAAACGTTCGATCATCTTATTGGTAATCGTCATTGTCGCCATCGTTTCAGGGCGGCTGGCAGTTCGGGGAATCATGAATCTCCTGCTCAGGGGGACAATGTTCGGAGGCAATTTCCTATGAGCAGCGAAAAAAGGAGAAGCAAAGGCATGTTTGTATTTATCTGTATATTGACGTTCATCGTTTCCTTTGGCGTGGGAATCGCTTCCAAGTTTGTCATCAGACCCTCATGGGCAAAAAAATATTCCGTCCAAATGACGGATGAAATCGGAAAGGTTTATAAGGACATTTCCTACGGAGACGGGGATGCCAATAAGTTTGAATCAAAGAATCCATGCCAAAGGTGGTAGAAGAAGCATAAAGGCTTGGATACCCTGTTGACAGCATGGCAATTTCGGGAGGTTCGGCAGACGGAACCCTGGCTATGCTCTATGCATACAGAGACGCGGCGGATTCTCTCGTGCCTGTAAAAATGATGTTTGAAGCAGTCGGCCCATCGAGCTTTTACCGAAGCGACTGGGGTGCGTATGGGCTGGATCGGGACACCGCTGAAAGCCGAAAGGCTGCGGCGGGATTGTTCGGTGAAATCATCAAGCCGATTTCCGCATTCATGTGGGTGGATGGAAATACCGTGCCAAGCGTGATTGCCTACGGCGCCCACGGCCGTGTGTGTCCGTTCGAAAGCGCCGCTCATTTGGCAGATGCCCTGGAGAAGAACAATGTGGATTATCGGTATTTTGAAATGCCCCATTCGGGACACGGACTGCAAAATGACGATAAGATATATGAACAGTACATGAAAGCAGTGGAGGAATATCTCGACAGGTATATGCCTGTAAAATAGGGGGAGGCCTTTCAGGATTTGTTCTGGAGCTGCCCTACGAAACCACCACTTTTCGCGCTTATCACTCCCGTTAATCCGTATCGGGATATCAGTTCTTTCAGGCCTGATTTTATCTCGTCCCGGCTGAAATCATTCTTCTGTAAGAAATCATCCTTTTTGTCATTTATACTGCTTAACGATTTCACTTGCCGTGAAATCAGACTGCATAACGCTGACCGGTTCAATCGCATGATTGCATTAGGCAGTATTCAGCGTTATGCAGTATAGGTGTCCCGGCCCTCTTTTTCCTCCAGTAGATCTTTATTGGGATTGTCGGTATCCATATGGAAAAGCAGCTTCAATATGGCACGTATCATTTCTTTTATCAGTCTTATGATATAATCCTGCTCAAACACATAGATGCTCCTTTCTGCATATATTCTATCATGCAGAAAATTTCAAAAAAGAAATTTCATATGGCTGATTCTATCATATTCCTGTCAGGTTTTTTATTAAATTTTCCTAAAATGTAATAAATCTTAAAAGCGCACGGAAATAAACAGGGGAACCGGTGTCATCCGGTTCCCCACGGGCATCGGGATTCAGGTTCGCAGTATGGACGATGGAGCCCATATCTTCTTCCTGTCCGCTTTTTCCATCAGCGCCGTCCTGTCTGGCGCTACTTTGGCGACTCCCTTTTCCGCAGGGCAGGAAACTTATTTCCCATATGGATGTTCTGCGCCGCATCCTCTCTGGCGTATTCCGTAATCTTCTCCCGGAGGGAATCCGACAGCTTCGATTGTAAGACAGCATATAAAATGCATCGGCGGATAAACCCACATTCCAAACCACGATTGCACCACATTACTATAAATTGCACGAAATGACTATAAAGCTTATAACATCACCACCGCCTGCAACTTTTCCGCATCACATGGTGCGGCGGTTAGCTTTTGTAGGATTATCATAAAGATTTCAGGTTCCTGCGGCACTGTGCCATTTCCTCCTCCCTTACCGTATTTATGATGTGCTGCAGTTCGCTGGCCACCGAATCCCGCTCCTTCGGCAGATAGGCGGTGACCGGGTAAAAATTTGAACTGGAGTCGGCAAACAGGTGCGTCCGTATCTGCAGATTTCTGATGAATACCTGTAGTTCCTCCAGGCGCTCCTTCTCCCCGGCAGGTGTGAACTGCCCCTTCTGCTCCATGCGGTACAGCTCCGTATCCGGGAACAGCGTCAGAGAATCCACCAAGATAAAATAAGGGTTGAGCCGGCTGAACAGCTCTGCGCTGTTCACCGCATTCCAGTACCCTCTGCCCTTCCCCGCAAGCCCAGTCATGTAGACGAAATAATATTCAATCCCCGCCTCGTCCAGCTTCCGGCACTGCTCCAGTATGTCAGCCGCCGTATATCCCTTGCCCGCCAGGGCAAGCGTGCCGTCGTCGCCGCTCTCCGTCCCGATGGTCAGCCCGTTTATCCCCATCGCCCGAGCTTCTTAAGCTGCCATTTTCCGGCATTTTCTTTCTCCTTTATTTTCATCTTCCGCAGCCGCATCATTTCCCTCAATTCGGACTCTCCTTTTATCTCTCTTGCAGTATTTTTCCACTTGCTAATCCGCCAAAACAGAGGTAAGCTACGACACCAGTGCCGTCCCGCACTCTTTACAGCGGCTGCCGGTTCCCTCCGGTGCTTTCCCCGTCATGTTCCCGGTCAGCCCATTCCTCCTGCAGAACGCTACCACCGCATCCTTGGTCAGCCCGGCTTCTTTTGCTATGGCTCCGTATCCCAAACTTGAGGGTAAAACAAAAAAGGAGCCACCGGATTCAGGAATCAAAATCCCATAATCCGGCAGCTCCTTCCTATTGCCCTACTCTTCTTTCAGATAAATCTCCACCACCGTATCCTTCTCATCCGGCAGCGGATAGCAGTCCGCCGCATAGGGATTGAAGAAGAAAAACGCATTCTTGTCATACTCTTTCAGGTTCCAGTAATGGGTCTCCTTCACCTCGGAATTATCGGCCAAAAGTCTCATTTTCTCCACTTTTCCGGCCATATTCTCCAGGCACACAGCGCCAACCTGGGGTTCCATCACATGGGCGTAAAGCAGGTTCCCCTTCCGGGTGTAGCGTCCCCACTCCGGCTTGGGCAGCTCCGCGTAACCGCAGCCATAGATGCTCTTTTTGTTCTTCTTCATCCAGGCTCCCACCTCTTTCAGTATGGCCACAGACTCCTCAGGAATCTCTCCCTTGGCGTTGGGTCCCACGTTCAGAAGCAGGTTCCCTCCCTTACTGACACACTCCACCAGCATATGCACCACCATCTTGGCCGATTTATAATGATGGTCATGAGCCGCATAACCCCAGTGGTTGTTCAGGGTAATACAGGCCTCCCAGGGAATCGGATTCCCGCCTTCGTCCCGGATTCCCTCTGGAGGAATCATCTGCTCCGGTGAGGCAAAGTCCCCGGAGTAGGGCGTGGGATCCAGGGTCCGGATGGAACCCGCATCCTCCCCGCTTCCCTCCAGGCGGTTGTCAATGATCACATCCGGCTGAATGGAACGCACCATCTCAATGAGCTCCTTTGCCTTCCAGGTGTCGCATTTCATATCTCCATAGGAAAAATCAAACCACATCACATCCAGTTTGCCGTAATCCGTGAGCAGCTCCTTAATCTGGCCGAACATGTATTCCAGATAGTTATCGAAATTCCGATTCTCGTTGGAGCATTCCGGGTGCTTCCGCATAGGATGGTGCATATCCCCGTAATGGGGGAAATCAGGATGCCGCCAGTCAATGACGGAATAATACAGGCCCACCCTGATGCCCTCCGCCCGGAAAGCCTCCAGGAATTCCCTTACCAGATCCCGCCCGCAGGGAGAATTGGTAGATTTAAAATCCGTCAGCTTGGAGTCAAACAGGCAGTATCCGTCATGATGCTTGGCGGTGAGCACAGCATACTTCATTCCCGCTTCTTTCGCCAGTCTCGCCCACTTCCTGGGATCATAATTCTCAGCGGCAAACTCATCCTTCAGAGGCTCATAGGCTTCCTTTGTCAGCTGCTCCACGC
>OFFF01000649.1_pt1 | contig 25367 bp, 19 predicted proteins | sample 1521301 | NCBI WGS metagenome assembly OFFF01 (sample SAMEA3504101, study PRJEB24116) | mouse gut metagenome | biome: mouse gut; feature: mouse-associated habitat; material: faeces | place: Denmark | collected 2011
GCTTTTGGCATGGTGTATACGATATTCACAACTACAACTTAGTAGTGCTGTGAAGAAATACCAACATATTTATTGACTAACACCTTATTTTTTCTAAGTTTGGATCTCAAATCCTTTTTTCTTGTAGCACTTCTATTCTTAAGCTCAGTGTAGTATTTGTAAACTTCCTTAAATTCAAGCAATAACGGAAAATCATCCTGATGAAAGAGTTCAATTATTTCGATATTTTCAGCCTCATTTGCAAATACATCAGCCATTTTCATTCTATAAGTAGTTCCTACGACCTCTGGATAATCAAAATGATCCGTGTACTCAGACGTGATCTCATCAACAGAATATAGTTCCTCGCAATCTCCTTTTGAATAATGGATGAATCCATCGTCATCCACATCTTCCTGAATCTCCGGATCAAAATATGCATACTCATCAACAATTTCAACATCACCTGAAGATACTGGAATTTCTATCCCTTCTAATTCTTTTTGCATCCCGTTTGTTCTGATAATAAACGAATAAATATACGATGCGGGCTTAATAACCGAAGGATCAGGTGCCTCTCCTTCATCCCATTGGATGACCGGATATATCCTTAAAATAAAATCTTCATAACAAGATAAATATCCATTAGGACTCTTTGCTATTAATGCATTTGACGGTGTAAACAACTTCTCCAGAAATGGTAAAAACACATTGTCTTCGACAGGTCTTGGTTTCATATCATACAGCATAGCAAATGTTTTATCTGTTTCTTTAACATCCATATCGTCAAAAAACATGGCAATATCCCACAAACTACTTTCCTCTTGGCGATAGAAATATCTAGCGCAGAAATATTCTTGAAATGAACGATGTAAAAAGTGATATTTTTGCCCTTCTTCATACATCATACATACAGAGTCCGTAAGGTCATCCATGAAATCCTTCCATGTAAACTTCGGATTATCTTCTTCGACAGCCTCAAGTTGTAAAAAGAAATCTTTACATTCTTCAGGAGACGGATCAAAATTACCATCCTGATAAGATAAGAAGCAGAACTCATCAAAATACTCGGCAAATCTATCTTGTGTTAATTCTGATTTATATTCTCTTCTATATCCCAACTTATTTGCATCATGTTCTGTAAACAACGTGTCATAGGCTTTGCTGTAAAACTTATGCATCTTTACCGGTATATTGGCATGCGATCTATAGGTTAAGAGCATAATAGTTAATAGTAGCGGATTTTCTGCAAATTCTTTGTGCGTATCATAAAGAGAGTTTTCTAGTGCCCCAGTGAATTCCTGCTTCAATGGATTTTCCTGTTTGCCCATATCCAATTTATTCATTAAAGCTACACTTTGTTCCTTAGTAAATGGCAATAAGCTCATTCTTGCAAATCGACCAAAAGCAATATAGTTCGTATATGGCCTACTTGATAAAACAAAAATATTTTCTCTATATCCATTTGTAAGCTGTTCCAATTGTTTTTCAAAAGTCGGTCTATTAGCAGACTTAATCTCATCCAATCCATCCAAAAGGAATAAGCATCTACCAGATTCCATTATCTCGATCATCTCCTCCGGAGATTTAAGAAAACGTCTTGGGCAATATGAACTATATATTTCATAAATAAATTCAAATAAACTACTGTACTTAGCAGTGTAATCCTTCAAAGGGATAAAAAATGGAAGTAATCTGTACTTTTCAATATTAGCCATTGTATCAAGCAAAAGATGCCTCATCATCATCGACTTACCAAGGCCACCGATTCCAGAAAGTATAATAAAATTTGTTCTAACAGTTAATGCCTCAATAGTGGCATTCTTAATTACTGCTCTACCATTTCTATCCATTCCTGTATACGAAAAATACTGGTACGACCTCGGAGCCTCTATATCGTTAGCCAAATAGATACTTTCAAAGTCACGCGGTTCCTGTCTAAATAAAAGCGTTTTTACCTGGCTATACGCATCTCGCAAATTTGACAAATACGGAATAAAGCTATCTATCGAAAGTGCGATTGTTTCTCCTGTCAGCCTTTTGGGAATAATTAAATCCTTTTCACTTTTGTTTACTTCTTCAACAGCAGTAGTTAAAAGTGTGGATAAATCCATAGTCTCAAGTTCTTTTTTCTTGGGAATATCCATGATCAGAACTTTATATTCCAAGAATCCGCCTCGTCCAATTCCACCTCTTCTTGGTCCTCTAACAGCCCCAACTTCGCCTCTATTATCTGAAATAGCATCTATGGTATCTAACCCTGCCAAGTTTTCAATTCTTGCATTTATAATATAATGCCAGACTCCAATTAATAAGGGCTGAACTCGTATTTCTTTTGCATCAATCAACTCTTGAATAGAGATGGCAGTGCCATCCATATTTACATTTATGTATGTGTTTTCTTTATCAATACTTTCATCCCAATAAAACAACTCAACAATAGACTTTGCTAACCAATCTGCATGCTGAGTTAGATCAAGATACTTATCAGCCCACATCAATGTGTTTTGTAATAAAGACTGGTAATCGTTTGCAAATAGATTGTTTATGCTTTCCACATATGTTTCATTGGTAAAAGTCATCCAAGCCGCCGGCTCAATCTTACAGTATTTATATTTTGAAGTCTCTTGAGTAAGTGTCTTTTCGTCTCCATATATTTCTACCTCAGGCTGACCAAGCTTAATCAAGTCTACAAAACATGTCGACTCTTTTATCCCCTCGTTATTTATGCCTCTTCTTTTTGCCTTGCTTGAGATAGCCTGTAGCACCAAATACAAGAAAGTACCTCCACAAACCTTGTATTTAGGCCCGATTCCATGTCGTCTCAACCTTTCTCTCTCATTCAATCGATTAATCATTTTTTCTCCTTTCAAATTTCCCAACCTTATCAACGCTATCAAGCTTAGTCAACAATTGGCATACAACCTTATCAACATTTTAATAGAACTTGTCAGGAGGACATAGCCAAGTTCTCCTACCTTTCCGGAATGTGCCACTGACGAGTGGCAGACCATTATTGGCATCCCAGTAAAAGGAGCGACAACGTATGACAAAAGATATTAAGAGAAACTCAATTGTATTTGTAAAGAATCCTTATCCAGGTTCTACCAACACCCACACAATGCTCGGTGACCACTACGCTGTGGTCTGCCAGAACAATATGGGCAATGCCTACTCAGACAGCATCATAGTCTGTTACATCACCTCAAAGGTGAAGCGCCTGGATATCAGAGCTAATGTACCTATCCAGCATTATGCCGGTCTTGATTACAAACCAGCCATGATCAAGTGCGGTCAGATTATGACACTTGACCGTGATGACATTATCGATGTTGTAGACACATTGAGACCTGAAGATGAAATCCGTTTTAACCAGGGAATCAAAGCATCGCTTGCCCTTCCGGATAACATCTTTCAGGAGTAATCGTTCTGTACACTGAACCAGTATCAGGAGGTACATCAATGAATGTAATAAGGTCTCCCGACCCGGATCATCAGATCCACACGTAACAACAGTAATGAACTTTGAAAAATGAATCTGATTGCTTTGATCTAAGCGCGCATAAGCAGGAGGATGCACATATCGTTTCTCAGACAGTCCGCAGGACTTCTTTGAAATGTTGTGCTTTACCTCTTTGTTTGTGTGCGCTTTTTTCTTAGCCGCTAAAACTTATTGGTCTCAGCTTATGTGCATCCTCCGATTTCAGGCAATCGCCAAGGAAAAGGAGAATAAAATGAATAAGAATTCTGATACAAATATCAGCAAAAAGTATTATGCCCTCTTCGAAACAGATGAAGATGGCATCCGCCAGTTCCGTACCGCATCCACTGAGGACAAGAAAGGTGTAACTCTCTCAACGATGCGTGTCGAAGGCCAAAAGGTTCCTGCTTTTAAAATTGAGGTAGACAAGCCTACTTATGACCACTTTAAAAGAGATCAGTGGATGCAGGAATACCATTACAAAACGGAAAACCGTTGCACCATCTGTGGTCAGAACGGCAAGAGCAGAATCTGCCCTATTAATGTTCCTAATCCCGATTATGTTGAAGGTGGCACAGCCCCTAAAACAATTGCTAATGACTGCCGTACCTGTCCTTACAATCGTATGTTCAAGACTTTTAAGGGCAAAGTCCTCTTATCAACTCTCACCCTTACAGATGAGCAAGGTAACGAAGACGCATTCGAGCCAGAAGACACAAATCGTAGTATTAGCTCTGCCGATGATTATGACCATCTTCTTGCCGGCTTTATCGATTATGTCAAAGTGCATTATCCAAAATACGCTCACTACACAGAGCTCATCGAAATACTCGGTGCCGAGGTTGGCTTAAAAGAAGCTTCCGCCAAAATGGACAAGCCTCAGAGAACCCTTTACGGTTGGACCCGTACCCTCAGACCTATATTTGATGAATACATGCAGACTGTAGTTCGTCCTTAACCTCAAAGATCCACCTGCCAAGAGACAGCTCTAACAGGTGGATGTGTTCTAATCATTTTTCCCATCAAGTTTAATTATCTGCTCTGACTTAGGGCGAAATAATTTATCAAATAAAACCTGATTTCTCTTCTTTGCATCCTTCACAAGCTTATCGTATGAAATAACTTCAACATACGCCCCTTTAGGTGCATTAAATCCAAAATAGCCCTCTCCGTCTGGTGTCCTTATCAATCCTGCATTTTCAGCATCTTCAATCAAACTATCTGTTATATCGGCAATAATGTAGCAGTAAAAAGCCGCATTTTGGACATTTCCAAAACCTCTTCCATTAGCTTTTTTTACTTTACCACCTTTAATATCAGATACATATTTTAATACCTGATTAACAGGATTCTTATCATCCGCCGCAAGGTCATCCCTCTGTGGGCGTTTCAGTTCAACAATAGTTATTGAATTAATGGAATCATCATCAGCTGAATAAGATAGAGCCTGGTCAAAAACAGCGATATCCATTCGTCTCGGCACGTCACTCTCCAATATTGGTAACGATTTCATTTGCTGGTCAGACGCAAGAAACTGATGGTAAGCTAATCTGTCATCAATTAACCAAAGATTCATCTCATCAAAGCTAACATCGTCCGATGTGATTTGCATAGGGCATATTATCGAATGTAGTCTTGATTCCTTACTGTATTTTCCATCGTCAGCCATTTCCAAAGCTTTTTCAAGCAATTCAATTACTGCTTTACGCCTTACAACATACTCAGCAAGACTTGCCTGACTTAATTGTGTAACATTAGAACAATATTTCTCAAACAAGCTCATAAACTGTTCTGAGCCCATTTCACTGTTCTTTTGCTTTTCCTCAATCTGTATTCTCTCTTTGGCTATCTCATATTCCCATCTTTGTTCGTGCTTATATAATTCCAAATCAAGTTTTTCATCTGATAGACCAACTGGTATTTCATCGTAGACATCTTTTCTATGATTCAAAAGATATCTATACTGAGGTTTTTTAGTCCTAACAAACTGATCAATTCTTTGTTGCTTCTCGTCCTTTATTTTTCCAAGATCATCGCTCAGATATATTTTGATATATTCAACAGCTGCCGCCGTCAACTCACTTTCCTCAACATTGCTGAACATCGGTGCATCAGAAAAATTAAATTCATATCTATCTGCATTGACTGAATTGTCCAAATACTCTCCAGCCAAATACCCCACATAATAATATGACTGTTCTTCTGACACAATCTTCTTATCCAAGTTCGGAATGTATTTAGCCAAATCATATGATTTTACTTCTCTATTATTTGCACACAGATGGAGTTCATGCCTTTCTGCCCCCTCCATAACCGCCATATGATACAATTCAAATTTCTTCCCCTTGATGGTTATCTCATCTTTATGCAGAGAATCCTTGTACAAATTTTTATAATAGTCATTAAGCACGATTGTTCCACCAAGACTATCTACAATTGTCATCTGCGGACAGCTTTCTATAATGAAATAAGGAAGGCAGTGCTCAATAATTTTCTTAGCCAAACTATCTAACGCAAGCGCAACTTCATCCCTATATACTGGTTTGAATCCAGATAAATGCACTTCCGTTTTGTTTTCTCCTGTTACCGGAGCAGTTATTTCTTCTCTATTGTTTTCTGGTTGAACTGCTTTATCCAATGAAAACGTAAATTCTCGCTTGTACCATTTGCCGTTTTCAGAATAAATACTTTTTACTTCTACGTTATCGAATGCCTTCAACCACAGAAATCTACCAATTCCCTTACAGCCTTTCTTAACCTTAAATGTAGAATATGCTTCCAAAAACGAGGCATAGTTTCTCTCTGTAAAACCCTCACCATTATCTTTGACTATAAATTCTTCAAAATGAGTTAATTCATCTTCACCGCCCAAAGTGGTCTGTCTATAATCTGGTCTTATAGCTTGAATTGTTACTGTTGGATTATTGCAAGCCTCAACCTCTTCAATAGATTGTATTGAATTCACTATGGTCTCAAAAAGTGGCCATAGAGCTTTTGACTTAGGAAGGCGCATCTGATTTACTTGCCCCATAAGATTCATTGTAAATTGCATTTGCCTACCTCCTTTCCGTTTCTATTCCACCCCCAACGCCTTAAACACCGCATCCTCTGCACTCGTATAAGGAATCAACTGGAAGGCACTCATCAAATCTGCCGGTACCGTTGCAAAATCAACCATAGATGTTGCAGGAATCAGAACCTTCTTTGCACCACTATCCAGGCACACCTGTAAAGCATTCGCCAGCTCATCAACTTTAATCATGGTTCCGCTGATGCTTATCTCGCCCATAATAGCCATAGAACTAAGAGCTGGTCTGCCAAGAGCGATTGAGCACAATGCTATAAGCGAAGGTAATGCCAGCTTCCCGGTCATACCTATTCCCTGGAGATCCTGATAGTTGATAATATAATCCTTGGCAGTGGTACTGATACTTCCACTGATACGATTACTATTCGCCTTCAAATAACTGAATGCTGTATTGGAAGCTTCCTTTGCATCACGGTCTGAACCAAGACCTGTCCTCTCAAACTTGCCTGATCCAGGCAACATCTGGCTCTCCAGACGGAATATACCAATCATTCCAGATTTACCTCTCGATACGGTATAAACCTGTCCCGGATTGCACATGCCCTCCGGAATCAGTTTTCCTCCTCCCTGCTCAGGTACCGATACATAGTGCTCAGACATATCTTCCATATCGATATAAGAGAAGTTCACATCATAGAACTCCATACCACCAAGCTTCTTGAGCTGCTCCTTAACACGCCTACGCATTTCAAGAGCCAACTTCAAAATCTCTTCTAACTGCTCTTTTGTATATACACCATCTGGATAAAGAATCTTAGTGAGACCACCAACCATCTTACGTACAGCAATGGTATCTCTCTGATTAAGATTCTTACCCAAACGGAAATATTCATCTAAAGCGTCACCGAACTGCTCTTTACGAAGCTCACGAATGAACTCAGCAAGGTAATCTGTGATAAAACCATAATCATCAGTAAAATGCTCAGGTCTAAACTTTGGAATTTCCCATCCCGGAAGATAACAATGCATACGGTCAAGGAATGCAGTGTCTGTTCCCATTTCAGGTGGGAATGGATCAAAAAGGCTGGATGTCTTCAGAAGCACATCTACACTCTGATTGATATTTCCAACGAATACCATTGATGCAGACGCAGCCTTCTCTTCCTTACCTCTTGCAAAGGAACCCGAAGCCATATAATCTTTCATAATCTGGATTCCATCTTTATCCTTGAAATTGATACCAGCAACCTCATCGAAAGCCACACAGTCCCAAAGTCCTACAAGACCAACTGTCTTGCGACCCATATTATAGAAAAGATTTGCAACCGTAGTCTGTCCGCCGGAAACAAGAATACTGTTAGGTGATATCTCCTTATAAAGATGTGACTTACCTGTAGATCTTGGACCCAGCTCACAGAGATTAAAGTTATTCTCCACAAGCGGAATCATACGGATAAGAAGCAGCCACTTCTCTCTTTCTTCCAGCATATCAGGCTCCATACCGATTGATCTCAGCATGACATCCATCCACTCTTCCTTAGTGAACTGCTTACGTCCTTCTTTTAACTCATTGATATCTACATGTGGCATCTGTATCGGAGTCAGCTTCACAATCTTAATTGGTGATACAGCTTCCTTTTTCTTCTTTTTAGACTGAATCGGCTTTCCATCTATATCAGTAATACCTGACATCATATCCTCTTCCATCTTTGCTTCAGACTCATATTCGAGCTGAATAATACACCAGATACCACCGCAAAGCAGCCTGTCAAACTTCTCCGGGTATGAGTCATCAATCGGAATACCCGCAAGACCAAGATTAGAAAACTCGGCCTCATGCTGATCCTTTTTGATATTAAGAGATACTGTGACCTTATCAATAACGGTATAGTTTCCCTTAGCTCTCAGCTTTGATAATATTTTCTGAGCTTCATCCGGACGGACAAAGTTGTCCGCCAGAATCTTCTTAACATTATTTACGCCCTTTTCGATAGTTTCCTCATCGTCAGAACTACAATACTGACCTAGTAAAAACTCTAGAACATATACCGGTACATTCGCGCCTTCCTTAATCTTCTTGGTTAAATCCTTGCGAACAATCTTGCCATCAAAACATCGACGGAGCTTGCTCTTTATTTCTTCTCTGTTTGTCATTTCATTTACATCCATAAATGTACACACCTCTCGCCTCTGCAAATCATGATTATTAATAAAAACCGGCTAAATCATGCTTTCTAAAAAAGGCTACCAGTTTCTTTAGCTGATTCTCTATTTCTTCCTTTTCAGCATTCGAAAAATTAAGTCCCTCGAATTTTTCTGGTAAATGAATATAATCTTCACTTTCCTTTACCGCATCAGCAACAGACACAAGTTTCCTATAAATATCCCACGCATCTCTTTGTGAAATATTTTCGTTGCTCTGAGCATCTAAATAATTCTGATATCTTGAAGGCAATGTTACGTATGTTCCGCTTTTGTCACATCTTGCACATACGCCTGTACCAAATGCATAATAGACATCATTAACTAAGTAAACGAAAGGACGCTTCTTAAACAGTTCCTCTAAATTCAACATTGGCGTTTCCTCCTATTGTCCTATCCAAAGAAATCAAACTCATCTACTGCAAATGCAATATCAATCTGGAATTCTTCTCTTGATACAACCAGACCATTTTCATCTGCAATAACCAAGTAATAAATCTCTTTGCTATCGTACTTAAGCGACTTAAGATTAAAGCTGCATCTGAATGTACGCTCCTGTCCATTGTCACTTGTCTTATCTGCAATAATCTTCTGAATATCACTAATCTGCTTTCCACTGCTATCTGTAAAGTAAAGCTGATATGTAGCAGCCTCTCTGTTATCTCCCACAGGTTCCTTCTGGTAAAAGTTCAAAGAGAAAATCATATTGCTAACTTTATGTGTAGCTGACAATAAGCCCAATTCAACGGGCTTTGTATCATACTTCTGTTTATTTCTCTGGTATTCCTTAGAATTGTTTCTCAAATAATGATACTCAATCACCGGAACTACCATCTCCTGAAGGCTTGTACCGCCGTGGACAAAGTTTAGACCACCACCATTCATTTTGATACGCACATTTCCCATTGGAGCAAAAGCATCATATTCAGTGGCATCTTCCAAAAACTCAACTTTCTGCAGATAATCCGGATCGTCACCCTTCATCATAATCGCAAATCTTCTGCCATACTCCACAATACGATTTACAAATCCACTCTTGTCAATCTTATCATCCTCTTTCAACGGGCTATATGTGTACAAGAAGCCATGATCAGAGGTAATTATTATATTTGTCGCACCAAAATCATTTACAATAATGCGAACCAAATTCTTCAACTCTACAATTGCAGCATCACAGGCAGGGAATACCATTGTATCTGCTGTGTGGCTTGCCTCATCAATAGTGTCATGGTATATGTAGACTACTTCCTGGCCTTTAACCATTGCGCTTCTATCAGCACGTTTTGCAGTAATAATATCGTTATACTTAACCGCAATACTGTTAGGATTAGCAGCCTTAAGCACCTTGTCTCTGTAATTGCTATCAGTAGACTGACCATCAGCCAAAACCTTGATGATATCTCCATGCTGCTCAGCTGATAACTGTTCATGCGGAAGCAATGCCGCCATACCAAACTTAGTAATTGTAGGGAAGATTCCCTGCATACTGTTAAGATCAACCTTGCTCTGTGTTTCTCTGCGAAGCTGCTCTGTAAGTGTTGCTGCAACTTCATACCTGAGGGCATCGGAAATAATAACAAACACTCTGCTGTCTGCATTCTTCACTTTGCTTCTATAGAAATCTGTCTGCTGAGGAATCTCTAAAATCTTTCCGTACTGTGCAAGTTCTTCTGCACATACGAAAGCCCAGTTACCGCCAAGCCGTCCAAGGAACCAGTTCGTATAAAGACCTTCCACCTTCTCCATTACATGACTAAATAAATCATGTAGATTAGGATTGAAAGCCTTCAGGCTCTCGCCATAGCTCTTATGAAATAAACGATAATAAGTATCCATCTTGTAATACTCATCTGTGTATTCCTTCCATACTCGCTTAGCCTCTGCTGAGTGAAATCCTGTTGTATGCTCCTTAAAGAATTCCTGCATGTTAGCAACCTGCAGAATGCCTTCATAGAAATCCTTTACTTCCTCGTACCAAATACAGGTTCTACGCTTCTCAACAGTCCTCTTAATCACATCAACATCAATAATGTGGTCACTGATTTCTGTCATGAGTTTAATGAGAATAACCTCATGCAGGCAAGGGAAGCACTCTGTATCAACCAGATCATCTACTTCCAGCTTCATAAATCTCTTTGGAAGCTTAAGCTCATCCTCTATGGTTCTTGCTATTTCATTCAGCTGATCATTGTCCTCACTGTGAAGCCAGTCAGAGACAAAATCAAAGCAATATGCCTGATGAGGTGATGAAATAAACTGATCCAGTCCTGCCAGATATTCCAATCTCATCGTTCTGGTAGTTGCTGTCAAAAGCATATGTGTAGCAAGCTGTGCCAGGTTAGGCTGTTCTGATGTATAACCAGTTCCCTGCTGAACCATGCTCCAGAATGCAGTATTGGCACCGTAATTTACAAACTCTCTGTAAAGGTAGTTTGTCTCTGAATCCAAACCTGCTTTCAATACTTCTTTTATAATTGCTCCCGGAGTGACATCCTTGATATTACCAAGGGCACCCATAACAGCCATATGCAGCTGTGCTGGAACTGTAGGAGCCTTACTCTGTCCAGCTATCTTGTCTCTACGATTCTTAGCATTAAAATACTTACGATAAGCCTTTACCTGTTTTCTAAGTGCAGGCGTTGCTGGCATACCCATCTCATCCATCCAGATAGAAATGAGATCCGCTCTGAACTCTTCACTGTAAAGTTCGATGTCTATGAGCCAATTGTCTTCTGGTTTATCATACGCCAAAGGGCAGTATACTAAATAATTATTTGTAATATCATCCACACCAAGAAGCTTCTTCACTTCAAAATTATTGGTGCCGGTAAGAGAAACAAGCTTTGCATTAGTAAGCACTATCTCATCCAGCTTATCCTCAAACTCTTTATCTTCATCGTACCAGAATACAATTCTACGCTTATAAAACTCCGGTAAAGGAGCTGCAAACCGCTGATTCAATTCTTGTACTATTTTTTCTGAATCCATTTTTTTCTCCTACTTAAGTCCGTTTTCCTTGAGATATTGTCCAAGATTTTTACCCGAAGCCACCTTCCACACTCTATAGCCATTTGTACTATTTCCATTAACAAATTGAGCTGCTATTGACGGACTATTAAATTCACAATCTTTTAGTATATTGCCATATGAATCAACATACTCTGAATTATGTCTGTATTTGTTTGCAAACTTTCCGCCTACAATATGTTCCGACACATTCATATTAATTTTACCGCCTGCAAGAACAGTAAGCTTTTCTCCCGTATATACCCCCATGGCATATTCGCCTTTTCTTGTTTTCATTGACACATCTATTCTCATTTACACACCCCCCTATTTCAGCTTGGAAAGAATATCTGCAAGCTTTTCATAACTGCTTTTTATTCCGTCATCCATATTAAGCGAAATCATTTGATCCGCCAAATGGTGTACCTTTTCCTCATACGCCAACAATTCATCATCTTGTTCTTTTATTTTTGCTTGCGCCTTCAGCAATTTCACACGTTCACTTGAAGATGCACCCTGCATTCTTGCGTGAATATCATTTAATGCTGTTCGGTATCTACTTTGTTGTTCATGGACGTAATCTGTTCTAATTCTTGCAATAGTGTCAGATTTATATCTGTGTATATATATCAGACACTTAAATCCATTTTTCTTTCCAGAATCAAAGAGCCAATAAATTGGTTTTTTCTGATACAGTTTTAAATGATCTAAATAAAAACTATTAATAAAATAATCTCTTATCACATCTCTCGGGTTACCACTTCCACCAAGAACAGACGCTATATAAGTCAAGTTTTCATCCAATGATGCTTTTCCATATGCTTTTTCAATAAAAGCAACAAAAAGGTTTACTATATCATCTTGAAAATATTCATCATCGCAAATCGGAATAATGTTATCTTTATCAGCACAAAACGTCTCATAAGCCTCTGGATTCCATTCTCCACCAGCGTATACAAAACCTTCCTCGTCTAACGAAAAACGACCAAACATACATCCGACTGCATATGATATCAATCCTTTGATTTCTCGTTTTTCATCAGCTCCAAATAATGCAATTTCGTCATCATTGATTTCTGGTGATAATTCATCCTCAAGCCCATATAAACGAATAAAGTATTTATTTATTTTTTCTTCATTGTTTTTTAGCGTCTTGTGTCTTAATTCACACTCTTCCTTCCATTGCTGAAAAGCTTCTCTAATTGATGTTCCTCTAATAAGTGGATGTTTTTTGAAATCCCACGAAGTTTCAAAGCTATCCCAATCTGTTTTCGCTATTCTATAATTCTCATCAACTATACTAAAATCCAAATCTTCAATTGTATAAACTGGTAATTGTTTTATAGATCCAACCTCAAAATTAAGACTCTGAGAAATAGCCGCTAATAACTTTTCTATTACATTGCTATTAAGCAAAGCCATCATTTTCTTTAAATCGTTATCGTTACCATATATTGAACAACCAGAAACATCAAACAAAAATCCTTCTGGCAAATATCTAACAGAAAATCGCGCGCTACATACCTTAGACCATGTTATGTTTTTCTTAAATATAAAAGGTAGTCCAGCTACTCCCATATTGGAATTCAATGTTGAATTTTTATAATCTCTAAACTCTTTTATTTCCTTTCCATCATGTTCCCAATTAACAACATACTCAGCGTTGCCATACCATTTTCTATAGCTGCCACCTTTATTATAAGGAAACCACTTTCTTCCTGATTCTTCTGCTGTTTCTCTGTTCTGATATCCAAACCCTATTTTATTAATATCAACTTCATGCCACAATCTAAGGAATCTATCATTATCCGATGTTGCCATTCCTTGTCTCGGAGAAACCAAACTCTCTAACGGTTTTCCGATCCCATATATTTCGCCTATCTTATCACTTGCCCAAAATGCAAACGGAATTCCGGGGATTTTTTCAAAGGTATCCTTTTTCTTCAAATACACCTTCGGGTTATTCAAAAATGCTTGCTCTTTTTCATTTGAATTATCAATTTCACTTAAATCTACATAAGCACCTCGATAATCAGGCACATTTGAATTTCTTAGAACAAATGTTGCAGTTTGAACTACTTCGCCACCTATTTCTTCAAACGCACGTGTTCCTAACTGGATGAAAGATATTATATCTTTTGATAACATCTTTCGTCTTAGGTATTCATACCGACTCAAAAACATGAAAGTCTGCATTGTTACCATTCCTAAATAGCCATCTTTCTTCAAACGTGATAATAAATTCTCAATAAAGATGCCATAAAGATCATATTTATTATCCGGGAAATTTTTACGCAGATAATCGCCCAGAGTTGCAGACATATTCTTTATCCCCATATAAGGTGGATTGGTAACGATAATGTCATACCTTTGACACAAAATCTTGGCCACATTAATCATCGGAACTATATCATTATTTATAGATTGAGAATACAAAGATATTTCACCTCTAATACTTTCAACCCTCTTATCTATTAGTTCCCAATTCTTGTCTTTCACTTTAATCAATGAACCATAATCTTTAGCATTACTCAATTCGCTAATAATTTCATTCATGTCATGTTGCAGAGCCTTATCTTCTCCGCAGAAATGATCCAACACCAACTTATCAATAGCATTGCTTTCAACAATCTGATAAACATTAGGTTGTATATTACGAGAAAAAAACCTTCTATCATATTGTCTTGCTTTCATCATCACTGAGAAATAAGCCAATTGCGCAGCTCTTTCATCAATGTCTAATCCATACAGATTCTTTTCAACAATCAAAGATGCTGCATCTCTGGCTGTGTAGCCATATGATTCATACATTTTAATCAGTATGTCAAACATATAACATAATATGTGTCCAGAACCTGCACACGGATCTATGCATACAATTTCTTCAGGATTCCTATCTTCAGAAACAATACGGGTATCCTCTATTTCATTTTTCTGATAATACTTAAGTTCACGGTAGAAATCGCTTTTTACCTGACAATTATTCCACATTCTTCCCAAACTATTGTCTACCATATATTTCACTATCCAATCAGGCGTAAAAAGCTGGGTAGCTGCTGGTAAAGTTTTTCGGTTGATTTTTATATTCTTCTTTAATCCATTAAATGTATTTTCTTTCAGTTCAGAATTGTAGTATTGATACAACCATCCAATAATCTGAACTTGATCATTCCAATCATCTTCTGGAATAATTGAAACCATCTGCTCAACTACACTTCCTGTTCTAAGAAGATAATCAGGAAGCAACAACTCTGTATAGTCTGAAATCCTCTGGAACATTCCAGGCAAAATACTACTAAGTGCATTACACTGTACAATCAAAAGATACTTGTACAGTTCCTCATCCTTATTTGCATTTTTAAGCTCAAAGACCTTATCCATATCAAGACCTTCAAGTTCCAACGAAATCGCATCTGTAAGAATCTGAGGCTTGAACTCATTTGCTTCATTAGTAAACACTCTTGTATGACTTGGAAGATAATTATTTACTTCCATAAATCTGAGCGCAGTAAATCTATTGAACCAGGTATATGCCACTTCTTCCATTACCTGCTCAAACCCTTCTGCATCTATCTTGGCAATAAGAGCCTGCCTCTGTTTCTTTTCTGTGGCAGACAGAAGGACACCATTCACACTATCTGCATTCTTATCACCATATCCCTCTGCTGTTATTCCATATTGCTGAGCCTTCTGGGACACGCGAGCTATAAGCTCATTACGTGCCCATACGGCATATTTCTTTATCGCATTCTTGTCCATTATTGACTCTCCTTTACTTCAGTTCGATTCCGTCTACTCCCTTGATTAATGTCTTAAGCTGATTACGTAGCTTATCTACATAAGCATCGATATCTGCTTCTGATTCAAGTGTTGTAGCCTTCAGAAGTGACTGACGGAAGATTGGCTTATATGTTTTCTTAACCGGTGGCGCAGGTGGTGTATCTACCGGTGGCTTAGGCTGAACTGGTGCGGGTGGCATAAGTGCAAGCTCTATCTTCGATACCGTATCATCACGATAATTCCACATAGGAATAGGGAAGCCTTCCATAAGTGCCAGGCTCTTTGTCTCAGCTATCTTCTCCTTCTGCTGTGCAAAATACGCATCCGCTCTCTCAATAATATTCTTAACCGTAGAATCTCCATTAGCAGCCATATGAACATCGCCCATACACTGCTGAACTACTGTCAAAAGTTCTTTTCTCTTTGCATCCAGCATTGCATCATGCGATGCCTTTACTATAGCCATCAAACCATTCAGTTCCGGAATTCTTTTGTAATCATACTTTCCACTTGATGGAATCATTGTGATAAGTCTGATTGTATTAAGAGCTGTATTAGCCTCTTCATCCTTACGGATATAATCAAGGTCATTTCTAAGATCTGCCTCATATTGAACTGCTGCATCGAATACAGTAACCTGAGTCTTAAAGAATGCCTCCACGCTCTGCATTGCTTCCTGAGCATCATACAGAGCATCCTCTCTCTGCAGAACTCTCTCAATGAGAGCCACGTTATCCTTCTGCTGAGAAAGCACATCCTTAACTACGGTAATTGCCTGAATTACAACATTCTTATCAGGATACTTATGTCCTTCATATCTCTTTTCCAGTTCCTCATAATGCTGCTGAAGAGCTGTGAATTTATCAATGATGAACTGAATCAAACCATCTTCATCAGCTGGTACATCCATCAGATTGAAATAATCTCTAAGAAGATCCTTAACAGCCTTCATTCTGGATGCAGATACAACCTGTCTCTTTGAAATCTGAGTTTTACCAATTTCGCTCTTCTTACGAAGCATATCAGGAAGTTTTGGATTATTAGGCTGTACTGTGGAACCGGCATACTTAACAGTTACCTTCTGGTTAAAAATGAGCATCGCACATACAGCTGCAATGTCAATTTCCTTCCAGCCATAAGGAATTGCCTGATATCTGCTCTGTACATCAGCCATAGATGTAGGAAGATGCTTTCTATCCTGCATTTCCAAGTATTCTTCTACCTTTGCTGCAGCATCTCTGTTAGGCTCAGTTCCGGCAATATAATTAACCGCACCGGTAAGAATAGCAATGATGTCTGCATCACTCTCTGCATTCTCAGCAATCAGATTTAAGTCACTGTAAACATGAGATACAAGGTACTCCAATGCCTGATCTAACTTAGCTTTTGCGCTTCCGCCCTTAATCTCAATATGCTCACCGTCTACATAGAACTCAGCTGTGAGAATAGCCTTCTCCAGATCTTCTGCTGCAGAAAGCTCATACTTACCAGCTTCATCCTGCTGATCACGGATAATATCCTGAACAGACTTAGGAAGCTGAGCAACATTTCTCTGCTTAACATATTTTCTGATCTTCATAGCATTTTCCAGAGACTCATAATATGGAGTATCTGCAAGTACTACGATTGCCTGACCTGCTGACTGAGTCATAAGGGCAAGCTCATTCTTTTCTGTAGAATCTGTTGCTACAGTCATAATCTTAAGCTTCATTCCACCGGTAACAGCACCAACTGCAGTGCTATCTACCATCTGGTCAAAAGCAAAGTCATATTTTCCGTAGCGGTATTTCTTTGTTGTATAGATATCACCGAATACCATGTGACCAATCTTCTCAACAATGGCTGCGGTATCTACCGGTGTGTTCTTAATTTCTCTCTGAATATCCTGCTCTTCATCAGTCAGGAAGTTGTATGTATCTCCGGTACGTCCGATATAGTTCTGGCTCATAAGTCTGTCTAATGATCCACGAACCTGCTCACGCATGATGATTTTATCCACACGGATGTCATCTGCCATGAGGATAACGATATTATCAAGATTAGCCTTGATATCATCAATATAACGAACCAGATACAAAAGTTTCAGTACTGCCACATCCTGCTGCTCAATACCATCATTGTTATCTGCTGCCTTCTGACAACGCTCAATAACTCTACGGATAGAGCTGTCAAGGAAGGTGTGTACTGTATCATAGAAAAGGTAGAATGGAGCTAATGCATACTCATCCTTATCCTCAATCTTCTGTGCAGCTTCCTGGAATCCAGAAAGCATGGAACGCTCTCCACCGGATAAGTGCTTACCGGAATTACCATGCTTACGAATTTCAGAGAATACTTTCTGCATGATAATGAACTGGTAAGGTACAAACGGAAAGTTGCGTGCAAACTCTGTAGAGCTACTATATCCCTTGATATCTAAAATCGCATCCGTGAAGCTAAAAAGATTTCTGAGTACGGAATCATTCTCATGATATATCTGCTCCAATACAGGAGTAACATCCGCCTTCTTCTTAAGGATTCGCTTCTGAATAACTTCATCAGCGGAGCTTGATGTCAGTGAAAGTCTTGTCTTAAAACGAGCCTGAATTCGTGAAAACTGATCCTGTCTTGTCTTGATGATTTCATCGATAGCTTCCTGACCGGTACATACCACCCAGATCTTACCATTACACTCTGAACCAATCTTTTCTACCAGCGACTGCAAATTCATAAGAAGGTCAATACTATCACCAACATACTGACCAACCTCATCGATCATAAATAAGAGTCTGAAATCAGCAGGCTTAGTATCTACATATTCCTTCATTTCAGATACAAGCTGTGCAATACTGGTCTCTACGGTCTCTGTGCCATCAAACCAGTTATGTGCTGCAGTTTCACTCATGCCGAGCACTTCCATCAAAGTCTCAACCACATCATCCTCAAAGAACGCAAATGCATCACGGGATTCTACCCAAGGCGATCCGTTCTTTTCTTCAAATACTCTTCTGAATTCTTCTGTCTTTCCCTTTTTATCAATGAACTGTTCCAGCTTTGCTACCTTAAGATTTTCTCCATAGAATCCCAGATAGTTATAGAACATCTTTGCAAATACTCGAAGCACTGCAGTCTTGTCCTTATTGATGGAGCCTTCAATATCAATATTGAAAAGGATTGTATCTGTCTCACCTCTAACCGCTTTTGAAATAGGCATAAATGTTGCCTCATCATCAAACTTCTCACGGAAGTAATCCTCTACCGTTCTGCCATCAACCTGCTTATTTTCTAAAAGGTATGAAAGCATCTTCAGAAAGTGAGATTTACCGCTTCCAAAGAAGCCGGAAATCCATACACCGACATCTGCAGTAGGTTCACTAAAAGACTCTCCATAATTATTAAAGAAAGTAATCATATGCCTGCGAATATCTCTTGTGATAACATACTCTTTTACTTCCTGTGCAAGCACATCTGCTGCATTCTGGTCTACCTTTACAACGCCATTGATTTTACGATCAATGTCATCTTGAAACATATTTTGAATTCTCATTTGCTTTGCCCTCTATACAATATTGAATGCTCGATAATATGGATTAGGATCCATCTTGTCAAATAATCTAACAAATCTTCCATCATACTTTCCGGGATACATAACCAATATTGGAATATCCGGAAACTCTGGTTGCAATGCTTCCAATAAGGAATGAATTCTCATAAATGGAAATACCTCTCCGACTCCTGTTAGCAGAAGCACATCTCCCGGCTCATGCGGTGCATACTGCATCTTCGCCACAAAAGTTTTATTATTTGCAAAACGCTGAATCTGTTGTATCAGATAATCCTTCCCTTTTTTCTCTTCCATTGCTGGAGCCCCCTTTGTGATTCTCTTTTCATCACAGATATCAAGAAAGGTCTTATAAAGGTTATGCTCTATCAGATGACAGTTCAGCGACTGATCCACCATAATCTGACCCAAGAAATGTCTAACAACCATTTCTTCTGACGGATCATAACAGAATATTCTAATATTAACCTCATTACTCAACCCCTTGCCCTCCAAGAACTCAGGTTTTTGTATCTCCATCTTCAAATTATCTAAACGCTCTTTTAAGTCGCTCATAGTACCTCCTTACGAGAAACAATTGAATGCCGAAAGTGCTCGGTCATCATTATTGTTTCTAATGGCATTCTCAAGTATAGGATTAAGCCATACCGGATTGATATGATCTGCCTTAATATTGTCCAAATACTCATTTTCCACCAGTACTTTAATTATCACCTGGCGAATCTTGCTAACCGTTGAATCACTCCAACCAGCCACATAATCATCCTGCTCCTGCAGCTGCATAAAGAATACATTCACGTCCATCTTACTGAACGTAAAATTCTGCATTCTGTACTTTTCACCAATGACAGTAATCATAAAATCCCATATCAGCCTGTACTGCTTCATCATTGCATACATACATATCTGTTTTGCAGTATCTGTCGGCTGTGTAGCAATGGCTGTAACTAGACTTTCATCATCCATTCCTTTTAATCTGGTGATACAGGTCTTAGCCATCTGCTGTATGGACTTCTCAGTCGGATACTGGAAGAGATTGTCATCCACTATCCTCTGGATTATTTCGTTTTCATCAAGGCCTTCTTCCATGAGCTTGGCAGTCGTTCTCATTTCATAGAACAAAAACTGCTCTCTGGTGATCTGCCCTGAGCCCTTGTAAGGACTAACTATTTGATTTGCTGGCATAAGCCACCCCACTTCTACAGTGAGCCTATTTTATAGTAACAATTTATGTGTCCTAAAAAACGGACTCCTACTGATTATTTTCTATTCTTCAATTTCCGCTGTTTCATTTTCAATAAAATCAACGATATCTCCCACATTGCAATGGAGAACCTGGCACACCTTCATAAGGACTTCTGTGCTTACCACTTCACCCTTTGACATCTTAGTCATCGTAGCCCAGCTAATACCTGCTTTCTGCTGAAGGTCTTTCTTCATCAGATCTTTATCGATTAATAATTTCCATAATTTCTTATAACTTACAGTCATATAATTACACCTCTTGTAACGTTGAAAATACGCACAGTATACTAACGATAAGTATATCACAGAAACCACTCATTTTTCAAGAGTAAATCTTTAGTTCCGCGAAGATGAACTACTGTTCTATGCCACAAACGCAACTCAGACTAAAGATTAAACAACACCAACAACATCGAAAAAAGAGGCTGTTTCCAGCCCCTCTTAGTACTAAACATATTTTCTTCCATTCATCAGGAACTTATCGTGCCCCTGAATGCTCTTAATCGCTTGTCTCAGCGTATTTGCTCTCCCATGCTGATGATAAGGATGCTGAAATCTATGCTTATGAAATATAACCAATGCCTGCTCTGTCGGATATCCAGCACAATGCAAATACCAATAGTGCCCCGTATTCCTGCTCTGTATCGTCACATCCCGATCATCAGCCAGAATGATATTAAAGTATTTTGAATCTATTTTCTTTAAGCTTTCTTCATCAAACATCGGCACCCCCTTCTGCTGCAAACCATGCAGCCAGTGCCTTCTCCATAATATCATCTATGGACTTCTGGTCTTTTCCCTTGAAATATTTCTTCGATAATGTCTCTGGCACCTTTATATTCATAGGCTTGTCCTTCGGCTCCACAGTTTTTGTCAGATATCTTCTTACCATCGCCAGATTGAGATCTCCCGAATGTGCTCTCAGCTTTATTGCCATTTCCATCGTAAGCTTTACATGGAGCTCCATCATCTGCTCATACACCAGCTGCTGCTCTTCCTCTGTAAGGAATGAAATCTGTATTCCAACCTTAAACATCAGAGACCCATTATCCAGCTTATGACGAAGCGGAACTATAAGGTCATTCACCTTCAAAAGTCTGCCTACAGAGCTGCCGGACAGACCGTACTCTTTTCCGACTTCATCACGGTTATTAAAATGATGGTCACCGTGACCACCTTTTAGAGGCTTGCCTTCCAGCTTTGCCACCTCTTCCATAATGCTCTCCCTCTGTCGCTGATACAGAACTTTGTCATATCGTTCCTTAAGCACTGCAGCCTTTTCAGAAATTTCCAAATCTGAAAATAATCTCTGCATCAGATTGGTTTCAATCACATACACATAAGCATCTGTGTCCGGAAGGTCCGTCTTTATGATTGCAGGAATTTCTGTTAAACCTGCAAGCCTTGCCGCATTCTGTCTATTATGACCGGAAAGCATTTCATATCCATCCTCTGCAGTTCTTACAATTACAGGATTAAGAATCCCATGATCCCAAATACTCTGTATCATATCATCCAGGCGATCACCCTCATACAGATGAAATGGATGGTCATGAAAAGGCTTGATGGAGTCGATGCTAAGCATCGTAACTCCATTCTTTCTTTTTGGCATTGTAACTGGTGTTACCGCCTCTTCTGTCAGCATATCTACAGCATCAAATATCTTTCTTTTAGGTGCATTAGTCTTCATCAGCAACAACCTCCTCAGCAAATCTCACATAGGCTTCGCAAGCCTTACAATCAGGTGCATATTCGAGCAAAGGCTCAGAATAATAAACTGCTTCACCAACCTTTACCGTATTTGGAATCATACTGTTGTAGATTCTTATCTGTCCTTCAAAGTTCTCATTTACCTGCTCTGTGATAGTCTTGCAGAGGTTCGTTCTGGTATCACACATAGTCAGTAGAATACCTGCAACAGATAATCTTTCATTTACTCTGCTCTTAATCTTCTTCACAGTCTTTAGGAAGTCCTGTAATCCCATCATTGCAAGAAGCTGAGGATTAACAGTGATGATAACTTCATCTGCAGCTGCCATTGCGTTGATTGTAAGTGCGCCTAATGATGGTGAAGTGTCGATTAGAATATAATCATAAGAATCTCGAAGTGGCTCAAGGATGTAGGAAAGCATCTTCTCAGCTCCCATTTCAAGTCGCAGTTTAGAATCCACTGCAGATAAGACCATTGATGATGGAATGAAATCTACTCCATTTCTACTTATGATGTATTCATCCACATCCGGCATATCTTCATCATCAATCTGGTTAAGCATCAAGGTTCCTATAGTAACCGGAATCGACGCAATATCTTCTACACCAAAGCAGGTTGTCAGATTAGCCTGGCTGTCGAAGTCCACTGCCAACACTTTCTTTCCAAGCTTCTGAAGTGAATAAGCTAAATTGTGTGTGGTGACCGTCTTAGATACACCACCCTTCATGGATCCAATCATTATTATTTTCCCTCGCATACCGCATACCTCGCTTCCCTCTCAGCTACTATCTGCTGATACAATTTCTTCTTCTCAACCTCAAAGCGCTTTTTCAATTTCTTCATCTCTTCATCAAGGATTGCCTGCTCTTCCTGTTCTGCCTGACCACGTTCATGGTCAAGTGTAATAACCAGCTTTCCATCTTCACATTTCACCAGAATCGGATCTCCAATATTGAATCCCAATTCTTCAAGCCATAACCCCTGGATTCTAAGCATCGGAGCTGACTTGTAGCCATAACCGCTGAAACTACTAACCTTTAATTCTCTGTAATCTTTTCTTTTCCTTGTCATTGATTTGCTCCTTTCGTTCTATGTACTATTTTGTTTGGAACTTCATTATAGGACATAGTCGCATGTCCCGTCAAGAGAAATTTGTATAGTCGCATGTCCATTTCAAAAATACATGGTCAGATGTCCATTTTTGTGTTATACTGTCTGTGGAAAATTGCGCCCGATTGGGCAGATTGAGAGATTAGATTAATGAGTGAAGAGAAGAAACCAGGAAGAAAATTAACCCAGGCTCGTAAAGAAGCCAATGCAAGATATAATAGTAAATTTGTAGAAGTGAAGGTACGCATGACACCGGATCGTAGATCTATTGTTCAGGAGCATGCGGCCTCTATGGACGAAAGCACCACTGCTTTCATTAACAGAGCCATTGATGAAACTATGGCTCGTGACCAGGAGAAAAACTCTGGCCAATAAACAAAAAAATCCGGCAGTAACTGACTGTGTAAAACAGCTTTTACTGCCGAATCCATTTTCTTATTTTTTTCATACATTTTTAGTTCCTACAGTCAAATAAATATTCCGCAAGGCTCTCAAATTCTGTCATAGTTATTAGTCAAAAAAATCATTTCTTCAAACCGTGTAAAACCTGTGTAAAACCACAAATCCCACTCCGAAAATCCTTTGAAAATAAGCACTTTTTAGAGAGTTGCCAGTATATTGCCGTGGCATACCAGCACCATGCGGATTTCCATGAACCATGACTTCGAGCGGCGCATCGGCATCTGGCCCGCGGGCTTTGACGCGGACGGGGAGCTGTTCTGCAACCAGCGCTACGGCGACTGGCCCCAGGCTGTCACGGGGGAAAGGAAAGACCCCTGGGCCGCCCCGGAATGGATGCTCCTAAGCTATGGGAAAACAGCCACCGCCAGCAGCTGCGAATGCCCGGAAAAGGACGCCTCCCACGCTGTGGACGAGAATGTGCAGACCTGGTGGAAGGCGGACAGGGAAGATAAAGCCCCCTGGCTCCTGGTACATCTGGGCCAATGCCGCAGAGTCCATGCGGTGCAGATCAATTTCGCGGACGATGCGGAGACGGTGGGCGAACTGCCCGAAGGGGCCGGGCTTACCGGTGAACCGGGACGGGGACGCTATATCGAGGAACGCTCTTTTGCCACAAGATGGTTCCTGGAAATCAGCACTGACGGGGAGCATTGGTTCAAGATGGAGGACTGGCGGGACACCGACACAGACCTTCCCCACAATTTGCTGGTCTGGGAAGACGGTCTCCCGGCAGCCTACATACGCCTGACCGTAATCGACACCCCCTACCACAGACCGGCCTGCATCAGCGGCCTGCGGGTGTTCGGCAGAGGCTGCGGCAGCGCTCCCGCCCCGGTGACGGAAGCGAAAGCCATCCGCTCGGACGGCATGTCCATGAATGTCACATGGAAAGAGGTTTCCTCATACAATGAGATTGCTTCCTGGAATAAGGCCGCCATGGGCTATGAGGTACTCTGGGGCCATACGCCCGAGAAGCTCTACCACAGCTATCGGGTGTTCGGCAAAAATCAGGTGGAGATACGCGCGCTGATGTCAAACGTGGAGCAGTATTATGTCCGCATTGATGCCTTCAACGAGAATGGCATTGCCGAGGGGAAGGTGTTCGCTGTGGAAGACGCTATGTAAAAGGCTTTTGACGCATTTCGGTGGGCGTGCCATCAAATAACCTCTCAGCATCCGGCCCGGCCGACAGCCCGCCAACCGGGGATATCCCTAATGGCGCTGTCAGCCGGGCCGCCTTTGCTTCCAGACTGTTCGCATCCTTTTCATTCAACCAGCGGACGAATTCTTTCGCCGGATTCTCCTTTTGTGTTATTGTGCTTTCCGGACATCTGTGCTAAACTGGGAACATAAAGCTGATATCAGCAAACCGTCAGCGGAGGCCATACCCGCCGTCTGACATGGACAAAAAGACTGGAACAGGCAAAGGAGACTGGAACATGAGCATTCAAGAATGTAAGCCCATCAAAGAGGGCAAGGTACGTGAAATCTACGACAACGGCGACAGCCTGATCATGGTGGCGACAGACCGCATCAGCTGTTTCGACGTAATCCTGGGCAACAAAGTGGACAAGAAAGGCACCGTGCTGACCCAGATGTCCCGGTTCTGGTTCGACATGACGAAGGACATCCTGCCCAACCACATGATATCCGTGGACGTAAAGGACATGCCCGAATTCTTCCGGCAGGAGAAGTTCGACGGCAACAGTATGCTCTGCCGGAAGCTGGAGATGATACCCGTGGAGTGCATCGTGCGGGGCTACATCACAGGAAGCGGCTGGGCCAGCTACCAGAAGGACGGCACCGTCTGCGGCATCCGCCT
>OFFF01000652.1_pt1 | contig 25287 bp, 21 predicted proteins | sample 1521301 | NCBI WGS metagenome assembly OFFF01 (sample SAMEA3504101, study PRJEB24116) | mouse gut metagenome | biome: mouse gut; feature: mouse-associated habitat; material: faeces | place: Denmark | collected 2011
CCGGGCCTTCGCCGTGGAGCTTCGCCACAGTCACGGTTTCGCCCACCTTCACATCTTTCAATGTTTTCATACCTGTCTCTCCTTCATATCATAATTCTGCCCGCCATCGTCTTGTCCAGCGCGATGCGGCTGTCCTTCACCTGCACGATCAGATTCCCGACCATTTCGCTGACCACCGTCACATCGCTGTCCACTACGAACCCCAGCTCCGCCAGGTGCTGGCGCACCTCGTCTTTGCCGGTGATTTTGCGGACCGTGACTGTCTCTCCGGCCTTTGCCATTGTCAGCGGCATCATTGCCTCGCCTCCCTCCGGGATATGGTTAGTAGGCCCTAACCTCGGAATTGGCCTTAGTTTACTACCGCTAACTGTCAATGTCAAGACCCTTTTCAAAAAAACTTGCATTTATAGTTAGAATGTACTAACCCATGCACAGAGGTTTCCGCGGAGGGAGGATTTTTTGTGAATATCCACGAATCGGCTGAGGACTATTTGGAGGCGATCTTAAAATTCCGGGAAGATCACGGGCGCGCTCTATTGATATTGTCCACGAATTGAGCTTTTTCAAGCCAAGCGTCAGCATAGCGACGGGGAATTCGCGGGAAAACCGGCCCCAAAGGCTTGCCTTATATGGGTATAGGCTTTTTTCGCGTCCCGGCTGGACAGCAGCTTTAGTCCAGCAGAACCGAACAGGACTCCGCCCACAACGACAGCCAGGTTTTTGACGCACTGATCACAATCCATAAAAGTTCCTCCTGATGTTTCTCTTATTTACGCTTGTACCCTGTGAGCATCACCATGACCATGCAACAGACGGCGCCCCAGACGTCCGCTTTATGCTGTATGAGGATTCCATGAATCAGCAGCGCCTGCTCCAATTTATAGACCGACTTGTTCAGACCTCCAACCGAAAGGTTTTCCTGATTTTGGACAATCTAAAGGTACATCATGGGAAAAAGGCTGCAATCTGGCTGGACAGGTATCAGGTAAAAATCGAACTGTTCTTTTTACCGCCCTATTTGCCGCCTTATGCCCCAGAGAGCAATCCGGACGAGTATCTCAATTATGCGCTGAAGCTCTCGGTCCATTCTGGCAGCTTGCCTCAGACTAAACGCGATATCCGACATAGAACAGCTTCTTTTATGCGATCCTTACAACATTGCCCTGATAAAGTCTTCGCTGGCTTTTAATAAGGGGAATATTTATAATTGGGGGCATTTGATGCCGCGGAGGAACTAAACGACCGTGTTCTCAGGCAGAGCCTCACCGTTTGTGTGTATAATCTTACTATACCAGTGTGCGGAATCCTTTAAAATTCTTTCTTGGGTGCGGTAATCCACATAAATGAGCCCAAACCGCTCGGAATAGCCCTTCTCCCACTCAAAGTTGTCCATAAGCGACCATTGGAAGTAGCCCCGCAGATCGATCTCCCCCGCCGCCCGCTTTAGCTGTTGGAGATACCGGGCCAGAAAGTCGATCCGGTTGGGGTCATGGACTTTGCCGTCCAGAGATACCACATCGTGGCAGGACAGGCCGTTTTCTGTGATATAAAAGGGCTTTTTATACCGCTCATACAGGAATTTCGGCCCCCAGTACAGGGCCTCCGGGGTTATGGGCCAGCCGTTGGCCGTCCTGGGGAAGCTGGGGTATCGGGGGACGATCTCCGGCCTGCCGTCCTCCCCCACGCGGACACACTTGCCGTTGTAGATGTTCTGCGCGTACACATCGACAGGCTCAGCAATCAGCCGCATGTCCTCATCGGTGATTTCGGGCAGATAAGGGGCAAACCGCTCCAGCCCCTCCTCTGGATAGCGGCCCAGCAGGACGGGGTCCGACCACCAGGAGACATTCCAGGTCCAATCCCGCAGGTCCTCCGGGATTGTAAACATCACCTGACGGGCCGCCTCAATGTCCTCCGGAGTTTCCCGCTCCGGGTAGACGGCGGAGCAGGTAGGGGCATAACCGATCTCCAGGGGCTGTTTCCCATACTGCCGCAGCATCCGCACCGCCTGGCCTTGGGCTTTCAAGACGTTGTGAGCCATGGCAAAGGTGTCCCGCAGAGGACAGCGCAGCCAGGGAGCGTGGGCCCCGTTCAAGAAGCCCAGCCCCACAAAGCACTGAGGCTCGTTCAGGGTGAAAAAGTGACTCGCCCGGTCGCTGAACCGCTCCGCCACCAGTCTGGCATACGCTCCAAACCACTCCACACTCTCCGGATTCATCCAGCCGCCCCGCTGATAGAGGGCGTAGGGCAGATCCCAGTGGAAGAGGGTGATGTAGGGTTCAATGCCATGTTCCAGCAGGGCGTCGATCAGCTCGCTGTAAAAACGGACGCCCGCCTCATCACCTTCCCGGTCCCCTCGGGGAGCAGGCGGGACCAGGAGAGGGAAAAACGGTAGGCCTTCAGCCCGATCTCCCTCATCAGCGCAACGTCCTCCTGGAAGCGGTGGTAGTGGTCGCAGGCCACGTCCCCGGTGTGGCTTTCATAGACATGGCCGCCCTCGTGACAGCAGATGTCCCAAATACTGGGACCCCGGCCGTCCTCGTTCCAGGCGCCCTCAATCTGATAGGCGCTGGTGGCCGCGCCCCACACAAAATCCTCTGTGAATGACATACTACGTCCTCCTCTTTGCCCTCAGGCAACAATCAGCGACAGCAGATAGAAGGGCGTCAGTCCCTCCCCATCCGCTTCGGCGACGGTGATCTCTACGGTGTGCGTACCCCACTGTCCTCCATGCAGGACCGGCTCCAAATACAGGCAGTCCCCCCAGTCCTCGTCAAAGCTTCCCTCCAACATCACCGGGTGGTCAACATCCCCGTCCAGCGCCAGCCGGGCGGACAGAGCGGGCCGCCGGACCGTTTTCCGGTACTGAACGGCGATGCAGGAGCAGTTCACCTCAAAGCGGATCGCATCCCCCTGTTTCTGTCCGATCCAGCCGTTTTTGAAGCAGTCCAGATGGCCGGACTTCTCCTGTGTATCCGCCCGGAAGCCGCTTAGTACCGGACAGGTCTCCCGGATAGTCAGCCGCCGGGCGTGCTCGTAGGAGTTGGCTGTCATGGGCGGGGGGAGGGGCGGCTCCTCCTCTGGCTCCTCTACGCGCGCCCTGACTTCCTCCAAAAGGGTGGTGATCTCGGCGGCGATCAGCTGGTGCCCCAGGTCGTTGGGGTGGAGACCGTCGGCGGTCAGCTGATCCCGGGAGAGGTCCCCGGCCATCATTCGCCGGTAGATGGTGTCTCGGACGCTGACATGGGGCAAGCCGTACCAGTCTCCCAGTTGATTGTGGCAGTTCTGGTCGGTATAGCGGGTGTCGTAGTAAATATTGTTCAGCAGCACCACCGCCGGGGCGGAGGGCCAGCGCAAAAGCTGCCGCAGGACCCCCTCATAGGTCTCCTGGCGTAGCTCGTTTTCCACATCGTTGACGCTGAAATCCACCACCACAAAATCGGGCTGGTACATCAGCAGATCGGACACCGCCCGGGCCGTCCCGAAATGGGAGCTGGCACCGCCAATACCGGCGTTCACATAGTGGAACCGGGCCGCCGGAAACGCGGTTTCCCACCAGCGGAATACCCGCCGCGCGTAACAGTTTTCGTGAATTGTGGCGGCGCAGTCCTGGGTGATGGAGCCGCCGAAAAAACCCAGGGTCAGTTCCCCGCCCTGTCGGGCCCGGCGCATACAGCGCTTCAGCCGTGCGAAATTGATCTGTTCCATACGCGCGCCTCAAACCAGGTTGGCCGCGCCCAGAGTTCCGGCTTTGCGGCCCAGGGTCCCGGCCTTGATCTCAGGCGGCACGGAGTGCTCCCCGCCGAAGGAGGCGCGCTGAACGCTCTCCCGCAGGGGCTCCAGCCAGGTTTCGCCGAAGGCGGCCAGGTTGCCGCCGATGACCACCGTTTTGGGGTGGAGGATGTTCACCAGGTTGACCACTCCAGTGCTGAGACGGCGGATGTAGTCCTCCGCCAGCTCCCGGGCCGGGCCGCCGCCGGAGCTGGCCGCCTTCCATAGCTCCTCCCACTCCATGGGGGTTCCCAGCTTCTCCTGTGTCTCCTTACGCAGAGCGGTCACCGACACATAGGCCTCCAGGCAGCCCCTCCGCCCGCAGGAGCAGGGGCGTCCCCCCTCCTCAATGACCATGTGGCCAAATTCCGCGCCGTCGTAGAGCCGTCCGTTGTGGACCAGTCCGCTGCCCACCCCCCGGCCAATGGTCAGCAGAAGGACGTCCTCACAGCCCTTGGCCGCTCCGGCGGCCATCTCCCCCAGCACCGCGCAGTCGGCGTTGTTGGACACATAGATGGGGACGGGCAGCAGCTGGGACAGCAGCTGGCGGACCGGCACGTCTGTCCACCCGATGTTATTGGAGTAGGCCACAACGCCGTCCTCCACAATGCCGGCCACCCCCACGCCTGCGTTGGCGCATAGGTCCAGGCCGATGTGGTTCTCCTCCAGCAGGGCCAGCACCGTGCTCCCGGCGTCCCGGATGGCCCGCTCGGGCGAAGCCGCGTCAAAGGGCAGCTCCCGGTAGGCAATCAGCGTTTGCGCTCCGTCCACCAGGCCCACCTTGGTAAAGCGGCCTCCAATGTCGATACCCGCCCGCACCATGCCGGTCTTGTCCCGGATGGTGGTAATGAGGGCGTCGCAGCTTCCCTCCATGGTGTAGGCCCCGCTCCCGGCGGGCAGGAAAACGCTGTCCCCCTTCTGATAGGACACCCGTTCCCCGCCGCAGGAGATGCTCCCTTTTCCGTTCATGATCAGGATGCTGACAAAGGAATCCTCATTGACCGCACCCTCCACCTTCCGCATCACGCTGCCGTCCAGGTTCAGCCTGTCTACGGTAAAATAGTCGCAGTCGGCCACGTGGGGATAGCTCCGGCCGCTGCGCAGAATGGGCACCCGGTTGGTTACCGCCAGCGCCTTCTCAATGTGCAGATCCCGCTTTTTGCCGTCCTTCCCCACCCGGCCATAGTCATAGACCCGGTAGGTCACGTTGGAGTTCTGCTGGATCTCGGCGATCAGGATGCCCGCTCCGATGGCGTGGATGGTCCCCGATTCAATAAAGAGCACGTCCCCCTTCTGGACCGGGACGGCGTTGAGCACCTCCAGAAGAGTGTCCTCCTGAATGCGCTGGGCAAACTCCTCCTGGCTGACCTCCCGCTTGAAGCCGTAGTACAAAAAGGAGTTGGGCGCGGCGTCCATCACATACCACATTTCGGTTTTGCCGTACTGGTGCTCCTCCGCCAAGGCATAGCGGTTGCCGGGGTGGACCTGGACGGACAGGTTTTGAGCCGCGTCAATAAACTTGATCAGGATGGGAAAATCCCGGAACCGGCGGCAGTGGGTCCCCAGCGCCTGGCTTCCGTTCTCCTGAATATATTGGGCCAGCGTCTTCCCCGCGTTGGGCCCGTTGACGATGACGCAGGGGCCGTCCGGGTGGCAGGAGAGGACCCAGGCTTCGGCCAGGACGTCCTTATCAGACTGGATTCCATACTCCTCCGCCAGCCTGTGTCCGCCCCAGATGTAGTCCTTGCAGGAAGGTTTCAGCTTTAAAATGCTCAAATTGTATCACCTCATAAAAAAGGGACGCCGGAATAGGCTGGTAACGTAAGAAAACATTTTAAGCGAGGGTCGGCGTAGCGTCAAGCTGCGCCGACTTTCGCATTATTTTTGTCTTGGGCAGTTTGGGATTGCTCCCGCGCTCCCTCAAAATCAAACGCACCAATGAAGTTATAGACGATCTCAATTTCCCGGATTTTCACCCGCTTCTGCTGTTCGTCGGTCGTGTAGGTGTCGGACACCCTGATCTGTTCCACGAACTCACGCAGGATAGTGGCGTCAAGCTGGGTCATGTCCGTGTACTTCTTCACCACGGAAATGAACTTCCTGACGTTGGTTTTCTTCTGCTCCTGCTGTTTCACTTCCCGTCCCAGGGTTTCCACAACGGCCTTCAACTGCTCCTGCTCCTGTTCATAGTCACGGGACAGCTTGATAAACCGTTCATCAGACAGTTTGCCGGAAATGTTGTCCTCGTAAATCCTCTTGAAGATCACATCCAGCTCCGCGATGCGCTTTTCAGATTGCGCCAGTACAGCCTTTTTCCGTGCCAGTGCCTTGTCACGCTCCCGCAGGCTCCGTTCCGCCGCCCGCTGGATAAAGTCGTCCTCATACTGCGTCACATAGGAGATTGCTTCCCGCAGGTTCCGCAGTACGATTTCTTCCAGCACTACACGGCGGATGGAGTGCGTTTTGCACAAGGTACGGTCTTTCCGATAGGTAGAGCAGATGTAATACTCCTGTTCCGGCTTGAAGTGATTGGCACGGCAAAGGTACATTTTACCGCCGCAATCGGCGCAGTACACCAGCCCGGAGAACATACCCATATCCCCCATTTTAGTCGGGCGGCGTCTGGCCTGCCGGATGTTCTGCACGACCAGGAACACGCTTTCCTCGATGATCGCTTCTTGGGTATTCTCGAAAATCACCCACTCGGACGGGTTATTCCAGACCTTTTTCTTGCTCTTGAACGATGGCTTGCTGGTCTTGAAATTGACCGTATGGCCCAGGTACTCAATACGCTCCAAAATGCGGGAAACAGTTTCGTTTGTCCATTTATAGGGATTAGCCGTAGGAGCGTTGCAGACCGGCAAGCCCTTTTCGTGGGCGTAGGCCGTGGGGTTCAGGACGTTGTTATGTTGCAGCCACTTGGCGATCTGCGTCGGCCCCAGGCCGTCCACACACAGGGAGAAAATCTTTTGCACGATAGCCGCCGCTTCCTCGTCCACAATCCAGCGTTTCTTGTCCTCTGGGTCTTTCATATACCCATAGGGAGGGATGGTGCAGAGGTGTTCGCCGGAGCGTTCCTTGGATTGCCAGGTCGCCTTAATCTTCTTGCTGGTGTCCTTGGCGAACATCTCATTAAACACATTACGAATTGCGGTGAACTCACTATCTCCCTTTATGCTGTCCACTCCGTCATTTACGGCGATGAAGTGAACACCATATTCTGGAAAAACCATTTCCGTATACATCCCGACTTGCAGATAGTTACGCCCGAACCGGCTCATATCCTTAACGACAACGCGCTTGATTTTGCCTGCCTTGATGTCGGCAAGCATCCGCTGGAATCCGGGCCGGTTGAAGTTGGTTCCCGAATATCCGTCGTCCTCGTCGTAGTGCCGGATGGCGGTATAGCCGTGGTCGCGGCAATACTTCTCTAAAATCTTCTTTTGAGATGAGATTTGTCAAGGGTGTTTTCTCTTTAGAAATACAGCTATTTTTTCAAATTATATTACAGCGATAGCAAACACAATATTTGAGTTTTTATCCTAATAGTGCTATACTGTGGGTAGTTATGATTTTCCTTGAATGGAGGCGTAGGAATGAAAGTAAGCTATAAAAAACTCTGGAAAATGCTAATTGATCAAGATATGAAAAAAAGAGATTTAGAAAAAGCTGCTGGAATTAGTCATTATACTATCAATAAATTAAATCACGGCGACAATGTAACCACGGATGTTTTAGGAAAAATCTGCATGGCATTGAATTGCACAATAGATGACATCATGGAATTTGTTGACGAATAAGTTTGAAAATAAAAATGGGCTTTCTTAAAAAGCAATCTGTTTTGTAAAAGAATCCTCAAGTATAGGAGTTGAAGATATGTCATACCAAAGCGAAGCAGCTCTTGAACAGCAATTTATAGAGCAACTAAATAAACAGGGATACAATCCTGTGTCTATTCCTGATTATGATGCACTACTCGAAAATTTCAAAATACAATTTGCAGCCTTCAATGCGGCAAAGCTCGACCATCCTTTAACAGACAAAGAATGGGAGCGTGTATTCAACATCATGCTTGGAAAATCTGTTTTCCAGAGTGCAAAAATACTCCGAGATAAGTTCGTGCTGGAGCGTGAGGACGGAACGAAAGTGTACCTCTCCTTCTTCGATGCCGACCACACAAAGAATATCTTTCAAGTAACAAACCAGACAACCGTTGTTGGGAAGTATGTCAATCGTTATGATGTGACGATCCTTGTCAATGGACTTCCTCTCATTCAAGTGGAGTTGAAGCGGCGTGGCATAGATATTCGAGAAGCTGTCAACCAAGTAATGCGCTATAAAAAGCATTCCTACAATGGACTGTACCACTTCATTCAGCTTTTCGTTGTGTCCAATGGCGTTGATACAAAATACTTTGCTAACTCCGACAGAGATATGCTTCACAGCCTTGCCTTCTTCTGGACGGACTTCAACAATGTGCGTATCACCAACCTGAAAGAGTTCTCTATCTCCTTCCTTGCCAGAGACCATATCATCAAGATGCTGACGAGATACACCATCTTGAATGACACAGACAAGTTGCTCATGGTGATGCGTCCCTATCAGGTGTATGCGGTAGAGGCTCTTGTCCGGCAAGCCACCCTCACCAATCGCAATGCCTATGTTTGGCATACAACCGGCGCAGGAAAAACGCTGACATCTTTTAAGACGGCACAAATCCTCGCAGCCAATCCCAATATCAAAAAGGTCATCTTCCTTGTAGACCGGAAGGACTTGGACTCCCAAACCACAGAAGAGTTCAACAAGTTTGAAAACGGCTCTGTTGATGCCACTGACCGAACTGATGTTCTTGTAAAGCAGATGCAAGACAAAAACCGGCAGCTTATCGTTACAACAATGCAGAAAATGGCGAACGCCGTGAAGCGTCCTCAGTATGCTAAAATTATGGATACCTACAAGGATGAGAAGGTTGTCTTCATCATCGACGAGTGTCACCGCAGTCAGTTCGGAGATATGCACAAGGACATCGTGCGGCACTTCCAGAAAGCACAGTTCTTCGGCTTTACCGGCACGCCTCGTTTTGAGGTCAATGGAAAGACGGAAGGAAAGGTCACACAGACCACAGAAATGCTCTTCGGGGAATGCGTACATAACTATCTTATCAAAGACGCAATCTTTGATAACAATGTTCTCGGCTTCCATATCGAATATATCAAGACTATGGAGGGCAATTTCGACTGGGATGATCCTACAATGGCAGATGGAATTGATATAGGCGAACTCTATATGTCCGAGGAACGGATGTCGATGATCGCAAACCACATTGTACAAAACCATAAAGCGAAGACAAGAAATGGTCAGTACACAGCCATCTTTGCTGTCTCTTCGATTGAAGCTCTGGTCAAATACTATGACATCTTCAAGAAGATCAATCATGACCTGAATATCAGCGGTATCTTCTCCTATGGACAGAACGAAGAAGCAGAAGGTAAAGATGAGCATAGTCGGGACGCTCTGGAACGGATCATCAAAGACTATAACGAGATGTACAGCACCAATTTCTCGACGGACACCTTCTCAGCCTATCACAAGGATATTTCAGACCGTGTAAAGGGCAAGAAAACCAAGTCCCTTGACATCCTTCTTGTAGTAAATATGTTCCTGACCGGCTTTGACAGCAAGCAGTTATCCGTTCTTTATGTGGACAAGGATTTGAAATATCACGACCTACTGCAAGCCTATTCACGAACCAACCGTGTTGAAAAGGAAACGAAACCTTTTGGTATTATCATCTGCTACCGTAATCTGAAAAAGAGGACAGATGACGCTCTTACCCTATTTTCTCAGAGCCATGATACTTCTGGTATTGTTGTTCCCGACTATCCCTATTTCGTTGAGAAGTACAATGAAATGGTTACTCGTTTGAAAGAAATAGCGAAGACTCCAGCGGATATTGACACCATGCAGAACGAGGATGACCAGAAGCTTTTCGTTGAGACATTCCGTGAGCTGACCAAGTATTTGCAATCACTTCAAACCTTCATTGAGTTCAGCTTCGACCATGACTCTCTCATCATGAGTGAGCAGGAATATCAGGACTATAAGAGCAAGTATCTGATGCTTTACGCAAAGCAAAAGAAAGATCGTGAAGTTGTTTCCGTCCTGAACGATGTGGATTTCTGTATTGAGCTAATGGAAAGTGACCGAATCAATGTTGCTTATATCATGAACCTTATCCGCAACATTCACTTCGATGATGCCAAACAGAAGGATTATGATATTAAGCACATCAAGGAAGAACTGGGAAGAACCGATAATCCCCAGTTGCTCCGCAAGGTGGAGATTCTGCAAGCCTTTTTGGATCGTGTTGTTGTGGGGCTGGAAAGTGCAGATGAGATCGACGCTGCCTACAATGACTTTGAAAATGAGGCAAAGCGTGAAGAAATTGTCGCCTTTGCTCAGACAGAAGAAATTGATCCAACTATGCTGACCGACTTCATTTCAGAATATGAGTTTTCCGGCACGATGGATGCCGGTAATATTCGTGACCGTATCGAAAAACCAATGCCGCTGCTGAAAAAACGCTCTCTGGTGAACAGAATTGTAGACTTTATCCGGCAGCACACCGAAAAATTTCAATAAGGAGAATGTAAAATGGACAACAGTATTCAGGCGCACCAGAAAGAGCTTTGCAATAAGCTTTGGGCGATGGCAAACGCACTTCGGGGTAATATGGAGGCGTATGAGTTTAAGAACTACATCTTGGGCATGATTTTCTACTACTATCTGTCTGACCGTACAGAGAAGTACATGGCGAATCTTCTAAAAGACGATGGCATCAGCTATGAAGACGCATGGGCTGATGAGGAATACAAGGAAGCCGTTGTAGAAGAGGCTCTGCGTGATCTGGGCTTTATCATTGAACCGCAATTCCTGTTCCGCAAGATGGTCAAGATGGTTGAAAACCGTTCTTTTGACATTGAGTTTTTGCAAAAAGCAATCAATGCCCTTATGGAGTCTACACTTGGCAATGATTCTCAAGAGGACTTTGACGGGCTGTTCTCTGATATGCAACTCGACTCTACTAAACTGGGGCATACCGTCAAAGACAGAAGTGCTGTCATGGCAAAAATCATTGCCTCTCTGGACGAAATCAACTTCGGAGTAGAAGACACAAAGATTGATGTTCTTGGCAATGCCTATGAGTATCTGATCGGTCAATTCGCTGCAACAGCCGGTAAGAAGGCTGGCGAGTTCTACACTCCTTCAGGTCCTGCCGAGCTGCTGTGCCGTCTGGCTTGTCTGGGACTAACGGATGTCAAGGACGCAGCCGATCCCACTTGTGGCTCCGGCTCTCTTTTGCTGCGTCTCAAAAACTATGCAAATGTGCGCAACTACTATGGTCAGGAGCTTACTTCCACCACCTACAACCTTGCCCGAATGAATATGATCCTTCGTGGCATTCCTTACCGCAATTTCAATATCTACAACGGTGACACTTTGGAACATGACTACTTCGGTGACATGAAGTTCCGTGTTCAGGTTGCCAATCCTCCGTATTCTGCAAAGTGGTCTGGCGATCTGAGTTTCATGGAAGACCCCCGTTTTAACGAATATGGTAAGCTTGCCCCGAAGAGCAAAGCAGACTTTGCTTTTGTGCAGCACATGGTACATCACATGGACGAAGACGGACGAGCTGTTGTGCTGCTGCCGCATGGCGTTCTGTTCCGTGGAGCTGCCGAGGAAGTAATTCGCAAGCATCTCATTCAGAAGTTGAATGTGCTGGATGCCGTGATCGGTCTCCCTGCCAATCTCTTCTTCGGCACAGGTATTCCGGTGTGTGTCCTTGTTCTCAAGAGAGAGCGCAACGGCAATTCCGACAACATTCTGTTCATTGATGCTTCCAATGATTTTGAAGCTGGCAAGAACCAGAATATTCTCCGTGAGTGCGACATTGATAAGATCGTCAAGACTTATGAGCGTCGTGAGGATGTAGACAAGTATGCTCATGTTGCTACCATGCAGGAAATTGAAGAGAACGGTTTCAACCTCAATATTCCCCGATATGTTGATACATTTGAGCCGGAAGAAGAAATTGACCTGAACGAAGTAGCTGCGGAGATCCGCAAACTGCAAAGTGAAATCAAGAACATTGATGCAGAGCTGAAACCGTTTTTTGACGAACTGGGACTTGATTTCCCGTTTGAAGTGGAGGGCAAGTAATTATGGAAAATGTATCCTCAAGTAACGGTCTCGAAAAGCGTCCCAAGCTTCGCTTTCCGAGCTTTGATAAGCCGTATATATTACATCGCATCGGGGACATATACGCCGAGCGTAGTGAGCGTGAGGCGGCTGATATGGAGCTGCTTTCTGTTACAATGAATGATGGAGTTATGCAGCGTTCCGAAATTGAGGGGAAAGACAACTCAAGCGAAGATAAAAGCAACTACAAGGTTGTCCGCAAGGGAGATATGGTCTATAACTCGATGAGGATGTGGCAAGGAGCGAATGGCGTGTCTTCTTATGACGGTATCGTCAGCCCTGCCTACACTGTTCTCACGGCAAAGGTCTCTATCTGTAATGAGTATTTCGCAGCTCTTTTCAAGAACTATAAACTGATCAACGAGTTCAGAAAGAACTCACAGGGGATGACCTCCGATACATGGAACTTGAAATATCCGCAAATAGAAACAATCAAGGTTTATTTACCGGAAGTTGCAGAGCAGGAAAAAGTAGCCTCTATGCTCGTTACCCTCGACAAAAGAATCGCAGCACAAGTAACGCTTGTCGAACAGCTCAAGAAGTATAAAAGAGGATTGCTTAACAAGGTTTTTTCAAATATCAATGGAAATATATACCCGACAGTCTATTTATCCGAAGTTGCTGATTTTTTACAGGGGCTTACATATAGTCCAAGTGATGTTTCAGTTGCGGGGTATCTTGTTTTAAGGTCATCCAACATTCAAAATGGAGTGCTGTCTTTTGATGACTGCGTCTATGTAGACAAGAAAGTGGATGAGAGCTTACAAGTAAAATGTAATGATGTAATTATGTGTGTACGAAATGGCAGCAAAAAGCTTGTTGGAAAAACTGCACTAATTCCAAACAATATGGCTATGACAACATGGGGCGCATTTATGATGATAATTCGTAGCAAGCTAAATGATACTTATATCTTTCATTACTTAAATAGCCAAATGTTTTTTTCTCAAGTTTTTAAGGACACGGGTACAGCAACAATCAATCAGATAACCAAAGGAATCCTTAATGAATGCAAGTTGCCTCTTCCTCCCGAAACGGCAAGAAAACAAATTTCAAAAATGCTTTCTTCATTTGATGTAAAAATCCAAAATGCGGAGATGTGCTTGACTACATTGGTGGAACTAAAAAAGGCTTTTTTGCAGCAACTCTTTATATAAAGAGCTGCTGCAATAATGCCACTCGAATAGATTTTAGAGATTCATACTGAGAAAGTTCAGTTTGAAATCGACTTTCCAAGCAGTCAAGGAGCTTAGCTATTTTTAGCTGTGCCTCTTTTGAGGGAATAATAACCGGTATTCCCATCAAGAGATCATCCGTCATTGAAACTCTATCATGCCGAACACCTTGCGATCCGTTATCGTAAATATACCGATACCAAGCATCACTCTTAAAATACCATGCAAGGTAGGATGGCTCTATATCTGCTTGTAACACCAGACAGGTATATAATGGAGAAATGATGCCTCTTTCTTCTCGCTCATATCGGTTGAAAGGACCGTAAGGAGCTGTGTTAGACTTTCTCGGATTATAAACAAAGTCACCTTGCTCAATAACATAATAATTTGATGTGTTTCCATCAACCGCTATATCTTTGTCGAAGAAGTCCCGTTGTGGAATCAAGCCATACTCTGCGGAGTTTGTAATGACATTTTTGATTTCGCTCTTGTTATTTCTTCGAGAAACCTTCTTGAAAATTGCAGATAGTTTCACTGTTTCAAAGCCTGATGGCAAGACCACAGACATATTGCGGAATATCCTCTGCATGACACCTCTTTTATACTTCTGACTAAGTACGCAAAAAAGCTATACGAAAGACGAAAATCCCTTGCAATAGCGGAAATTCTCTGCTACTGCAAGGGATTTTGCTTTAAGTTCTTGCTACTATTCAGTTGGAAAATAGACCTCAAGTAACGGTCTCGAAAAGCGTCCCAAGCTTCGCTTTCCGGGCTTCGACGAGCCGTGGAAAGAAAACGAACTGTCACACTATCTTGTTGAAAACACAGAGCGTAATAGAGGCTTGGCGTTTGGAAAGGAAGATGTTCTTTCTGTTTCTGGTGAATACGGCGTTATAAATCAAATAGCTTTTCAAGGGAGGTCATTTGCTGGTGAGAGTGTGGCTGATTACCATGTTGTTGAAACAGATGACATCGTATACACAAAGAGTCCACTCAAGGCTAATCCCTATGGTATTATAAAGGTCAATAAAGGTATTCCTGGTATTGTATCTACTCTTTATGCTGTGTATCATCCTCTTAATACCGTTGCTCCACGGTTTGTTGATTTGTATTTTGCCAATGATCTCCGATTAAATAAGTTTCTCAAGCCTTTGGTTAATATTGGCGCAAAACATGATATGAAGGTGAACAACTCATTTGTTCTAACAGGAACAGTGGTATTTCCTTCTATTGGCGAACAGCAGAAACTTGTGGACTTTTTCGCAAAACTTGACCGTCGCATTGAAGCTCAAAGAAAAATAGTAGACACCCTCAAGAAGTATAAAAGAGGACTCCTTACCTATGCTTTTGAGGAAATGACCTTATCTGACGATGCAGACTCAACAACTTATCTCTTCTCAGAAATCGCTCAGCGAAGAAAGGAAAAGTACAATCCTGACTGCAATGTCGAATATCCCTGTATCGAGCTGGAACACATTGAGCAAGGAACCGGCAGATTGCTTGGTAGCGTGTCATCTAAGACACAGAGCAGCATTAAAACAGTGGCAAAAAACGGAGATGTCCTCTTTGGCAAACTTCGTCCTTATCTAAGGAAATTTGCGTTTGCGGAGCAGGATATTGTTTGCTCATCGGAAATATGGGCATTTGTCCCTTCAAAATATGTTATTCCGAAATACCTCTATTATCTTGTCCAGACAGAGCATTTTCTTAGGGTTGCGAATATAAGCTCCGGCACAAAGATGCCAAGAGCAGAATGGGCTAACATAGAAAAAGAGCCTTTTGACATACCTTACATTCCGAACCAAGAGAAAGTCGTTTCAATTCTTGAGGCGGTAGACAAGAAAATCTCCGTATCTGGCGATAGTCTAAGAATGCTCTTGAACTTTAGAGATGGATTGTTGCAACAGCTCTTTATATAAAAAGCTGCTGCATAAGACCGTTCCGCAGTCCAATCAATTTATTTAACTCTTCTTGAGCTTTGGCAAGCTTGTCATGAACTCGTGAAAGAAAAGCAGCGATTTGAGTCTGCTCTTCAATATCACTTGGGAGTATATGAACTGTATCAAAAAAACCGTCAGTAGGAACATTAAGCAAGCCGTGATTTCTCGCCCCTTCTGCACAGATTTCGTTTATTGCCCTATGCCACTGAGATGACTCAAAATACCATTTCGCATAGTCACTCAGCACAACATCTTCCTTTATAGCAAAGCAAAGATAAAGGGTAGATACAGCTCCTTCATCATACAGCTCAAGTCTTTTGATAGAGCCGAACGGGTAATCATTTGAGGTGCTTCTATTATAAGCGTATTCACCTTTACGAAGTAGATAGTACCCACTCATATCTGAGCTTGCAACAACTTTTGAAAAGAAATTCCTCTGATCAATTAACCCATATTGTGCAGAAATGGTCAGCGGAATATCTGTTGCCCCATTATTTTTCCTTGTAATTCGTGTTGCAAAATCGCCAAGCTTAAAAGCAGTCCAATCAGATTGTCTTGCTTTTGGAATGAGACGAAGTTTGCGAGAAAAAACAGCTTCAAAGACACCTCTTTTATACTTCTTGAGGGCTTCAACCAAAGAACGCTGTTTTTCAATCCTTTGCTCTATGGCATTAAGGAATAACGCAATTCTATCCTGTTCCTGTGCTGAGGGGATATTTATGGGCATTGCAAAAAAAGTTTCATCCTTGATACTCACCCTATCATGCCTTGCACCGCTGTCACCGGACATATAGATATACCGATGCCATGCCGACGAACGGAAGTACCATTCAAAATACAGAGGATTGATCTCCTGCTTTGCTCGGAAACACAGGTACAGTGGGGACACTATTCCTGCTTCTGGATATTTATAACTGCTTATGGGACCGTAGGGCGCATCGGTAGATTTCCGGGGATTATAAACAAAATCATTTGTCTCGATGATATAGTACCCATCTGTATTATCGCTGTTTGCGATGTACTTATCAAAATAGTCACGCTGCGGAATAAGCCCCTGTTTTGCTGAATTGCAGATCACATTGGTTATTGCACCATCAGCATTTTTCTTGATATTTTTGGAAAAATAGTCCGAAAGGAGTGCTGATTTCCACGGTTCATCAAAGCTCGGAAAGCGAAGCTTGGGACGCTTTTCGAGACCGTTACTTGAGGTTTATAATGCCCTGATTATTCCTCCATCAGATAATATCCGTGGAGGTGGTCAATATGACTAACAATACACAATTCAAGACGCTGTTGAACACTTGGTTAAATCAAAAGAAGCCAATGATCACACCGTCAACCCATGCCAGCTTCACGCTGATAGCCGAAAATCATTTAATACCGCACTTCGGCAAACGGAAGATTGGCAGCATCACCGAACAGGACATTCAGAGCTACATATCGTATCTCTACGAGTCCGGACGGCTGGATAAGTCTGGCGGTCTCACTGTAAAGACCATACGAGATGTGATTCTTGTGTTGCGTCTTGCTATGGAATATGCCTACAAAGAGAGAGCAATACCGTTGCTCAACTGGGACTTGATTGAGTACCCTAAAGAGTTAGGCATAAAAAAGGTGGTCTCTCTGTCTAAGGATCAAGAGCAAGCTCTGATTCAGTGCATCTACATGAACCTGAACAGGAAGACCGCTGGCATACTCATCGCACTGTTTACCGGTGTACGGATCGGAGAACTCTGCGGCTTGCAAATGAAAGACATCTCGCTGACGGATAAAACTATCAGCATCAACAAAACCGTCCAACGCATTTATGACAAGAAAAAAGGAGAGTCCTATCTACACATAGGACCACCGAAGACCAAGACATCAGCTCGAACAATTCCTGTACCGTCATTGCTGATGAACATTATCAAGAAGTTCTATACAGAAAACCCCAACCATTACTTCTTGACTGGTAAGACGAAGCCAACAGAACCTCGCACCTACCGGCAGTTCTTTTCCCGTTTTTTGAAACGAAATGGGCTGCAAAGGGTGAAGTTCCACGAGATCAGGCATACATTTGCGGTACGGGCAATCGAAATACCGGAGTTTGACATCAAATCTCTCTCCGAGATTTTGGGACATAAGAATGTGTCCTTTACGCTAAATGTCTATGGCAGCGCAAATCTCCAACAGAAAGTCAAGTGCATGAACTTATTAAATGATCTTCTGTAAAAATCAGCGGGCGGGAACGGGATTTTACCGTTCCTGCTCGTGTTTCGTTGAAGTTTTTTTACGCTCTGCTGTTTGCTCCTGTTTTTTCTGCAAATGCTCACGGATTGATTGTATCTTGGCTTCTTCACCTAACATTTCAGCCACATCCCGCTTGCTGTCAAACAGGATAAGCGGATCAAATTTTTCTCCGTATACCGCTTTAATCTTGGAAGTGGCAGCTTGAATTTTATCTGATTGCAGGGCAACCCGTTGTTCTAAGAGTTCTGCCGAATCCACATTTTTTGCCTGCTCCCTTAATTCTGAGAACTGCTTTAAGGCATCCTCCAACTCGGCAGCATATTTTTCTTCCTGCTTTGTCAGCCGCTTCAAATTTTCCTCCATAGCCGCAACACTCTTTTTGACTTCGGCGATTCCAGTATCCTCACTGCAATCAAATGAACTGAGGAGCATCGTCTTTTCGGATTTCAGTTCTTCCAAGTCTTCTGTCAGTTCGGCAATCTTTTTTGCCAAATCATTATGAGCAACAAACTGATAAAATGGTGTCGCTTTCTTTTCTGCAAGCAGCGTTTTCCGTTCTTTAGTCTTATTTTTAATCTGCTGTACCAGTAAGGCATATCGCTCCAGATCGGGCTTCAACACATTCAGACTTTCCGATAATTTGTGTTTTCCAAAACCGGCATAGCGGATTTGATAGCGGAAAACAACCATGTTCGCCCGTAAGGACTCCACTGCTTCCGCAAGCGCAGGAACAGATGCTTTAACTGCCTGCATCAGCTTCTTGACTGTTGCTTTCAGCTCACGGAGCAACGCATTGTCTGCCTTAATCTGACGATTCAACTCACAGCGGTCAGAAACAATACCCTTTTTCTCCAATGCTCTTGCAACCACACCCTCGTGAATGGTGGGCTGCTCGGTCAAGCCCCGATCTGCATGACTGCGATGGTCGATGCGTTCTTCGTGTCCGGCAGTCTCCAAATGGCGATTCGTCACATCAGCCCATGCTGCTCTCCATAAAACAAGTTGTTCTTCGCTATTCCAACGCTCGGCAATGGGATTCTGTCTGCCGAACTTGGTGCTTTTCGGATGCTTGCTGGCTCGTTCATAGCCGTGATTCTCCGCTTCGGAGGGTGGCAGATATACCTTCTTGCGACCGACCTTATACTGGTATTGCTTTTCCCATCCCTCTGTCTGTGCTATCTTAAACTCATCCGCAGTAAAACCTTGTTCCTCTCCATTTTTCACACAGAGATATTCTTTCTGCGTCTTATATTGCCAGTTCCCTTTTTCATCTAACGGGCGCACTGTCAGCATGATATGAGCGTGGGGATTGTGACCGGGAGGGTATGGATCGTGAATTGCCACATCTGCACACATCCCATCAGCTACAAAGGTGCCAGAAATAAAATCGGACAGTAGCTTTTCCCACTGTGCTTCGCTCAACTCAATCGGCAGAGCAACCACAAATTCACGGGCAAGGCGACTGTCTTTTGTCTTTTCATTTTCTTCTACGGCGTTCCAAAGCACGCCCCGTTCTTTCCATTCTGACGGAGCGAACTCTGGTAGGAATACTTCCTGCCAGACCAGTCCTTTCTTGCGGGTGTAGTCATGCTGCACCCCATCATAATCATTGAGGATTTTAGAACAACTCAGATAAGCGGAAGCTGCAACAGCGCTTCTTCCTGTACCACGGCTGACTACTTTTGCTTCCAGATGATAGATTGCCATTTGTTTTCACCGTCCTTTCTTTCTGTTTCTCTTTTGAAAAGAGAAAATGGGTGTCGCCGAAAATGCGATACCCATAACTGCGTAAAAGCTGCCAGTGGCAGGTTTTCGCAGGCAGGCGGCGGGATGGGGTGGCAATATGCCACCTCATCGTTTTGCTGATATTGCAAAATATAGAGCCGACTGCACAGGGAATGTTCGCTTGCGACATTGCCTGCCCCCTCTGGAAAAGCGGCTGAAAGACGCTTTGTGAAGAGCGCACGAGCCCGACCAACGGGAGGGATACCACCGCCTGCTTTGCAGGTGGTGAGTAAGTGCGCCCTTCGGGAAAAAGAAAAAGCGACCGATAGCCGGTCGCTCATAAAAATCATCGGATTGGTTTGAATACTTCGCACAAAAAATCCTCCAACTGTTCCAAAGTCATCTGTGTTGTCTGCGGTAATGCTTTCTCTAAAATCGCACCTTCCTGAATCAGCCGCCGTGTCCGTGCTTTTCGCTCTTTCTGCCGGTCACGCATCTCGGCTTCTTCCAATCTGTGCTTCGCCTGCAAAAGCTTCTTTTCATTTTCTGTCATAAATTTTATTCCTTTCTGCCGTATCCGGCTGAAAACGCAAGGAAGGCGGCTCATGAGATTTTATTCTCACAAGTCGCCTTCAGCGTCATTTATTATGCTGTTTTCTGTTTTTGCCCGTTTTCTTTAACAGGCGGGGTATCAAGCAATACAGGTTCTTTCTTTTTTATTTGCTTCGCAGCATTGCGTTCTTTCTGCATCCTGCGGTTTGCATTTGCTCTGCAATCATCACAGCAGTATTTTACATCTTTCCGTGTAGCGGTAAAAGTTTTTCCGCAGTTCTCACAGACACATTCCCGCTTTCGATTTTCCGCCGCTTCCTGCCGATAAAATTTAGTACGGCACTTCGGACTGCAAAACAGAGTATTTGACCGCTTGGATTCAAATTCTTCACCGCAGCATTTACAGATTAGCTTAAATGGCTGACCAACTGCGTGTTCACCAGCCTTGATTTTTTGGTAGCGTTCCCGGCTCTTGATGCGGTGTCTGCGAAGCTGTTCCTGCCGCTTGATCTCCTCCGGTGTCAGCTCCGGTTCGGGCAGTTCAAACCGTCCGATAAATTTCAGATAAATCTCAACCTCCTGCACCCGATCCCCGTCAATCTTTTCCGGGGCGTGGACAATGATTTTTTCAATAAACTCATTGATCATTGGAGTAGTCAGTTCGAAAAAATCGGTGTACTTCTTTGCCAGTGAAAGGAACTGCGCCGCACGGTCAGTATCTTCCTCAAAAGAAGACAGATGCAATTCCGCATCCGATACAGATGTGACAAGAGTTTTCTGCTCCGCTTCGTATTCTGCAAGCAGAGTATCAAAGCGTTCATCGGTAATGCGCCCAATAGCAAAAGATTCGTAGAGCTTTTTGATAATGGTATCAAGCTCGGCAATACGCCTACGGTCTTTGTTCAACTTGCGTTTGGTATCCTTTGCGACTTCCGCCTGTCTGATTTGAGAAGCAGAACGCACCTTTTTCATAAACTCATCCTGATTGGCGCTGGCAAAGGTGCTGGCTGTTCGGATGGTTTCCAAAACAAGCTCTCTGACCGCTTTTGTCCGAATATAGTGACCGCTGCAAGCATGAGTGCGCTTTTGATGTGCCAGCGTGTAGGTGGAGCAATCGTAAAAATCAGAGGGATAGGGATTGTTCTCCGTACCGCCTTTGGAACGGTGATTGGTCATTTTTGCTCCGCAGTCAGCACAGAACAGAAGTCCAGTCAGCGGATTGGCTTCGCCAAGTGTATCGTGGCGTCTCGGTGTCTTTCGCAGTTTCTGTGCAAGTTCCCACATTTCCTTATCTACAATCGCTTCGTGGGTGTTCTCAAAGATCAGCCAGTCCTCCTGCGGATTCATAACCGGATTTTTGTCCTTGTAGGACTGCTTGTGAGAACGGAAGTTGACCGTATGCCCCATATATTCGGGCTTGGAGAGAATCTGCCCAACGATATAACCACTCCAGTTATAAGGGTTGGGAAATTCCTCTTTGCTTTTCCAAACGCCACGCCCCTGCTTTGCGGCGTAGACCGCAGGAGTTTCCACCTTATCGTCATAGAGGATACGGGCGATGTCATAGGGACCGTTTCCTTCGATGGTCAGCCGGAAAATACGGCGGACAACCGCAGCGGCTTCCTCGTCGATATACCAACTGTACTTATCTCCCGGCATTTTCTTGTAGCCATAAATGGCACAGTTGGTGGTAGGCTTGCCGGATTCGCCTTTCACATGGATCGCTGTTTTCTGCTTGCGGCTCAAATCACGAAGATACCACTCGTTCATAATGTTGAGGAACGGGGCAAACTCATTGCTGTTCTGATCGTCGCTGTCCACGCTGTTGGCAATCGCCACAAAGTGAACATGATGCTGACGGAAGAATACCTCCGTGTAAAAGCCTGTTTGCAGATAATCACGCCCCGCCCTGCTCATATCTTTTACAATGACATGAGCAACTTTGCCTGCTTCAATGTCTGCAATAAGCTGTTTCCAAGCGGGACGCTCAAAATTCCCTCCACTCCAACCGTCATCGGTATAGTGCTGACAGTTCGTATAACCTTTCTGATGGGCATAGCTTTCAAGGTATTTTTTCTGATTGACAATACTGTTGCTATCACCAGTCTGGTCATCATCACGGGACAGCCTTTCATATAAAGCTGTGATTTTTCCTTCAGTCTGTTTTACGCTCATGATGCGCTCCTTTCAGACTGTCGGCTCATTTGTGGTGAATCTATTATACCACAAGTTCCGCCAGTTGTAACCGTTTCATTGCGAATCATCCGTAAAATTTTATCCTCCATTGTTTCTTTCTCTGTATCGCTGAATACTACTTTAACTTTATAGGTGGTGCCGCCAATGCGGCGAGTCATATAAGAAAAATTACTGTTCTCGTTTTTTGCCATAGGCAGTTACCTCCGTGTTGAAATGTTCATTGTTTTTTCGTATAATAGGTTTAGTTCCGGCATGGTGTAACCATTTGCGTGGTTAAAATCGAACAAAAGGTATTAACACCCTGCCAATGCAGAAATGCCCTCAAAAAAGCCTTGCGGCACAAGGCTTTCCGAGGGCAAAAGCGTTACATCTGTTGTTGTTTTTCTCGGTACTTACGCACCCTTGCTGCGGTCTGCTTACGGCGAGCTTCTTCGGCGCAGTGCTGTGAGCAGTACACCCGTTTTCCGTCAGTTGAGAACGGCTTGCCGCATTGTTTGCAATGAGTGGTCGGTATTTGCGTGAATACGGCTTCCAACCCTGCATCTTCCGGCAGGACAGACTTGCGGAAATATCTGCATAGTGCGCTGTTGGTAAAGCAGATACCCAACATTGGACAGTCACAGTCCAATGGCAGGCAGCCGTACTCTTTGTCGTAGTTGGCACAGAGAGAAGTAACCAGCTTTTTGATCCGCTGCTTCTCCCTGCCCGTCAGCTCACGATAATTGTTTGACATAGGCGGTTTCCTCCTTTCATTTAGTGTCGAAAGTAATCTAATAACAGACAAAATAGATTACCTCCTCACTTATAGGAGAAATACAGGGTACTTAGCGGAACTGTTTTTACGGAGAATCCAAGAAATTTTCAAAAATATTTTTGAAGGGAGGTGTCTGCGGTGTTCGACGATCCCGAACGATATAAACTTGACGGCTTTTATGAAGAAGATACTGACTATGAAGATGAATATGAAACGGACGATTCCGATTACATAGTCGATGACGAAGAAGATGAAAATGCCCTTTGGGACGATGAGGAAGAAGACGCTGACGATCTTCCCGAAAAGAAGCGAAGGAAGCGGAAGAACCAAGTTGTTCTTGCTGACAATGATACAGATACCGAAGAAACCGAATTATCCGAACAAGCCATGTGGCAGATCGCAAAAGAAGAACAGCTCATCGAAGAACTGGAAGCCGACGCCGAGGAACATCCCTTTGAGGATGGTACTGACGAGGAAGAACCGGAGCGTAAGAAGCTCAAACGAGAACTGCGGGCAGAAGCCCTTGCACGATTGGAGGATTCCGCCAGAACACAGCGGGATTTTGAAAATGTGATTGCATGGTGGAACAGGCTGGACGCTAATCGTGAGCGTAGGGAACGCTATCATGAACTCAGCCGCAGCGGTGATGATGTTCCGCTTGACTATGGTGCATCTGCCAATGAACTCTTTTTCCCTGATACGCTGAACGATGTACTGGAAAAGCAGCTCCGAAAGGGAGATTTCATTGACGCCATTTTCTACTGTCCTTACGACATCCATGAACTTGTAACAGAAGAATACCTATCCAAAATCCTCTGGGAATTGAATGCGGAGCACAAGGAGCTGCTCTTTCTTTGCGCTGTCCAGCTGTTTAGCTCAACAAGGATCGCTAAAATACGGAATCAAAGCGACCGGAACATCCGCAAGGTGCGTGGTACAATGCTCAAAAAGATACGAAAAAAGCTGCTTCCTGCACTTTTGGATAAGGCAGAAAAGCAGCAGCCAATGACCTTATTGGAAAAAGATTTTTTGGAAGAAAATATGACGGAGATTGATTCTGAAGAAAAGAAATCGTATAATTGGTAATATGAATTGAAGTTATTTGGATTACAATACATGACGGAGGGTTTTGTATATGAAGAACCTTTTTGAACGCACCAGTTCTAACTGGGTGCGATATAGTGAATATGAATGGAGGGCGGCAGAGGACGGAACTCTGTATCTCACGCCCACCAAGACGGCGCAACCGAGTATTTATGATCCACTGGCAGAGTATCAGAAAATTGTATTGGATGCCATCAATATAGGACGCATGGGTATGAGCAAAAAGCCGGATGCCGAAATTCAGAAGGCTATCCAGCAATTTGCGGTGAAATACGGCTTGTTTGGACTGATGACTGCGCTACCTACCACACCAAACTTTATGGAATATGAGGCGGTGTACCTGCCGAAAAATCACTTCATCAAAGAAGAAACTATGTCCACTGAAAAATATCTGGCACTGTTCTTTCCATTCGACAAATTGGATGTGATCAAGCGTGGTATCGAATCCATGTGGAACATCCAGAATGACCGTGTTATGATGGCATTGGCTTTGACCATGACAGACAAGCCGATGGCTGTCAACATGAGCTTTCAGCGGGAATATGCGGAGCGATATGAATGGATGAAACAGCAGTTCATTGACTGGGCGTTTACCTATATCAACAGTTTTCTTTATTATGAGGATTATGATACACTGAACGATGAAACCCGGCAGATGATGCAGCAGAGCATGGCAGCTTTTGGCGGCATCGCTCCAACCTATCATATAGCTCTTTTGGATAAGCCGACCATCGTTTGGGATTTTCATTCCCTGCTGCTGGGCGTACAGATGATGTTCAGTTTTATGCTGACAGACAGCGAAAACCCGATTAAGCTTTGCAGGCATTGTACCAAAGCTTTTGTCGCAAGCAGACCAAGTGCTGTATTTTGCAGCCCTCAGTGCAAGAATAAGCATAATGTTTACAAAAGCAGAGCGAGAAACAAAAGTGAAGAATAGGAAGGGAATAGATATGAACGAAGAATATGGGCTGACTCCTTATGAAACAAGGGAAATCCTGTTTTATAAAACCGATAATGGTGAAGTTCGGGTTGAAATCCTTTTATATCAGGAAAACTTGTGGCTGACGCAGGCAAAGATGGCAGAATTATTTGAAGTGCAAAAGGCGGCTATTTCAAAACATTTGAAAAATATTTTTGAATCCGGCGAATTGCAGGAAGAAGCAGTTGTTTCCAAAATGGAAACAACTGCGGCAGACGGCAAGCGGTACAATACAAGCTATTACAATCTGGATGCCATTATTGCTGTCGGATACCGTGTTAATTCTAAAAAGGCTACGATGTTCCGCATTTGGGCAAATCGAGTATTAAAAGAATTTATTATTAAAGGCTATGTGATGGACGATGCACGACTGCGAGAACCAGAAAACCTCTTTGGTAAGGACTATTTTGAGGAACAGTTGGAGCGTATTCGTGATATTCGCTCCAGCGAACGCCGTTTTTATCAAAAAATCACGGACATTTACTCCCAGTGCAGTGCTGACTATGATGTGAACAGTCCTGTTACAAAAGAGTTTTTTGCCACAGTACAGAATAAGCTTCATTACGCTGTCACTCATCATACGGCGGCTGAGATTGTTTA
>OFFF01000655.1_pt1 | contig 25189 bp, 27 predicted proteins | sample 1521301 | NCBI WGS metagenome assembly OFFF01 (sample SAMEA3504101, study PRJEB24116) | mouse gut metagenome | biome: mouse gut; feature: mouse-associated habitat; material: faeces | place: Denmark | collected 2011
AGCAGACAGCCGGAGTATAGATTTTTGCAAACTTCGAGATAAAATCCTCTGATTTTGATTTACGGGAGCTTGCATTTTCCACCAAATCCAAAATCTTTGAAACTGTGGATTCCCCAAACTCCTTTGTCGTCTGTATTTTCAATACTCCTGTCATGCTGATACATCCGCTGATTACTTCGTCGCCAACCTTTGCCTCCCTGGGCAGGCTTTCCCCGGTCAATGCGCTGGTATTCAGGCTGGAAACGCCCTCAACGATAATCCCGTCAATCGGCACTTTTTCTCCCGGCTGTACAACAATCATGCTGCCAATCCCTACTTCATCTGGATCAGTCTGCTCCAATTTTCCATTTTTCTCTACATTGGCATAATCAGGACGAATGTCCATCAGGTTGCTGATATTCCGGCGGCTCTTACCAACCGCATATCCCTGAAACCACTCGCCAATCTGATAAAACAGCATAACGGCAATGGCTTCCAGATACTCGCCATTCTCATAAACAGCCAGTGCCATTGCCCCAATCGTAGCCACTGCCATGAGAAAACTCTCGTCAAATACCTGACGGTTTTTAATGCCCTTTGCGGCTTTCTTCAGAATGTCATATCCGATAATCAGATAATCAATCAGATAGCACGCAAAACGAAGCCATCTTCCTGCGCTCGGGAATAAATATCTGTCAACCGCATCAAACATCTCTGCGGAAATAAAGTGGAACGCCAGTAAGATACCGGCGCTGATTAAAATCCGAACCATCATAACCCTTTGCTTTTTCGTCATACCGTCTTTACGGCAGCCGATAAAAATAAGAAGAACGGCAGCCATTATGATCACAACTGTAAGCAGTATGCTTATTACTAATTCCTGCATAGTAAAACTCCTTTCAAAATATGCTTAATTATTTAATCGTTAATAGCAAAAATGACACCCCTACACTCAAGGCCGCCAGAATTTATCAACCTGTTCAAGTCAATCATATGGCTGGCGGCCTTTCGTTATATCGCCTGACTGTAACTCTGTCTAATGTGCAGTATAAATTGCAGCGGCGCATTTTAAGGGTGTCATTCCGTCACTGTCAGCTGCCGCTCAAAGAAAAATCTCGCAGTCCGGTTCCACTTTCTTGCAGGCATCCAACACATTCTTCATAACATCCTTCGGCTCCTGCCCCTCATCAAATTCCACGATCATCTTCTGTGTCATAAAATTGACAGTTGCGCTCTGCACACCGGCGGTCTTGCGGGCCGCATCCTCCATCAGGTTCGCACAGTTGGCACAGTCTACCTCGATCTTGTAAGTCTTCTTCATTGTAAAGTCCTCCTCGTTATTTTTTAAATTCAGTAATTAAGTACTTGTTTAATCATTGTGATTGCAGTATAATACACAGAAAGGCACCCGTCAATACCTCTCAGGCATTCCCTCCCAAACGGGCGAAAAGTATTTCCATTTGGGCGAAATGCAAACGAAAAAGAAAGGAAAAAACTATATGGAACCTACAAAATTACCGCACCGGCATGGAGATGGGCAGCAAACGGAGCTGATACAGAAACAATTAAATCATGTGGATTATTTTCAAACGGTAGCCGAAGTTTTCAAGCAGCTTGGGGATACCACCAGAATCCGCATTTTCTGGCTTCTCTGCCATTGTGAAGAATGTGTCCTCAACATTTCTGCTATGTTGGATATGTCAAGCCCTGCTGTATCCCACCACCTCCGGCCATTGAAGAACAGCGGCCTGATTGTCTGCCGCCGTGAGGGAAAAGAAGTTTACTACCGTGCCGCAGATACGGAACAGGGACGCCTGCTGCACCAGATGATTGAGCAGGTTATGGAAATCACCTGCCCCAAATTGTGAGGTCTGTCCTATGAATGAAGAATTGCTGAAAATACGAAAAGATGTGGAACGGCTTCACCCATCAAATGCAAACGAAATCATTCCGCTTTATCCTGGTATAGAATTATGTTATCTGACCTTATCATCCGATCCGCTTTCCGTGCAGCATGAAGCCCTGCCGCATATCATTCAGATTAACTATTGTAAAGCCGGCCAGATGGTATGGGAAATGAAAAACGGGAACCGTATTTATCTGAATCCGGGTGATTTTTCCCTGCATACCATGAAAGCCTGTACGGATTCCGTGATTCGTTTTCCAAATGGTATCTATCAGGGGCTTACTGTCTGCATTGATTTACAGGAAGCCGCCGGCAATCCTCCTGAACCATTAAAGAACAGCAGTATTTTTGAAACGATATTGCCGGAAAAATTCTGTCAGAATGACAGTCCGATTTTTCTTGCGGGGAATGAGCAGACGGAACCTATTTTTTCCGCATTTTATAACCAGCCGGAAGAATGGAAGCTGTTCTATCAGAAAATAAAGACCCTGGAATTGCTTCTTTATCTTGGTAAAGCAAAACTCACGCCTAAGCAGCGATTATCCGAATATCAATCCGAACAGATAAACATTGTCCGGAAAATCCATGAACAGCTGACACAGCATATAGGGCAGCGAATCACAATAGAGGAACTTTCCAGACAATATTTAATCAATCCAACTACTTTAAAAGCCTCCTTTAAAGCCATTTATGGAACTTCCATCGCCGCCCACATCAAAGAGCACCGCATGGAAGAGGCTGCCGGAATGCTGAGGGAATCAGGAATGAGCATAGCCGAAATCGCAAAGGCTGTCGGTTATGACAGCCAGAGCAAATTCACCTCAGCGTTTAAGGCATTTTTTCAATGTCTCCCAACTGAATACCGAAAACGGCATCTCTGACCGGAATTCTTTATGTTTCATCAAAAATCTCCTTCAGCTTTGAGAGCAGAAGCTCTCCCACAGTCACCGCATCCTCAATGGTAAGATAATGATCTGCGCTTTTGCTTACCAGGAGCTTTCCGGACGCCGCAAACTCATCATCCGCAAACCAGACCTTCAGCCAGATGGGATAGCGGGGAAGAAAAGGAATTACAGCGCACAAATCTGCCCGTTCTTCTACAAACTGCGCTCCAAGCCCTTCGCATACCCTGCAAAGCTGCTCCTGAGTCATACCGTCCAGAAAGCCTCCAAGCTCCCTTTCCATATCATGGTCAAATTTCGTTCCCCGGATAAGCCCATCCTTTAATGCTCCAAAGGAAACCATTTCCGGGGAGACCTCCGTTCCATCCGCCAGGTCCAAATAATGCAGAATCACAAGCTGCTGCCACTCATCAATCCACGGTTGGAATTTACACTCCGGAAAAGTAATCTGAATCCTCTGATCTAAGCTCTGCAATTCAAAAAAGGACTTGTCCTTATGAAATACCGCACCGCTCTTCTTCGCAATCTCCTCTGGTGCATGAACGCATATGCGTTCTTTTGCAGATAACAGCATCTGCTGAAATGCCCGGTTATCCTGCATGAGCCGGCGCCTCCTTTCCCTTGCCGCATTTTTCCAGAAAATCAGTCAGACGGAGTATTGCCGGATAGCCGTTTGAAAGTTCTGTTCCCTGTAATCCCGCGGTCGCAATACTCTTTTCTGCAGGTATCTCACATAGAATCTCCACACGTTCACATACATTCTTCTTCATCCATTCCCGATTTTCCCCATCCACTTTGTTGAACACCAGATAAACAGGTTTCCCGATGCTTGTGCCCAGTTCAAAAACTTTCCCTGTCAATGCCAGAGATTCATAGGAAGGCTCTACCACCATAAGGATCAAATCCACACCGTTATCAATTCCCCGGCCAAAATGTTCAATCCCGGCCTCCATATCGATCAGTGCATATTCTCCCTCAGAAAGCACTAAATGTTCTATGAACTGTGTGAGTACATTTCCCATCGTACAGGCGCACCCCTCATTGGCTGTATGGATCTTCCCGCTGGACATCAGCCTTACACCGTCCTTTTCAGAATAATATCTTTCCGGTATGTCCTGAATCTCCCATGTTTCATTAAAAAACCGGTGCGTAAAATTGGACAGCATCATATCCTGCATCGCTTTTTGTTTCCCGCCAAAATAAGCGGTAAAATCCAAAGGCAGGTCCACGCCCAGCTGCCTGCTCAATCCATAATTGGATTCATCTGAATCAATGACAAGAACCTTTCTGCCTCTCCCTGCTAATTCTTTTGCCAGCAAAGTTGTAACTGTACTTTTCCCACTTCCGCCTTTTCCTGTTACTGCTATTTTCATTTCAAACTCCTTTTATTCTTCCAAAAACTGTCCCAGATTCACGCCCTCCGGTATAACATATCCGCATGCGGTGCAGGTGCTTTCTCCTACCGTTACGCCATCCTTTAAGAACACTTCCAGTCCGTCTTCTTCCATACATTCCGGGCAGTCGATTTCCTGAATCGTTTTTTTATTTCTTTCGTCCTGACAGTCTGCAAACACACTCATTTTAATTACTCCTTTTCTACTCTTCTTCCAGTTGTCTGCGCAGATAGACGCCTGCAACACGGGAAAAATTACGGATATCTCTGATATAGGCGAAATCCTTTCCAAATATTCTCTTCTCTGCAGCGGTATCTTCATAGTTCCCGGCAAAAGAAGTGCTGCCGCTGACATTTCCAGAATGTCTTTTCCATAAAAAAGCATATCCGGAATATAGACCCGTTCCTGCACTTCCTCTGCCGTTTCGTATTTCTCTCTGAATTCCACTACGTCATGAATCAGACTGTCATCCATTTTCTGCTGCTCCAGATAGGAAAGCAGCAAACTTTTATCCTCTCTCATCTACAATCCCATCCCTTCCAGAATCTTGTATAAAGCCTTTTTGACCGGTGTCTCTTTCGGCAGTTCTACAAGCGGTTTTCCATCGCAGTGATAACGGTAGACCATTTCATCCTGAGGAATCACTCCCAGCAGCGTCAGCCCCTGCTTCTCAATCTCTTCCTTTGTGCCCTCATCCAGCCTGCCCTCTGGAGCACGGTTGATGATTACTCCTGTTTTTTCCGGCTTCATCCCCAGTTCTTTCATCAATTCTGCAATCCTTCCCGCTGCCTGTACGCCTCTTCTGGAGCAGTCGCTGACCAGAACCGCTGTCTTCATGGAAGGGAGCAGGCCTCTGCTGACATGCTCCATGCCTGCCTCATTGTCCACCACCACGTAAGGGTAATGGCTCTGGAGCTTCTGAATCTGTGTCTGCACCAGGCCGTTGACAAAGCAGTAGCATCCCTGTCCCTGGGTGCGTCCCATAACCATAAAGTCAAAATCATCTTCTTCGACAATGGCGTCTGCCATCCGAATCTCCAACCATGCCTGTTTTGTCATTCCGGACGGAATCTGATAGCGGTCATCCATTCCCGCCCGCTCAATTTCTTCCCGCAGCTCTCCAAGAGTAGTGCCGACTTCCACGCCAAGCACTTCATTCAGATTGGAATTGGCGTCCGCATCCACGGCCAACACCGGCTTTTTCCCATGCTCACACAGATACTGAATCATCAGTCCGCACAAACTCGTCTTACCCACGCCGCCTTTTCCGGCCACTGCAATAATATGTCCCATATTGTTACCTCCAATTTTTTTGAACAACGTGTTGATTATTTTTATACGATACAGTATAATGACTCTTATCAAAAAGGCAAGAAACAATATGGAAAATCTGTATGGTTACTGAACAAAATCGAAAAATTGTTGAGAGGCAGAGGGGAAGATCATGGCTGAAAAAACCAAAAAAGAAGACCGACGTATTCGATATACGAAGCAGGTCATAAAAGATACTTTATTAAAACTGCTGGAAAAAAATCAATTTGCAAAAATTACGGTTACCGAACTGTGCCGCAGGGCTGAGATCAATCGAGGTACTTTTTATCTGCATTATTATGATATGAATGATGTTCTGGACGATATACTGGATGACATGCTCTCTGACACTTCCAGCGTCATGGAGCATGTCTTATCTCAGAAATGCGATTCTCCAAACTGTTCTTATCCGTTCTGTGATAAAATTCACAGCAATAACATGTTCCGTTATCTGCTCCTGGATGATACCATCTTTTCAAAAATTATTGACAAAATGGCGGATCATAAGGAACACTATATTACCTGGCTCATGTCTCACAGCATCCTTACATTTGAAGAGGCGGAAGCCGTCTTCTACTTTCAGATGAATGGCTGCCTGGCAATCAATAAACTTATGTCCCGCAATCACTGCAGCGACTGGAAAAAAATACAGAAAACGATTGACGCTTTTATCAAAGCAGGACTGGAGAGCTTTCTGATTCATGATCAGAGAAAATAAAAGCCTTTTTCAGCGAACCGCATTTAAAGCTTCTCCGCCCACTGTAACCCCTCATTCTCCTTCAGAAGCCATGCCATGCATCTTCGTCCAACTCAGACTCCATCTCTCCCGACATCTCCCCCGGATTTCCCCATTTTGCCATGCCAGCACCGCATTGATTAGCTTTTTCAAAAGCAGAGGCTAAAGCTAAGCCGGATGAATATAAATTTCTGGTTCAGTCCGGGGAGGCTGTGAATACACGTCTGAAAGTTAGGGAATATTCAGACTAAAAATATAAGCAAAAACCTCGAAAAATCATTGTTTTTCGAGGTTTCCGAGAGGCGACAACCAGATTTGAACTGGTGATCAGGGTGTTGCAGACGTAAGCCACTACTTCTTCAAACCCTTATTTTATCACGGTTTCAGCCGCCTGCCGCCTCATGTGACCACTTTATCGCCACCTTATCGCGAAAAGGCCACTTTATCGCTCAAACACAAGGAAATTATAACATTTTCACCCACATAATTCAACGGATTTATGCGGGTGGATTCTGTTATGACAGATTTTTTCCTACAATATTAACAGGAGGCCACTATGGACTATCAATTAGAAATCAAACAGACCGTGGATTATCCCCGGTGCCGCATCTACCGGGAATTCATCCGCACACTCATGGAGGATAGGAACATCCGTACAAACGGAAGCTCCTATCTTTTTTATTACATGACACTCTGCTCCTACGCAAACTTCCGTTCTTCCTATCAGAGGCTGGATGGCATCTCCTATCTGGTCGGTCCCGGAGAATGGATCTGCAGGACTTCAGAGCTGTCCGCCTGGTTCCGCACAAGGTTCCAGCACCAGGCGCTGTCCATCCTCGATTTTCTTCAGGAACAGAACTACATAACCTATACCCGGCTCGGCAGGGGGCATCTGATCAAATTCTGCATCACCGGATGGAAAAAGCATAATACCGCTCTCGATTACAACTACCCATGTCTGAAGGATGTGGGCTTTTTCTTTTTCCCGATTGCCGCTGTCCATGAGCTGATCAGCATGGGCAGATGCTCGGAAATGGATATTGTACTGGATCTCTGGGTACACGCCATCTACAACGACAGCCAGGTCCAGGGCTCCGAACTCGGTCCCGTGGTCTATTTCCGCAACTGCACCGGCAATCCGCTGACCAGCTGCAGCGACCTTTCCCTGCGCTGGGGCATCTCGAAAGCAACTGCCAGTCGGATACTCAATAAGCTGCAAGAAAAGGAATATCTTTCCCTGGTTTCCTTTACCGGGCGGCATGGCAGTGTGATCTATCTGTGCAGTTACTTATCCACCATGTTCAATATCAGTGACGTCATGATCGACAAAGAGGAGGTTTCCATGACATTCCAGGTTCCTGTCCATATTACGGAGAATGCTCCCATTCCGGAAAATACTGCTGTCAGAGAAGAGCAGATTTACACAGCGGAGGAACCGGATACCGTTTCATCCCTGTCCGGTAGCGTTTCAAAATCCCACATCTGCCAGGTCATCCGAAAAACGGCAGAAATCCTTGCAGCACAAGGGGTTCCGTGCTGTGAATGCCCCGAAACCCTGTATAAGTTATATCCCTTATCCGACTGCAGGGAAACTGATTTTAGGTATTCGCTGAAGATATGCTGTCCGGATGGAAGCATCCCTTACCAGTTTGAGCTGACGCTTTCCCCGGTCCGGCCCTCTGGCAGCACCGCCATCCCCATTGAAGAACAAAGTCCCGAAACAACACCCATCCATGCAGAGAGGAGATAGATACTATGGCAAACACAAGACCGAACAAAAACATTCCGACACAGGAGGAGAACCCCCTGTTCCATGATACCTGGAAGCTGCTGAAGAATTACAGAGATGCCGTCTGGAACCTGGAACTGGCTGTCCAGCAGGTACGGAGCACCTTTGAGATTGAGTACGGGAGCAGCATTGAGGAATTTCTGGATTCCATGTATATCGCAGGTGCGGATGTAGGAGGAACCAAACTGGAGAACTATGCAAAGAGCATTGAGCGGAGCAATAAGATGCTCACACTCTTAAACTCTGCTGTGGATATCCTGCGGAGTAAGCATAAGCACGGAGAACAGTATTACTGGATCCTCTACTACAGCTATCTGTCTCCCCAACAGCTTCAGAATACGGATGAAATCATTGAAAACCTGCGCCCACATATAGCGAATATATCCCCCAGAACCTATTACCGAAAACGCCCGGAGGCAGTGCAGGCACTCAGTTCCATTCTGTGGGGGTATACCTCTAAAGGCTGTCTGGAGATGCTGGATAAGTTCTTTCCGGAAGGGAAATAGCTGTTTATAGATATTAAAAGAATTATTTTAAAAAATAGCTTGACTTGCCCATAGTGGGCAGGTATATCCTATAACCAGGAGGTGAGTAAAGTGAAAAGTTTACGAGAAGTATGTAATTTAGTCGGTGTAGATAGACATGTTTTACAAAGAATTGGCACACCAAAAAACTCCCAAAAACCTTTATTACCACCAACGCATATCAATGAATCATCAAAATACTGGTATTATGATGATGCTTCAATAGAACGGCTGTGGTTAATAATGTTATTTCGTGAACTTGGCTGTACATACAAGCAAATTCAGGAAATATTAGATAGTCCTAATTTTAATCAGCGGGAATGGTTTGGGAGACAAATCAAATTACTAGAAAAGAAAAAGGCACATATTGATAAACTTATTCATGTGGCTGAAGTTATCCATACCAGCGGAATATTGCCCACTGATATGGTAAACTTCAAAGATTATTCTATTGAACAGTACCTTGAACATACTCATAACAGCTTTAATTCAGTAAGTAAAGAAACTATGCAAAGAGTAGACAAAATATTTGGAGACTCCAACTTCAATAATGCACTAAACGAAATATACGCTACATGGCAAGCAGGCGCACACCCACAAGACACAGAAGTTCAAAATCTTGTCAAAAATGTATATCAAATATTTAACACTGTTGCAAAAACAACCGGTTCTAATGGGTTTGATATATTTGGAAAAATGATGATCTCAAATGGCGTATTTTCATTTAAAATGGATGAAGCCAAGGGCAAGGGTTCTTCCAAATTTATCGGAGAAGCAATAAGAATTTTCTTAAAAAAGGAGAATGATATCAATGAATGACATATCTGGATCAAATTACAGCATCTCTAAAAATTATAGAGCTAATGAACTAATGGTAAAATTTATGGATATATTTCAACAATTACCGCAGGGATTCCAAATAACTTTCTTATGTGGGTGTTTAGCTGCCTTTACATATATCATCCATGAAGGGTATTGTATCACTATATCAGAATCCGGTTTACAAATCACTAAATATACTACAGTGATTTAATTTTAATCTAGCCCTAGTTACAAAAAATCTTCAAAAACAGCAGCTATTCATTGATTGTGCTGTTTTTGAAGATATAATAAACTTTGAATACCTAATACCAGCTTTCACGCTCCTTGTCTAACTCATCAAAATAATCATCATAATATCGTTGTGTCTTTGGAGGATATTTTAGGTCAATATAGGCCTTGAATTGCATTAACACAATATCATCATACTCATTAGTATGTTCAAAGCCATATTCGTTCAAGTAATCCATTTTCTTTTTTGCTGCTTCCCCACTCAAGCCAAAACAATCCATCAAGAAACTTCTGTCTATGTTATATCCTCGTTTTGCAATAGTCTTAATAAGTATATTAGGTGCATTGGCTTGTGCTGCAAAAAAGTGCGCTTCTATTTCTTCCTTATTTCCATGCTTCTTATGATTACACTTAACATGACCAATCTCATGCCAAAGAGTATGTTTCATCCTCGGACCATATTTCTCTTTATCATATAAAATTAAAGTCAGTCCCGGACGTAATCCTTTTAGCAAAAATGCATCCTCTAATTCATGTCCCAGTGTTATTTCGTCAATAGAACATCCTGTCTTTTTTGCATATTTTTGATAACTGCTTATCATTACATCCTTACACTTAATCTTTTTTGCCGGAATCGGAAACTCTTGGATATTCAATTCCAATAAAGTTAGATATGCCAGCGAAGTAATCTTTGACCATTCATACATCTTATTCATTCCTCCTCATCATCGTCATCTTCAAGGAGAAATTTATCTATTGTTGCATTAAAAATCCTAAATGCCTCCAGTCTTTTTTCTTCTGATAATTCGCCAGTCTTTCGGGCTATGATGACAAACTCTTCTGGTATTTCGCTATACCCACATTTGGTAAGTAACAATGATTTGTCAACATCCAATGCCAATGCCAATTTCTCAAGTGTTGCAGGATCAGGCTTAACCATATCGGCTTCTATGCGGCTAATTGTAGAATTTGTTACACCCGCAAGTTCGGCTAATTTTCTCTGGCTTATTGATTTTTTATCTCTTAACTGAATAATATATTGCCCAAATGACCTATTTTCCATTGTAGCAACTCCTTTCAAAAAAATTATAACATAATTGTTCCTTCGATGCAACAAAAAGGTGTTGCATTTAAGGAACACGCGTGTTATAATGGTGTTGCATCAAAGGAACGATGTACAAATACAGGACAAAAAACAGCGGTATTGTGACTTGCACTCACAATCCACTGCTTTTCTGTAGCGGCAATCCATATCAACATATGCAAAGCCTACTCCCTATGGCTATTTTAGCATTTTGATGGTCTGAATACAACCTTTATATTCAAAAAATACAAGGTTTTATTTGATAAAGCACAGAAGTATGTCCTGTAAAATCAATAATTTACAAGGAGGTACATGAATATGATGTACGCAAAAAAAATCAGAATGCAGAATGGATGCAGAAACTCAAACAACACGCAGGAAATCGCGGAAATCTATGTAGATGGCTGCAACAATCCGGGATTTTTCCCTAAAGCTACACTACACGATTATCTCAAGACTAACCCAAACAGTATTCGAGTCAATATTTCGCCCTATCCTTACGTTGTTCCAGCAACCAGTTCCCTTGGGGAGAAATATGTCCGTTCTGAACCAAATGATACTGTACACGATAATTTACTGAAATTACCCAGAATATAGGAGGAATGTATTATGGCTGTTCATCATGGTGGAAAAGTTGGTGCTGCTGGTAGAAAATTAGCTTCTAAATCTTCCAGTAAAAGTACAAAGACTAAGGCAGCAAAAACATTAGTTAATCACAAAATTGCAAAACATTAGAGAATATCGAACTAAGGGAGGTTCGATTTGAAATGCACATAGACTGTCAAGGAAAATTGTATTATTAACCTTGACAGTCTTTTTGTCTGTTACAAATGTCTGTCTGGAGATGCTGGATAAGTTCTTTCCGGAAGGGAAATGACATGATGGCACCAGATTGGCATGTGAAAAGTACAAACTGGCACAGCATTGCGATTTACAGGGAAATTTCCCCATGCTATAATGGTCATGCTTAAAGCTGTACCCAGAAGCGGGTATCCATTTCACCCAGGGAAACATCTGCCAACTGCAGGTGTTCTTTTTTACCCAAAACCTTTTCACCTATGCAGCACTGCATGGCAGGAGCCGGGAGCCTTTCAAAGGGGCTACCGGCTTTTTCAATCCAACTTACAGGAGGTAAATCATTGAAAAACAAAGAAAATCGTAAGCCCACCGCAAAACCGGGGTCCGGAAAGAAATTCCGCTTCCCCCGCCAGAAGCTCCTGACGGGAGCCGCCGCTTTCCTCTATTTCTTCGCCCTGTGCACAAACCATGCCTATGCCACGGATATGTGGACCAAAGCGGATACCATTATGAAAGATGTCTACGGGAAAATCGTGGGTATCTCCACCATTGCCGCCATCGTGACCGCATCCGTCGCCCTGCTCCTGATGAATTTTTCCAAATCCGGGAAGACCGTGGATGAATCCCGCGCATGGCTCAAGCGCATCGCCATCTCCTGGGTTATCTTAAACGGGCTTGGCTTCATCCTCGCCTATGTCAGCCCGTTCTTTGCAGACGGCAAGTGGAACGGATGACCGGAAGGAGGGATGAACCATGGGAATTCTTGACGGCATTGTGGAATGGATCGCTGAGCAGGTGATGAACGGGCTTGACCTGATCTCTGTCTCCGTGCTGGGCGCCCTGGGATGTGACATGGGCACCTTCCTGCGGTATTTCCCCACAGCAGAGACCATGTACCATATCTTTGTGGCCACCGCCATCGGGCTTGTCCTCCTAAACTGGGTATGGCAGCTCTTCAAAAATTTCGGTGTCATCGCCGGTGTGGAAGCAGAAGATCCCATCAAGCTGAGCATCCGTTCCGTGCTTTTCATCGGCCTGATCTATTACTGTGACCAGATCACGGATATGGTGCTCGCCATCGGAGGCACGCCCTACTCCTGGATCCTGTCCTCGGACCTGCCGCCCTTAAACTTTGCGGATTTCAATTCCGTCCTGCTGACGATCCTCGGCGTCTGCGCCAATGGCTCTGTGGCACTGATCGCACTCATCCTGATACTGATCCTTGCCTGGAATTACATCAAGCTGCTGTTTGAAGCAGCGGAAAGGTACATCCTGCTGGGCGTGATCATCTACACAGCGCCTATGGCCTTTGCCACCGGCTCCTCCCAGTCCACATCCAACATTTTCAAATCCTGGTGCCGGATGTTCGGGGGCCAGCTCTTTTTACTGGTCATGAATGCGTGGTGCCTGCGGCTGTTCACATCCATGGTGGGCACTTTCCTTTCCAACCCGCTGTCACTTTAGGAGGTATCAATGAAAAACTGGAAAAATAAATTTTTTGTCTGTACTGCAGCATCCATGCTGCTCCTCTCCCGCTCCATGACCGTCCTCGCCGTTTCTGAGGCAGACGTGGAGGCTGTAGGGAAGGAAACCGCTTCCGGGAACCTGCTCATCTGGTTTTTATGCGCCATCGCCTTTCTGAAGGTAAGCCAGAAGATCGACAGCTTCATGGGAAGCCTCGGCATCAACGTAGGGCATACGGGCGGTTCCATGCTCGCAGAAATGATGGTTGCAGCCAGAGGGATTACCACTGTTAAAAACATTTCCGGGGGCGGAAGTTTCCATGGAGGTTCCTTCCACGGGGGCGGAAGCACCAGCAGCATAAGCAATGCTTCCTTTTTATCCGGAGGCCTGGCTGGTGTTGTGGGGCGCCAGTTTGCCCAGAGCGCCATGCAGACCATGACCGGGCAGTCCAGCAATCCCATCAGCCGGCGGGCATTTGAATCCTCTGTCAAAAAGGGCGGCGATTTTGCCAACAGCGTGACCGGGGCCGTTGCCCAGGGTAATATCAACTATACAGGCTCCATGACCGGGCGGCAGGCGGCCCAGGCACTGACCTCCTATATGGGGCAGACCGGTATCCCGGACGCCCCCAGCTATTCCGGGGTAGAGATCGGGGGAGGGCGCATCCTGGGCACGGAAACGTCCGTTGAGCATCCCAACGGGACTGCCTTCGGCATGTACCATGCTGACCAGTATATGGCCCCGGAAGGCAGTTATGAGACCGTCACCATGGCGGATAATTCCACCTGGTACAGGCAGTATGCCACGGATACCGTGGAGCGCACGCCCTACATGACCGGGGAAGGGAAGATCGCCTACCATGAAAACCTTGTGCAGAAACTTCCAAACATGCCCAAAAGAAAGGACCGTGTATAAATGGCAGAAAATACCGGAAATAACAACAGCACCGCTGCAGATACCGTCTCTTCCATGGTAAAAAGCGCAGGTGCTTCAAAGGCTGGGAAGGCGCTTCTTGGCAAGGCTGCCGGGCCATATGGGACACTGGCGGTCAGTGCGTGGGAAAACCGCAAGACCGTCTTTGCCATCCTCTGCGCCCTGCTGTTCCTTCTGATGCTCCCTGTCCTGTTCATCCTGATGCTGCCCTCCCTGATCTTCGGGAACGGCGGCCTTGATGATGTCCCGGAGAACGTCCTGAACGACAATGAGGTCATCATGGAGAACATCGCGGAAGCGGAAACCAGCATAGAAGCCATCCTGCGGGAAAAGCATGATGCGGTGCTGGACAGGATACAGGCCGAAGCAGATGCCCTTGGCTCTGACTGTGAATACAGCATCACGGATGAATTTGCAGACCAGATCATCTACGAAAGCGCCCTGATCATTTCCCAGTTCTGCGCATCCCAGGATGATTTCCGGGAAGTGAAGCTTGCTGCCCTGGAAGGGATACTGCGGCGCAATACGGACGGCATCTTTTCCTATACAACAGAGGTGACCAGCCGGGAAGAGGAGGACGAGGAGACCGGGGAAACCCATACCATCTACCACTATGAATATATCGTCTCCTATGCCGGGGATGCCTATTTTGCCGGGAATGTATTCTTCCTGTCTGAAGAACAGGCAGAGACAGCCGCACAGTACGCATCCAACCTGCACCTGTTCCTCTTTGACACGGTTTACCATGTGGAAGTCAACCCGGACCTGGTTCCCGGCGAGACCGGCAATACTGCCGTGGACCTTGCCCTCACAAAACTGGGGACACCATACAGCCAGGCCAACCGGGACAAGGAGGGCTATTTTGACTGCAGTTCCTTCACCTGGTGGGTTTACCGCCAGCTGGGAGTGGCCCTTGCCTTTGACGGTTCCAATACGGCAGCCGCCCAGGGCAGGTACATTGCGGAAAACAATCTGGCAGTCGCCTATGAATCCCTTGCCCCCGGAGACTTAATCTTTTACTCTTTCGGGGTAAACAAGCGTTACCTGAACATCGGGCATGTGGCGATCTACGCCGGGGACGGCTATGTGGTGGATGCTTCCTCCAGTAAAAAGAAAGTCGTCTACCGTCCGATTTACAGCACCGGCAATATCGTCCTCTGCGGAAGGCCCTATGGCGGCTGATCCTGCCGGGGAAACCGCCCATATATGCAGCCAGAAAAGCTGCCAAAATCTTAGGAGGTATATCAGAAATGTCCACAAAACAAGAAGAAAACGACATCTACATCATCCCGCCAAATTTTATTGAAACAGGGACCATTTTCGGCGGGACCATAAAACTGCGGAATGCGGCAGAGGCACTGTTCCTTTCCCTTCTGATTGGATTTCCGGTGTTCCATCTTCCGGCCACCCTGACCACAAAGATCATCATCTGCTGTCTGACCGTCCTGCCGCTCTCCCTGTTCGCCATCATCGGCATTGATGGGGAAAGCCTGTCCTCTTTTGCAGTCAACTTTTTTATCTACCGGAGAAACCGCCGTATTGTAGGCCTGCAGACGGATACGGAGGAGGCGGACACCCCAAAGGCTCCCGGAAAGCAAAAGAAAAAGAAAACATCTGAGAAAAAGGTAAAGCCCAGAAAAGAAGATTTTGCGGAAGAATTCGGGCAGCGGAAAGAACGTAGGCAGGCAAAACAGACGGAAGGGGTTTCTTCCCATAAGGGCAGACGGGCAGCAAAAGGGCGGAACCATGCCACAGAAGAACAGGAGCCATCCTTACTGAACCCCGCAGCATCCTACCTCCCTATCCGGAAGATTGAAAACGGCATCATCTACACGAAAGACCACCGTTATGTAAAGGTCATTGAAGTCGTCCCCATCAACTTCCTGCTCCGCAGCGCAAGGGAACAGCGGAACATCATCTATTCCTTTGTCAGTTATCTAAAGATCAGTCCGGTAAAACTGCAGTTCAAAGTCCTTACCAAGCGGGCGGACATCAACCGCCATCTGGAGACCATACGGGAAGAGATGAAGGCAGAGACAGATGAGAGGTGTCTGGCACTCCAGAAGGATTATGAGATGCTGATCCGCCGCATTGGTTCCAGGGAAGCCATCACCAGGCGCTTTTTCATCATCTTTGAGTATGAGCCTTTCAGCACAAACCGGGGCGGGAATGAGGAGAATGACGCCATCTCCGCCCTCACCACTGCCGTGCGCACCGCAAAAACCTATCTCCAGCAGTGCGGGAATGAGCTGATGGTCCCGGACAATGAGGATGAGATGGCAACGGAAGTCCTGTACAATCTCCTGAACCGGAAGACCAGCGTGGCAAAGCCTTTAAGTGTCCGCGTCAACGAAGTGATCGGACAGTACATCAATGCCGGCAGGCGGGATGACATCGGGCATATCCCGGCCATGGAGTTCCTGGCGCCGGAGTCCATCGACTATACCCACAGCAATTACGTGGTCATGGACGGTATCTACCATACCTACCTGCTCATCCCCTCCAGGGGCTACCGCTCCCAGGTATGCGCCGGATGGATCTCGCTCCTTGTCAATGCGGGGGAAGGGATTGACGTGGATATCTTCTTTGACCGCCAGCCAAAGGACCGCATTCAGCAGAAACTGGGCCAGCAGCTTCGGATCAACCGCTCCAAGATCAAAGATGCCTCTGACACCAACTCGGATTTTGACGACCTGGACAGCGCTATCCGCTCCGGGTATTTCCTGAAGGAAGGGCTTGCCGCCAATGAGGACTTCTATTACATGAACATCCTGATCACCATCACGGCAGACAGCCTGGAGGAGCTGGAATGGCGCACGAATGAGATGAAAAAGCTCCTGCTCTCCCAGGATATGGAGGCCGTCTCCTGCCACTTCCGGGAAGAGCAGGCCCTGTTGTCCGCCCTGCCCCTGGTATCCCTGGAAAAGAAGCTGTCTGAGCGTTCCAGGCGGAATATCCTGACCACCAGCGTCGCCAGCTGCTACCCCTTCACATCCTTTGAGATGTGTGATGACAACGGCATCCTTTTAGGCGTGAACAAACACAATAACTCGCTGATCATTGTGGATATCTTTAATTCCCGTGTCTACAAGAACGCAAACATGGCGATCCTGGGAACCTCCGGCGCAGGCAAGACTTTTACGATGCAGCTCATGGCGCTCCGGATGAGGCGCAGGAATGTACAGGTATTTATCATCGCCCCCTTAAAAGGGCATGAATTCCACCGGGCCTGCAGCAATATCGGCGGGGAGTTTATCCAGATATCCCCTGCCTCCAGGAACTGCATCAACATCATGGACATCCGCAAGGTGGATTCCTCCGCCAACGACCTGCTGGACGGCCCGCAGACGGAAAAATCGGAGCTGGCGGCAAAGATCCAAAGGCTCCATATCTTCTTCTCCCTGCTGGTGCCGGACATGAACCATGAAGAGCGGCAGCTCCTGGATGAGGCGCTGATACAGACCTATAAGCAGAAAGGCATTACCCACAACAACGAGAGCCTGGCAGATCCGGAAAACCCGGAGCGCTACCGGGAGATGCCGGTGCTGGAGGATGTCTTTAATATCCTGAAGAAAAACCCGGACACCAGGCGCCTTGCCAATATTATGAACCGCCTGGTGCACGGCTCCGCTTCCACTTTCAACCAGCAGACCAACGTGAACCTGGACAATAAATATACGGTGCTGGATATTTCGGAGCTGACCGGCGACCTGCTGACCGTGGGCATGTTCGTGGCGCTGGATTATGTATGGGATAAGGCAAAGGAAGACCGCACTGTGGAAAAGGCCATCTTTATCGATGAGACCTGGCAGCTGATCGGCGCGGCATCCAACCGCCTTGCGGCAGAGTTTGTGCTGGAGATCTTCAAGATCATCCGCGGGTACGGCGGTTCTGCCATCTGCGCTACCCAGGACTTAAATGACTTCTTTGCGCTGGAGGACGGGAAATACGGGAAAGGCATCATCAACAACTCAAAGACCAAGATCGTCCTGAACCTGGAGGATGAGGAGGCTATGCGCGTGCAGTCCATCCTGCACCTTTCCGAAGCGGAGACCATGGCTATCACCCATTTTGAGCGGGGCAACGGCCTGATCTCCACCAACAACAATAACGTCACCGTGGAGTTCAAGGCTTCCGAACTGGAAAAAGAACTGATCACCACGGACCGCCAGGAGCTCAAGAAGCTTTTGGAAAAAGAGAAGCAGCGCCAGCAGATGGCACAGGCGGGATAATACGGAAACTTTACATACAGTTTAAGTATGGGAGAAAAAAAGATGCTGACAGCAGGCAGGTATAAGTACGCTTTAAGTACAGTTTACGCAAAAAGTTCCTGTTCCCTGCCCCATCTCCCATCCTGTAAGTACGGTTTATGTAATCCCTGCGTACAGTTTCTACCTATTACTATACAGCAATCACCTGCGGCCGCAGGAGCAAAGGAGGCTGCCACATGCAGCACAGAAACCCACAGGAAAGCCACCTGCCGGAGATCATCCGGCTGCTTTCCACATACCACGCCCTCACCCTCCTGCAGCTGGAGGCGTTTTACCCGGAACTCACGCATCAGAAGCTGCTCCTGCTCTTAAAAAAGCTGGAAAAGGGCGGGCGGCTTACCCTGGCGCCGGAAAGGGGCCTGGTCCTGTATACAGGGAACTGTGTCCCAAACCCGTCCATCCTCTCCGCTTTCTGGGTGCTTCTGGATTTCCGGGAGGACATTACCTATCATACGGCCAGTGATTTTCCGGTGGCACTGACCTTCTGCACCCAGTCGGATGCCTATGATGTCATCCACATACCGGAAGAAAAAGAGATACTTATGAACCATGCGCTTTCCGCCTGGCAGGAGGATTCCCCCCGCCGCATAGCCCTTGTGGACAACGCGGGGCAGATACCGCTCCTTCACTTTCCCGGCATTGCCGCTTTCTGTACGGTCACGCCTGGCGGAAAGGTGCAGTATTACAGAAAACAAGGAGTGACAGATACTTAATGGACCGACACACTTTATCATCCCGCCTTGCGCGGATAGGGGATGAACTTCCCCGGCTGTCAAATACCATCCATGCCATGGCAGCCAACACCGGCACTTATGGAAAAAACTATGAGGAGCTGAGCCTGGATGCCGCCAGACGCGCAGAGCGGATCGCATGTTCCCTGCGCAACCTGATCTATGCGGCAGACCTTGTGCCGAAACCCGTCCTCATGGAAACAGCGGCCCAGATACACGGCATCTCCATAAAGCATACGCAGGGCTGCGTGGAGATCACCCTGCCGGGCCTGATGCCAAAACGGAACAAGCGGATCAACACCACTTTCCTGACCGATCCGCTGTATGCAAGCCTTGAATCATATACACGGGAACACCAGCTGCCCCATTTTACGCAATGCGTGGTCTGCTTTTCCCATGTGTTCGACAAAAGCCTCTCCGACAGGCGGGTGAGGGACTATGACAACCTGGAGTGCAAACAGCTTCTGGATACCGTGGCAGGCTTTCTGATGACCGACGACAGCGGGCTGTTCTGTGATGCCTACCACACCACGGAATTTGGGGAACAGGACTGCACCATCCTCGCTGTCATGGAAAAAAGCTGCTTCCCCGGATGGCTGAAAGAGCGGGAAGACAGGGAAAAAACCATATCGGATTTTTAGGCGGTTTTTCGTAAATAAATCCGACTACGGTAAAAATCTCGCCAGACCGCCTGCAGACAGGCAAAACCCTCGTCGGCTGCCTGCCTGATTTTACCGGAGATGCAGGCGGGTACGGTAAAAAATCCGGAAAGGAGGTTCACCAATGGATACTTCAACCAGCGCATACCGTCTGATGGAGCTTATTGCCATTTCCGGGGAGTGCAGCCCCCGTGTGCTGGCGCATCTGCACCTGAGTACCAGCTATGGGGAAAAACTCATCACCCGGCTCAAGAAGGAAGGCTGTATCAGAACCCACTATAAGGACGGGCTGCGGGGATACAGGCTGACAGGCAGGGGGAAAAAACTCCTCCTGGGAGAGAACCCTGCCCGTTTCTCCTTCTATCTCTCCGGCAGCTCCGACACCAACCAGCCGCGAAGCGAGTACCCGCGAAGGCTCAGGCTCCAGCAGGCATCCATTGCCTATGCCATGCTCCAGTGTGCCGGTGTGGAAATATTCCGTGACAAAAAAGCTCCATTGTTCCAGCCGGGAACCGGCCAGGGGGCGTCTTACCATATGGAACTGCCGGCCTTTTACCATTCCCGCGAGGTCAAGGAGCTTGGAGCGGAAGCAATAAAGATCAACAATTCCAGGACCATCGGTATCCTGCTTGCCCCAGAGTATATTTACGCCGTATTCTGCACAGGCGGCGCACTGATGAAATGGGAATACCGGACGGAACTAAAGGTAAAGGCGCTGCTCTCCTACCATGCCAGCCAGGGAATCCTCTCCGGCTCCCGCGGCGGCCCCCGTTACCATCCGGATACGCCGGTCAGGGCGCTCATCATCGGGGAAGACATGGACACAGCGCTGAAGCTTATGGAAAGCACAGGCGGGTTCCGGAAAAGCTATTTCTATCTGGATTCCAGCTTTGATTTTTTCCACTATATACCGGATGACTCCACAGGAGAGGCCATGATCCGCCTGCTCTGCTCCCCGGCTCTGCAAAAAGCGCTGAATGGCCTGCTCCTTTCTGACCTGCAGCCGCCATGCAGCGATTACGGTCTGGAGCATGACGCCCTGCGGGACGGATACCCTGTCCTGCTGTCCTACGATTTTGACATACTGCGCCTCTCCCGGTTCCGGACTGCCCTTTCCCTCAGAGGGATGACGGGGCACCTGATCTGCTTTGATTTCCAGAAAACAGTGCTGGGGCAGTATTTCCGGGAAACAGCATCCATCGAGACGATTGACCTGAAAAAATTTGAAAGGAGGTTTTTACATTGAAACTGTCTGACAATGCCGGAAAACGGATCGGGATATTCCTGGTCCTGCCCATCCTGCTCACTACCCTTGCCTATGCAGGCGGTTACATTTCCCAGTTCATCATCAACTATAAAGTATGGACTGCCGCGGGCGGGACTCCGGGAAACGGCACCGCACCCCGGTTCCCTTCCGGCTCGCCTTCCGCATGCTTCCGGGCACTGGACGTGTTCCCCTACAGCCTGTACGGGATCTTCCTGTGTGTGGGCATCTTCGCCCTGTTAATCTTCCTTGTGATGCGGATGGGATACGGGAACCGGGGCACCTATGACCGTGACCGGAACTTTACCTACTCGGACAAAGGGACCTACGGGACTTCCGGATTTATGACGGACGCTGAAATGCGCCAGGTGCTGGAACTGGTTCCCGACATTTCAAAAAGCCGCGGTGTCATCCTGGGGAAACTCCATGGGAAGGCAGTCTGCCTCCCGGAAAAGACACGGATGAACCGGAACGTGGCAGTCTTCGGTGCCAGTGGCAGCATGAAGAGCCGCGCCTATGCCAGGAATGTGGTATTCCAGTGCGTGAAGCGCGGGGAAAGCCTCATCATCACCGATCCCAAATCCGAGCTTTACGCGGATCTGTGCCTCTACCTTAAGGATAACGGATATACCGTAAAGGTATTCAACCTGATCAGCCCGGAAAACTCTGACAGCTGGAACTGCCTGGCCGAGATTGAAGGGCAGGAGCTGATGGCACAGCTCTTCTGTGATGTCATTATCAAAAATACAGGCTCCCTGAAGGCAGACCACTTCTGGGATAATTCGGAGATGAACCTGTTAAAGGCGCTGGTGCTGTACGTGAACCAGGGCTTCCCACCGGAAGGGCGCAATATTGGTCAGGTCTACCGGCTTCTGACCATGAGTTCCGAAAAGGAGCTTAATAATCTTTTCGACCTGCTCCCTGTCACCCACCCGGCAAAGGCGCCCTATAACATTTTCAAACAGGCATCCGATACCGTGCGCAGCGGCGTCATCATCGGGCTGGGGACCAGGCTGCAGGTGTTCCAGAACCGGATGATCCGCCAGATCACCAGCCACAATGAGATCAGCCTTACCCAGCCAGGACGGGAGAAATGCGCCTACTTCTGTATTACCTCAGACCAGGATTCGGCTTTCGATTTCCTCTCCTCCCTGTTCATGTCCTTCGTCTTTATCAAGCTGGTACGCTATGCGGACAAATACGGGGAGGACGGGATGCTCCCTGTCCCGGTACATATCCTGGCAGACGAACTTGCCAACGGCGGCTGCACAATTGCAGACCTGACAAAGAAGATCAGCACCATACGTTCCCGGAGGCTGTCCATCAGCTGTATCTTCCAGAACCTGCCCCAGATGCAGAACCGCTATCCGCTAAACCAATGGCAGGAGATCATCGGCAACTGCGACACCCAGCTTTTCCTGGGATGCACAGATGAAATGACTGCCGAATTTATCAGTAGCCGTACCGGGGAAGTGAGTGTGGCAGTCTCCAGCCAGGCAAAACAGTTAAATACCTGGCGGGTTTCCGACTATACGCCGGAATACCGCGAAACCCACTCTGTCGGGAAGCGTAAACTCCTGACTCCGGACGAAGTGCTGCGCCTCCCTTTGGACCAGGCACTCATCATCCTGCGGGGACAGAAGGTGCTGAAGGTGGAAAAATACGATTATACCCTCCATCCAGAAAGCAGCAGGCTGAAGCCATGCCGGGCCATTGAGCATACACCGGCGTGGCGGCAGAAACCGGAAAAGGAGGAACCGGATTTCTCCGGACTCACCAGGCCGGAAGCCTCTCCCAGAAAACCTAAAGTCGGAAAGAGGCCTGCTCCTGCAGCAACGCCTCTGAAGCCAGCTGCACCGGCATCTGCAGAGACCACCCCGGAAGCAGTATCAGAACCGGCTCCCGATCAGGAAAGCTGCAGAATCGTTCTGACAGACAAAAAATCAATCATGTCATACCCTCCGGGTACCCCATTATGACACGCCTTCGGCGGTCCCTTAAGGTATGAAAACATGGACACAAAAAGAAAAGGAGAACAACTATGCCCAGAAAAGCAAAAACTGAAACAATCGTAACAGAAAACATGGAACCGAAGGAAGAACAGAGCCAGATGCCGGATACACCGGAACCTGCGGATGGTGCGCCAAAGAAAGCAGCTTTGGAAATAGAAGAAAGTGCTGAAAAACCAGAGAACACGGATGATATGGATGATGTTCCTGCTATGGAAATCCCAGATGCAGGCGCTGCGGAAGAAAATAATCCGGATTCTGGCATGACTCCCACCGCTAGTCAGGACTTTATCTCCGAAGAAGAGAAACCTACACCTCCTCCCAAAGCAGCTGCCCCTGAGCAGACAGAAGAAAACGTCCAGCGGCAGGCACCTCCCCGGAACCGCCCGGCATCCCCTGCGCCTCCCAGAAGGCAGGCACCCTCTTCCATCCTCACCCTGAGCACGGACTCTGAAGTGGAGACACAGGAAAGCCGTGAGGATATCATTTGGCATGAGCTGCAGAATGCCTACCGGACCAGGAAGATCCTGACCGGGAACCTGGGCGGCATCGAGCGGATGGAAGGCGGCGGTACCATCGCTGTCATCTATTATAAGGAAATGCGTGTGGTGATTCCCCTGGCGGAGATGATGATCAACCTGGTGGAAGACGAATCCCATGATTACGGAGAGCTGGTACTGCGCCAGAACAAGATCCTCGGAAATATGCTGGGCTGTGAGATTGACTTTATTGTCAAGGGACTGGATAACAGCAGCCGCAGCGTAGTGGCAAGCCGGAAAGATGCCATGTACAAAAAACGGCAGATCTTCTATCTTCCGGATGCATCCGGGAACTCCCGCGTTTGTGAAGACCGTATCGTGCAGGCCAGGGTGATTGCCGTTGCGGAAAAGGTCGTCCGGGTAGAGATTTTTGGAACGGAATGCTCCATCCTCGCCCGCGATTTATCCTGGGACTGGCTGGGGGACGCCACGGAAAGCTTCCATGTGGGCGACCAGATCCTGGTACGCATCTTAAGCGTCAAGATTCGCTCCCTGGAGGACATCTCTGTCCGCGCCGATGTAAAGAGCGTGAATGGCAATACCAGCAAGGCCAACCTCGGCAAGTGCAAGATCCAGGGCAAATATGCCGGAACAGTCACGGACATTCATAAGGGCACTGTATTCGTCCGGCTCCAGATCGGCGTCAATGCTATCGCTCATAGCTGCTACGACAACCGGATGCCTGGCAAGAAGGATGATGTCAGTTTCGTGGTCACGCGGATCGATGAAGAGCGGAATGTAGCGGTGGGGTTAATTTCGCGGATTATAAGGCAGAATATTTAAAAAGTAGATGTAAATCGTTATCCCAATCGAAAATAGCATATATAAATTTTTACCGCCTGTCAAAATCATAAATTTTGGCAGGCGGTTACTCAAAATATTCTAATATCTAAAACATTTATTCCCTTCCATTATAAATTAATGATACACTACTCAATATTATTGATATCATCAAAAACAATTGGAATTAACTTTTTAAACTCCTCTAAAATCATTTGCGCAATCTCTCGCATTTGTGGATGTGCAGCTTCTGATGTTCTAAGTTTAAAGAAGTGCCTCCATTCTCTCAAATTCATTGTCACAACAATTTCAGTTTTTAAACTATTTGGAAGAATACTGCGAGCCTCTTGCGGTTTTGCTCCCATATTAATCAATTGCATATAATTTTCTTCTATTTTTTGTGTTATATCGTACCAAATATTGTACTGAGGAGAATTTTCTTCCCAAAACACAGGTTTTATAACTGTTAATTCGTTACCAAATTTATTTTTTTGGTAGTTACAATATCTGGTACTCTCTTGACTATAACTGGCAATTCTATGTCTAACAATTTCATGGGATACTCCTCTATCGCATACAATTTTTACGGTTACCTTTTCATGCTCAATCACAGACTCATGTCCTCGCGTTAATATGTTTTTTACAAAGTTCGCAGCTGAAACATCTGTAATTAAATTTTCGCTTTTATAGCATGTTCTTCCACATATTTCAATGTTTTTTAAAATCTCGTTTCCATCTACCTCACTAAGAATTTCAAAATAAGGCTTAATCACTTTCATACTTATTACATCCTTTCTTATATTTTAAATTTTTATAACTTCCGCTAAATGATTAGTACAAACTGGACATTTTGTCATATCCATTTCACATTTTGGAATTGATAATCTACATGCCGCATAGTATTTTGCCAAAATAGTTTGTTTTTCTTTATTATCCCCATTTTCTTCCATTCTATTAATGATAAAAGTAGAGTTAACATTCTCTTCGATCTTTATACTAAATATGGAAAAAATAAATAATTTTTTTACTTTATTTAAAATTTCTCCTGAATTTATAATCTCTTGCA
>OFFF01000673.1_pt1 | contig 24642 bp, 19 predicted proteins | sample 1521301 | NCBI WGS metagenome assembly OFFF01 (sample SAMEA3504101, study PRJEB24116) | mouse gut metagenome | biome: mouse gut; feature: mouse-associated habitat; material: faeces | place: Denmark | collected 2011
CTCAAGCTGCCCCAGGACGTGATCGACACACTCCGGGGCCACCGGCTCACCGAACGCCACGCCCGCTCCCTCCTGCGGCTGGAGGGGCCGGACCAGCAGCGGCTGGCCCTGGAGTACATCCTGAAGCACCAGCTCAACGTGGCGAAAACGGAGGAGTACATCGACCGGCTGTGCGGCGGGCGGCGGGTGCCCCGGCACGGGAAGTCTGCGGTGGGGCGGGGCGGCTCAGCCCGGATTCCAGGGCCTTCGTGTGGCGCAGACGGGCGCCCGCCTACGTGAAAGACACCGGAGCGGCCTCCGCATCGGAAACTGCGGAGCCTTGCGGCGCGGTGTGCGCCCGCAGCGTGCGGAGACGATGCGCGGGGTAGATGACGATGAACGATGTAAAACGAAAATAAACACTCGATTATGGAAAAAGTAACACTTCGGAACGACGCTGTGCGCTACGGTACGTTCCTGGGAATCGTGGCGATCGTGTTCGCCGTGGCAGGCATGTTCTGGCAGAGCGGCTGGCTGAGTCTTCTGTCGGTTGCGGTCTATGTCACGCTGCTCTACACCTTCACCAAGCGCCACGCCGCGCGGTACGATGCCGCGGAGGGGTGCAGCTACGGTCGTTGTCTGAAGTTCATTCTCTTCATGGCGCTTTTCGAGGGCATACTGGCGGGCGCCTACCAGATCGTCGCGGTGAATTGGCTTTTCGAGGCCCGTTACGAGGAGATCATGGCGCAGACGCTCGCCGCTGTCGAAGCTACCGGAATCTACGCCCGCGACCAGATGCAGCTGGTCGGCGAGATGGCGACGCGCATGACGCATTCTCCGATCTGGTTGATTGCGAGCGGTATCTTCGGGTCGCTGATCAAGGGGTTGTTCTTCGGTCTGTTCGTTTCGGCGTTCGCGTCGCGCAAACCCGAGGTCTTCTCCCGGAACAACGAGTAGGCGATGGCTGCACCCGATGTTTCGGTCGTCGTGCCCGTGTACGACGAGGCGGAGTCGCTGCCCGAACTGACGGCGTGGATCGACCGCGTGGCCCGGGCCGAGGGGCTGACCTACGAGATCGTGATGGTGGACGACGGCTCGGACGACGGTTCGTGGGAAGTCATCGAGCGGCTCGCGGCGCAGTATCCGGCGGTGCGGGCCGTGGGCTTCGCACGCAACTACGGCAAGTCGGCGGCGCTCTACTGCGGTTTCGCCGAGGCGCGCGGCGAGGTGGTCTTCACGATGGATGCCGACCTCCAGGACTCGCCCGACGAGATTCCTGCCATGCGGCGCATGATCCTCGACGAGGGCTACGACCTGGTGTCGGGCTGGAAGAAACGGCGCCACGACCCGATCGGCAAGCGCTGGCCGAGCAAGTTCTTCAACTGGACGGCCCGCACGGTGTCGGGCATCCGGCTCCACGACTTCAACTGCGGACTGAAGGCCTACCGCCGCAAGGTGGTCAAGTCGATCGAGGTCTACGGCGAGATGCATCGCTACATCCCGATTCTGGCACGGCGTGCCGGCTTCCGGCGCATCGGCGAGAAGGTGGTCGAGCACCGTGCCCGCAAGTACGGTCGTTCGAAATTCGGCCTCGAACGCATGATCAAGGGCTACCTCGACCTGATTACCGTGTCGTTCATGTCCCATTTCGGACGCTCGCCGATGTACTTCTTCGGCAGCCTCGGAACGGTCATGTTCCTGCTCGGCGGCGCCACCACGGCGTGGGTCATCGGCGCCAAGCTCTACAAACAGGCCCATGACGTGCCGCTGCGTCCCGTGACCGACCAGCCGCTGTTCTACCTGGCCATTCTGGCCATCGTGCTCGGCGTGCAGCTCTTTCTGGCGGGATTCCTGGGCGAGCTGATCAACCGCGGCGCGAGCAACCGCAACGATTACCTGATCGACAAAAAAATCGAAAAACAATGATTCAGAGAATACAGACACTCTACCTGCTCGTTGTGGCGGCCCTCGTTGCCGTCACGCTGTTCGTGCCGCTGGCCTGGTTCGGCGTGGGGGGCGAACGCTACGATCTCTATGCTTTCGCGCTCCGCTCGGCGGACGGCACTGCGGTGCTGCGCGCACCCGTCTATACGGGCATCGCGCTGGCGGCGGCGTGCGCGCTGCCGCTCGTCACGATCTTCCTGTTCCGCCGCCGGATGCTCCAGGTGCGGCTCTGCGTGGTGGAGATGGTGCTGCTCGCCGGTGCCGAGACGATGCTCGCCGCCTACTTCTTCTTCGGCCACGGGGTCGCCGACTTCCAGGGGCTGAAGCCCGTGGCGGCGCTTCCGCTGGTGGGCGTGCTCTTTGCGTGGCTGGCCGCAAGGGCTATTTTCCGCGACGAGCTGCTCGTGCGGTCGCTCGACAGAATCCGTTGAAAACAAGAACGATTCCGCAACCGGAGTGTGCACGGTTTTTGCACTCTCCGGTTCGGTGTGTCCGTGTGTGTCCGGAAAATGTACCGCCTGAAGGACGCCGGATTTTGTTAGTTGCGAAATAATTCCTACTTTTACATTCCCCAAGTCGCTCTCCGAAAGAAAATTTGGCGGTGCGACTGCGGGCTGCAAACGGAAAACCTTTTTTATAAAATATTATCATTATGAAAAAACTACATCTTTTCAGGTGGTTGTGCGGAGTCGTATGTGCGGCTGCCGCCCTGGCTTTCCCGGGGTGCTCGGACAACGACGACGACCCCATCTTCGTCCCGACGCTGGACGTCTCTCCCACGGAGCTGAAGTTCGACGAGAAGGGCGGTGCGAAGACCTTCGAGGTCGTGTGCGACGGCATGTGGAAAATCACGGGTGCCGAGGGACAGGAGTGGCTGGCGCTGACGCCCGAGACCGAGGGTAGCGGCAACCGTACCATCACCGTTACGGTAGGTGCCGATCAGACGGCGCATTCGGTCGAGCTGAAGGTGACCTCGTATGCCAGCATCATGGGCGTGCTCAAGGAGGTCGATACCAAGACCGTGAAAGTGGAGCAGACCCCCGGCGGCGTGGCTCCGGTGGGCGAGCTGATCTGGTCGGAGACCTGCGGCACGGAGGCGCTGAGCGGCAGTACCCTGATCGGCGACTACACCGGTTGGACCAAGGAGGGCATGGGTGCCGCCGAGGTGACCTACACCGGCACCGAGAAGACGACGGTGCGTGCTTCGGGTCTTCAGAACCAGGGCTCGGGCCATAACGAGATCTTCTTCGGCACGGCTCCCACCTCGTTCACGGCCAACGGCATCGCGCTCGCAGCCGGTCAGACGGCGCTCAAGCTGACTTTCATCAGCTCGTGCTCGAAAAAGAACGAGACCACCGGCGAGTACGACAACACGTTCGACCCCTCGAAATTCAAGGTGTCGCTGAGCAAGGACGGCGAGGCCTGGACCGACATCGAGTATACGGTATCCGGCGGCGAGGCTACGCCCTACTGGGTGAGCGCTACGTCCGACTTCACGCTGGCCGAGGCCGTGGATAAGCTCTACATCCGCTTCCTGGCCGAGACGAGCTCGGTTTACCGTCTGGACGACATGAAGCTGGAGACGGGCCCCGGCGGTCAGACCGTGAATTTCGGCGGTGGCGGCAGCGGCGACGTCGTGGCCATCACCATTCCCGAGATCATCGCCAAGATGACCGCGGAGCAGACGGTGCTCGATGCGTCCGCGGACCGTACGTTCGAGGCTGTGATCGTGACCGACAAGCAGGGCGGTAACGTGAACAACAACAACTTGCAGGTGATGACGCCGGGCGCTACGACCGCCGGCAACGGCATCACGCTCTACGGCAGCGGCAAGTACACCAACCCCAACGATAAGGAGTTCGCATTCGCCAAGGGCGACAAGGTGAAAGTGACGCTCAAGGCCGGCAAGGCCCGCATCGTGAACTATCAGGGACTGTACGAGGTTACCGGCAGCCAGGGCGACGAGTGGTGCGTGATCGAGAAGATCGGCACACAGGCCGTCGTTCCGGTGACGGTTGCCGCTTCGGACCTGGCTTCGTTCCAGGGCATGTGTGTGACGGTCAAGGGCGCCAAGGCTCCGGCCACGGCGGCCGTATGGTGCGAGGCCAAGGATTGGGGCACCCACACTTTCACTGCCGGCGGCAGCGACCTGACCGTCTTCGTGCAGGCCAACATGCCGGGCCTGGTCGGCACGCAGTACGTGGCTGACGCCACGGGCGACGTGACGGGCTATGCTACCGTATATAAAAACAATGCGCAGATCTGCCCCCAGACCGTGGCCGACGTGAATGCGTTCCTGAGCTCGGCTCCGGCCATTTCTGCCGTGACGCCCGACGCGCTGACGTTCGAGGCTGCGGGCGCCACGAAGGAGGTGAACGTTTCGACGGTCAATGCCGAAGGCTGCACGCTGGAGGCTGCGGCGGACAACACGCACTTTACGGTGAGCGTTGCCGGTGACAAGATCGCCGTGACGGCTCCCGAGAACACGACCGAAGCCGCTGTCAAGGGCACGCTGACCGTGCGCCTGATGAAGGACGGCGCTGCCGTGGATACCAAGACCGTGGCGATGACGCAGGCCAAGCCCGCGTCGGGCGACGAGACCGTGATTACGGCCGATTTCTCCGTAAAGGCGAACTATCCCGCCGATTTCCCGGAGCTCTCCGCGAACAAGAAGGTTGATGCTCAGGCATACGTTTTCGGCGGCCACGAGTTCACGTTCGTCGGCAGCAAGGGCAACGGCTACTACATGGCCTACGACAACACGGATCCCTACGTCATCAACGGCAAGGAGGGGGCTTACATCGAGCTTCCGGCAGTGGAGGGCAAGTCCCTTGCTACGGTCACGCTGACCACGCGCACCAACGCTTCGAAGAGCGTGATGGTGGGTGTGTACGATGCTGCGAACAATCCGGTCGCAGGCGGTGAAGCCATCAAGCTCGAACAGCTGAACGGTCAGTTGGAATATACCTACGATCTGGTCGGAACGACCGCGGGCGAGAAGTACCGCATCTACATCGCCAGCAAGCACAACGCCCAGTTCGTGAAACTCGAACTTGCTTATAACTAATTGATTCATTGATCGGCTTCCGATGGAACGAGGTTCTGTCGGAAGCCGTTTTTTCAACTTTTGCGGCATGAATTTTTTCAAGAAAATGTCGTCGTACGTACCGGTCGTCCTTTGGGCGGCTCTCTGTGCCGTTGCCTGCGGCGACAGCGGCGACTCCGGTACATCCGTGGCTTCGGCCGCATTCCGATACGGGGTGGTGGATTGCGAAACCACCCGCAATCAACTGTTGCTCACCGGCGAGGGCCTTACGTTCGCAGCGACTGTGACCGAAGGCGCCGAATGGCTCTCGTTCGAGCAGGACAGTCGGGTGACCGAACGTGAGGGCGATGTGGTGCCCGTGGTGTTCGTCTACCTGCAAAGAAATACGACCTCCGAGGACCGCACGGCCCTCGTGAGCGTTCGATTCTCCAACGGCGAAATATTCGAGGTCGCACTGACCCAACGCAAATATACCCCTTCGGCCGGATACGACAAGGCATGGGCCGAGCAGCCCGTGTTCCGTTCCGAAGCGGACTGGACCTACAAAACCTACTACACGACGCTCGCCAACGGCGACTATGTGCGCAACTATTCGATCTGCTACGACCGCAACAGGAGGGTAGCCCACTGGGTGGCCTATCCGCTGCACACGGTGTACACCACGCCCTCGGTGGGGCGCACGAATGCCTGGAGCTACGATCCCAACGTGCAGCCTCCCGCCATTCCGGAGAGCGCGCAGCAGTACGTCGAGCAGGGCTACGGCACGGGCCTCGCCCGCGGCCACCAGTGCCCCTCGGCCGACCGTTACAGCACCGTGCCCACGAACGAACAGACCTTCTACGCCACGAACATGATGCCGCAGAACGGCGACTTCAACAGCGGCATCTGGGGCACGCTCGAAAACAAGGTGCGCGAGAATATGGTGCGCGACACGCTCTATGTGGTCACGGGCACCTTTTTCGGCGACGGCCGCACGACCACCGACCGCCGCGGCAACCGCATCGGACTGCCCTCGAACTGCTGGAAGGTGCTGTTGCGCACGCGCCGCGGCAATACGGGCAAGCCGGTCGCCGAATGCTCGGCCGACGAGCTGATAGGCATCGGGTTCTGGTTTGCCAACGACCGCTCGAACCCCTCGTCGCTCAGGCAGTGCGCCCGGTCGATCGCCCAGATCGAGGAGCTGACCGGCTTCACGTTCTTCCGCAACCTCGCGCCGGAGGCCGCCGAGGCGGTGAAGGCCCAGAACGACCCTGCGGACTGGAAAATCAATTAAACATTCATAAAACCAAAACCTTATGAAAAAACTGCTGTTTTCGGGACTCTTCGTGGCGCTGCTGCTTGCGGGCTTCGCGCAGAAACCCTACAAGGTGATGTTCTACAACTTCGAGAACCTGTTCGACACGATCGACGATCCGGAGATTTACGACAGCGAGTTCACGCCCGGAGGCCCCAAGAGGTGGAATTCGGTCAAGTACGGAAAGAAGATCAGGAACCTCGAACGCGTGCTCTTCGACCTGGCGGCCATGGACAAGAACTATCCCGCGGTGATCGGCGTGTCGGAGATCGAGAACCGCTCGGTGCTCGAAGACGTGATCGCACAGCCCAAACTCGCGCCGGCCAACTACCGCATCGTGCACTACGATTCGCCCGATGCCCGCGGTGTGGATGTGGCTTTCTACTACCGTCCCGACGTCTTCAAGCTCGAAGGCAGCGCGGCGATTCCCTTCACGATGGAGGATCTGCCCGACTTCCGCACGCGCGACATCGTGACCATGTGGGGCACCATCGAGGACGAGCCCTTCTACTTCATGGTGGCGCACTGGCCCTCGCGCCTCGGCGGCAAGGAGGCGTCGGCGCCCAAACGCCGCCGCGCGGCCGAGATCATGCGCCGTGCCGCCGACTCGGTGCTGGCGATCAACCCTGCGACCAAGGTCGTCATGATGGGCGACTTCAACGACGATGCCACCGATGCCAGCATCGTGGAGACGCTCGGTGCCGCGGGCAACATCCGCAAGATCGAGCCCGGAGGCTATTACAATCCCTACATCGACGTGCTGAAGGCGGGCTACGGCACGCTGGCCTACCAGGACGCGTGGAACCTGTTCGACAACATCGTCGTGTCGGAGAACCTGGCGACCGGATCGCAGGGCGAGCTGAAGTTGCAGAAGGCGCCCGGCGCCCGGTTCTACGGCAACATCTTCCGCACGCCCTACATGATCCAGAAGGAGGGCCAGTACAAGGGGTATCCGCTCCGCACGTTCGTGGGCAACAACTTCCAGGGCGGTTACAGCGACCATTTCCCCGTATACATATATATAGGTAAGTAAACCATATAAACAGAGAATATATGAAGATCAGACATCTACTCCTTACCTTGCTGCTGGTGTCGTCGGCTGCGGCCTACGCCCAGGACGGCGGCATACGGGGCAAAGTCGTGTCGCGGAACGACCGCGCCGCGCTGGGCAACGTGAAAGTGGTCGTCGAACCCGCCGGCATCGTCGTCACGACCGATGCCGAGGGCCGCTTCCGCATCGCGAATCTGCCCAAGGGCGATTACGAACTCCGTTTCGAGACGCCCGACTACGAGAACCTCGACATCGCGGTGCGTGTCGATAAGATCGAAAAAGACCTGCGCTCGGTGGTCATGTCGCCCGACGTGCAGGACGGCATCGACGACTCGGTGTTCGCCGAGTTCGACTCCGAGGTGGCTACCGACGCGCAGTCGCTGCCCTCGTCGCTGTCGGCTTCGAAGGATGTGTTCAACAACATCGCCTCGTACAAGTTCAGCGAAATGCGTTTCAACGTCCGCGGCTACGATTCGCAGTACTCGGACATCTACCTGAACGGCATGCGCTTCAACGACGCCATGACCGGCTACGGCCCCTGGTCGCTGTGGAGCGGCCTGAACGACGCCACGCGCAACCAGGAGAACGTGGCCGGACTCACGCCCACCGACTTCGGTATCGGCGGCGTGGCCGGCATGACCAACATCAACGCCCGCGCCTCGCAGATGCGCAAGGGATTCCGCGCCAGCGTGGTGAACGGCAACTCGATGTACCGCTTCCGCCTGATGGCCTCCTATGCGTCGGGTGCGCTCGACAACGGCTGGTCCTATGCCTTCTCGTTCTCCACGCGTCAGGGCGGCAACTCCTACGTGGACGGCGTGTACTATAACTCCTACGCCTACTTCGCGTCGGTGGAGAAACTGCTCGGCGCCGAGCGCAACCACCGTCTGGGCCTCACCTTCATGGCGGCGCCCACCGAGCGCGGTGCGCAGCAGGCCGCCACGGACGAGGCCTATGCGCTCTTCGGCGACAACTACTACAATCCCAACGTGGGCTACCAGAACGGCAAGCTGCGCAACAGCCGCGTGCGCGACACGCACGAGCCGATCGCCATGCTGACCTACAACTGGGACATCGACGAGCGCACGCGCCTCCAGGCCGCGGCCGCATTCCGCTTCGGCTACAACGGCTACTCGGCGCTCACATGGCGCGACGGTGCCGATCCGCGTCCGGACTACTACCGCGCGATGCCTTCGTACCAGCTTTTCCGCTGGGCCCAGAGCGAGACGCCCGAGAGTTCGGAGACCTACCTGAACAACTACCGCGAGATCCTGCGCACGTGGACCGGCCGCATGGACTGGGACGGCTTCTACCGCACCAACATGCAGACCGACCCCGCATCTGCGGGCGGCATGTCGGCCGCAGCGCCGGGTTCGCACTTCTCGAACACGATCATCGAGGAGCGCCACACCGACCAGCTCGACTTCAACTTCGCGGCTTCGGTGGCGCACACGTTCCGCAACAATACGCGTCTGGTGGGCGGTCTGCGCGCCCGCATCAACCGCACGGAGTACTACGACGAGGTGAAGGACCTGCTGGGCGGCGACTTCTGGCTCGACGTGGACAAGTTCGCCATGCGCGACCTGGGCGAGAGCGTGCTCGCATACCAGAACGACCTCGACTACTACTACCGCCACGGCCACGCCAAGATGGCCAAGGAGGGTGACAAGATTTCGTACGACTACTACGCCAACCTGCGCGATGCGCGGCTGTGGGCGCTCTACGGCTTCTCGTTCGGCGGGTTCCATGCCGAGCTGGGCGGCGAGCTGGGCTACACGGCCATGTGGCGCAACGGTCTGTGGCGCAAGGGTCTCTTCCCCAATGACTCTTTCGGCGACTCGGAGACGCTCGACTACCTCACCTACCGCGTGAAGGGCAGCTTCGCCTACCGCTTCTCGGGAGCCCATGCGCTGACGGCCAACGTTCTGATGATGCAGGATGCGCCCAAGTTCCAGTCGGCTTTCGTGTCGGCCCGCACCCGCAACCAGGTGACGCCCGGACTGACGGCCGAGAAGATCTTCGGCGCCGAGCTGAGCTACGACCTCAACCTGCCCTACATCAAGGCGCGTCTGTCGGGATTCTACACCTCGATGGCCGACATGTCGAAGGTCATCTCGTTCTACGACGACACGGAGAACAGTTTCACGAACTTCGCCATGAGCGGCATCGACAAACGCTACTACGGCCTTGAGTTGGGCGTGCAGGTGCCCATCTGGAACGGCATCGCGTTCAACGGCGCCCTGAGCTGGGGCGACTTCCGCTATACGTCGAACCCCCACTTCGTGCAGCTGGCCGACAACAGCGCGACGGTGCGCCTGGAGTCGGACGTGTACTGGAAGAACTTCCACGTGGAGAGCACGCCGCAGCTGGCCGCCAACGTCGGCCTGAGCTACCGCGGCCCCCACAGCTGGTTCGCGGGCGTGGATTGCAACATCTACGCTAACAACTACCTGTCGATGAACCCGTTCTATCGCACGGGCGCCGCCATCGCGTCGTATGTCGAGGCCAGCGGTCCGCTGGACATCCAGGCCATCGACTACATCCGTCATCAGGAGAAGTTCGGCACGGCATGCGTCGTGAACGCCAACGTGGGCAAGAGCTGGTACATCCACCGCATCTACACGCTCGGCTTCAGCCTCGAAGTGAAGAACCTGCTCAACTCGCAGGATTTCCGCACCGGCGGCTACGAGCAGATGCGCATGTACAAGAGCCGCCAGACGGACGGCTCGACGCGCTACACCCGCTTCCCGGCCAAGTATTTCTACATGCTGGGCACGACCTATTACCTGAACGTATACTTCCGCTTCTGATTCCCGAAATACGATTAACGCATGAAGAGTATGAAAACATTCAAAATAGTACTGACGGCGGTGACGGCGGCGCTGCTCGCGGCCTGCTACAACGACTTCGACGAGCCGTCGCCGGCCAAACCCTACACCGATGCCGACATCGAGGCCATGGGTGCCGAGCACATCTCGATCGCCGACATGAAACGGGAGTACTTCATCGACAAGTTCGGCGGTCTGAGCGGCACGGGAAGCAATTCGAGCTGGAGCAACACGAAGTATTACCGCTTCGAGGAGAACCTTTACATCAAGGGCAAGGTGATTTCGAACGACGAGGAGGGCAACATCTTCAAGTCGCTGTTCCTCTACGACGGCACCGGAGCCATCGAGGTGCGCCTGACCAACGGCAACTACCTCAAGTACCACATGGGCGACTACAACGAGGCGCGGACCGAGATCCCGTCGCAGTGGGTCTACGTGCTGCTCAAGGACCTCTACATCGGCAACTACCGCATGATGCTCAGCATCGGCAACGGTCCCACGGACGGCTATAATGCGGTGGGCGACCATAAGTTCTACGCCAATTCGAACATCGAGCTGGCGCCGCAGATCGCTGCGCACGTCTTCCCGGGCGAGCCCGCCACGCTGGTCGTGGGCGAGGACATCAAGGTGGTGAACAGTACGAACTACACGGAACTGGGCGAGGCGGACTTCGGACGTCTGGTCCGTTTCGAGAAGATCGCATGCCACTATGCGGGCGTGGAGAACCAGAACGGTGTAACTCCCGCGCCGCTGCGCAACGGCCGCTACGACCAGATCTACCCGAGCTGGATCTACACCGACATCCGTCCGATCGTCAATAAGGCGTGGTACAAGTGGGCGTTCAGCAATCCGCTGGAGAGCACCAACCTCTACGGTTCGGTCTGCTTCGTCTACAACCCTGAGCCGCACTACACGTCGGACAAGGGCGTCTACATGGTCCGCACGAGCGGTTATTCGCGTTTCGCGGGCCGCAACGTCGTGCGCGACGGCGCGGAAGGCACCATTACGGGCATCTACGGTATCTACTCGAAGGACAGCGACTACAAGGGCGGTCCGAACGACTATGCCACCTACCAGATTTCGCTCAACCGCTTCTCCGACCTGGAGTTCGCCGAGGAGGACTTCCTCACGGACGAGGAGGTATTGCAGCTGACGCCTCCCGATTCCTATATTACGCCCGATGTGGACGACAACGTGGATGAGGGATAACCGCTCGCGAACGTTTCCTATCGGAGGCTCAGGCTCTTAGGCCGGAGCCTCCGTTGTTTTTGTTCCGGGCGGTTGGCCGGGCTGTGCGGCAGCGGTCGTGCCGTGTCACGGCCCGGGTGTTGCGGGGAAGCCGGTCGAGAGCAGTGCGCGGCGCAGGGCGCTTACGGCCTGCGCCGCGACCGTTCGTTTTTGTAGCGGGAGCCCTACAGTCCGGTACGGTCGTGGTGGCGGTTCGGCAGAATGGTGCGGTCTTTCGTGCTTCCCGGCAGCGGTAGCGGCGTGGTACGAATCTTGCTTTGGGGGAGATGGAAAATTAACCAACACTATTTTAGCGTGAAAACAATACTTTTTACTCTCGCTTTGCCTGCCGCATTGTGTGCCGCTACGGGTGCTGCGGCTCAGAACCGGGTTACGATGCCGGTGCCGAAGGCGGATTCCGTATTCGTGTCGGAGAATACCGAGGGCGACTACCTCGTCCGCAAGTACGAGGTGCGCAACGATGCCGACACGGGGTATGAACTTTTCTATCCGATCAGCAATTCCACGCTCAACGCGTCGTTCGACGACAATGCCCGTTCGATGGAGAGCCTCGGAGCCTTCCTCGCCTCGTTCGAGGGCGATTCGCCGCTGACCATGCGCCGCATCACCATCACGGGTTACGCCTCGCCCGACGGTCCCGTGGCACTCAACCGCCGCCTTGCCGAAGGACGTGCGAAGAGCCTCAGGAACTATGTGGACAAGAAGTTCGACCTGTCGAAGAAGTATACGGTGCATATCGATGCCGTGCCGCTCGACTGGAATGCCGCACGCGAGGCCGTTGCCGCATCGTCGGTGCCCGAGCGCGAGGCCGTGCTGCGCATCATCGACCGCCGCGATGCCGTGACTGCTAAGTCGGCCGAGCTGAAAGCCATGCCGGAGGTGTGGAACTATTTGGCAGCCAATATTCTGCCGTCGTTCCGCTATGCGGGCATCACCTTCGAGTACACCGATCGACGGCTCGTGGAGCAGCGCACGCTCATCCCGCGTCCGGAACCCGAGATCGTCGTGATCGAGGAGGAGCCCTGCGACCCGTGCTGCTGTGTGGATACCGAGGCCGCGATTTCGGGACTCATCGTCGAAATGCCCGACGTGCCGTCGGATTTCTGATCCGGGCCTCTGACGGTCCTGGTGCGGAGCATCGCTGCGGGCGGTGCTCCGCATCTTTTCGTATCGGCGGGGGCGGTCCGCATGCGGATGTCCGGAGCGGTAGCTGCGTGCGGACGCATGGTCCGCTGTCGGGTCCACGGGCGGCGACCGATGCGGCGGCTGTTCGTATTGTTCGTGCGGAGTTTTCGCGGGATGCAGTTGCTTATTCCGGATGCTTTTGCTATCTTTGTCACGGGAAATTTCAAATCCGAAAAGATATGGCGAATTTAAGAAATCTGAAGAAAGAGATCGACTACTGCCTGGAGGAGGTGGTGTTCGATTGCGATATGGCGATCTGCTTCCAGCCGACCAAAGAGAAGGAGATCTTCGGGCTGATGCAGGAGGCCGTAGCTGTGCGCAATGCACTCTACACCAAGGCCAATAATCCCGCCGAGCCCCACAACGCATCGCTCGTGCGCAAGCACTACGCAGCACTCCGCCGCGAGATGTCGGAGGCTTACGGTCAGTTGTTCGAGAAGCTGAGCGAGATCAACAAGTAAGCCGGGGAGCTTCCCGGTATCAGGAATCGTCGTCTTCCCCTGCGGGGGTGGACGACGTTTTCGTTTCGCCGCTTCGGGAAACGAAACGGTGGAAACGTCCGGTTGGCCGGATCGGCCGTAGAGGAGCGTGGGAAAGGTGTCCGTTGCGGCGGAAGCCACTCAGCATATTCAATCGTCGCGGTGGAATGGCAGGGACATCCGGCCGGACCGGTCGGCGCGAGAACCGCCCGCCTGCTTCGATGCGGGGTTTTCGGAAATTTCAGCCGATGGGTTCGAATTGCAGGGATCATACGGTCCGATCGGTCGGGGCGGGAACGACAGAACCAGTCGGCGGGATGTGCGGACCGGCGGGCCGCTTTGCAGAGACTTGCAGAAAACTCAGCCGGCTGCGGTAAAAAGCCCGCAGGAAGTTTGCCCTGATTGTGGGCTTTCGTTCGGATGCGGTGCGGGATGCGCGGAACGTCTGGCCCGCTCGGGTGTTCGTCTTTCTGCCCGATTCGGTACGAGTTGCGGTACGATTCCGGCCGGCTGCGGTCGTACTGCAAAGCGAGGGGCTGCTGTCAGGACTTTCCGGGGGCGTCAGTCGGTGACCGTGCGGCGGAAGAGGGCCTCCGGATAGCGCACGTCGCTCAGAAAAAGGCCTTGTGCGGGGGCGCTGCTGCTCGCGCGTGCGAGGTCGCGGCTTTCGATGATCGCGCGGAACTCCTCGGGGGTGTAGCGTCCGCGCCCCACATCGACCAGCGTGCCGACCACGGCCCGCACCATGTTGCGCAGGAAGCGGTCGGCGCGGATCGTGAACCGCAGGGTGCCGTCACGCTCCGTCGTCCAGGCCGCATGGTCGATGCGGCAGATGTTGGTGCGGTTGTTCGAGTTGAGTTTGGCGAAAGAGGTGAAATCCTCGTATTCGAGCAATGCGGCTGCGGCCCGGTTCATGCGTTCCGTGTCGAGCGGCACGTAGTATTGCCACGACGTGTCGCGCGTGAAAGGGTTCTTGCGGGGCGAGACGATGTAGCGGTATTCGCGGCTCAGGGCGCTGAAGCGCGCGTGCGCCTCGTCGTTCACCGGCGCGATCGACCGCAGCGCCACGCATTCCGGCAGCAGGAGATTGGCTTTGTAGACCGTGTGCGCGGGGTCGGGCAGGGGAGTCTCCGTGTCGAAGTGGGCCACGTAGTAGAGGGCATGCACTCCCGTGTCGGTGCGTCCGGCGCCCGTAATCGCGATTTCGCGCCGCAGCAGGGTAGAGAGCGCCTGTTCTATGGTCTGTTGCACCGACGGCCGGTCGGTCTGGCGCTGCCATCCGCAGAATGCCGAGCCGTTGTATTGCAGTTCGATGAAGTATCTCATAATGTGGTTGCCGGATGTTCGTGCCGCCCGGCCGGGGACTCCGGACCGCAGGTCTCGAAAACGAAACATACCGCCCGCGCGGGCACGAATGCCGCCTTGCGACCGGTGTGTTCCGAAAAAAAAGCGCTCCGCACCGGCGGATTTCCGGATGCGGAGCGCGGGGGTGTGCTATCGACGCGGTTTGATGTTCAGACGCACGGGACGGATCATGTTCTCGGGTTTGAGAATCTCGTCCAGCTCCTCCTTCGAGAGGATGCCGTGCTCCAGTACCAGCTCGTATACGCCGCGACCCGTTTCGAGGGCCTCCTTGGCGATCTTCGTCGAGTTCTTGTAGCCGATGATCGGGTTGAGGGCCGTCACGACGCCGATGCTCTCGTGGATGTAGCGGCGGCAGCGCTCCTCGTTGGCCGTGATGCCGTCGATGCAGCGGATGCGCAGCGTGTCGAAGCCGTTTGCGAGCAGGTCGGCCGACTCGAAGCAGCACTGGGCCATTACGGGCTCCATGGCGTTGAGCTCCATCTGTGCGGCCTCGTTGCACATCGTCACGCACAGTTCGTTGCCGATCACCTTGTATGCGATCTGGTTCATCACCTCCGGAATCACGGGGTTCACCTTGCCGGGCATGATCGACGATCCGGGCTGGCGTGCGGGGAGGTTGAACTCGCCCAGACCGCAGCGCGGACCCGAAGCCAGCAGACGCAGGTCGTTGCAGATCTTGTTCATCTTGGTGGCGATGCGCTTCATGGCTGCGGCATAGCCCACCATGCACGACGTATCGGACGTGGCGCCCACCAGGTCTTCGGCCAGGCGGATGTTCCAGCCGGTGATCTCGGCGATGGCCTGCGTGCAGCGCTCGGCGTAGCCCGGAACGGCGCAGATGCCCGTGCCGATGGCCGTGGCGCCCATGTTGATCGTCAGGAACTCCTCGGCTGCGTGGTCGAGGTTGGCGATCTCGTCCTTGAGGATGCTGGCGAAGCCGTGGAACGTCTGACCGAGGGTCATGGGCACGGCGTCTTCGAGCTGCGTGCGGCCCATCTTCAGGATGTGGGCGAACTCCTCGGCCTTGCGCATGAACGAGTCGATCAGCGCCTGGTAGTGCTCCTTGAGCTTGAGGTGCGTGGCGTAGAGACCCATGTGGATGGCCGACGGATAGGCGTCGTTGGTCGATTGCGAGCAGTTCACGTGGTCGTTGGGCGAGCAGAACTGGTATTCGCCGCGCTCGTGGCCCATGATTTCGAGGGCGCGGTTGGCGATCACTTCGTTGGCGTTCATGTTGGTGGTCGTGCCCGCACCGCCCTGGATCATGTCCACGGGGAAGAACTCGTGGTGCTTGCCCTCCATGATCTCGCGGCATGCCTGTGCGATGGCCTCGTACTGCTCGTCGGTGAGCAGCCCCAGCTCGTGGTTGGCGATGGCTGCGCCCAGTTTCACGATGGCCAGACCGTTCACGAAGAGGGGATACTGGTCCAGACGGAACGAGCTGATGGGGAAATTCTCCAGGCCGCGCAGCGTCTGCACGCCGTAGAGTACGTCGCAGGGAACCTCCACGCTGCCGAGCAGGTCGCTCTCGGTGCGCGTTTTTACATTTTGGTTAGTGCTCATGATACTGTATGTTGTATTTTAAATGGTATGCTTTCGATTCGAAACCGTTTGATCCGATAAAAGTATTGATTTTTTTTCAAACTCCCAATTTTTCGGAACTATTTTTTATTTCGGCTGCGTTTTCGTATCTTTGCGTAAATTTATTTCGACATGAAAGCAGCCATCGTAGGATATGGAAAAATGGGGCGCGAGATCGAGAAAATACTCCTCGAACGCGGCCACGAAATCGTATTGCGCATCGACGCGGAGAACGCTTCGGAGCTTACGCCCGAGCGTCTGGCCGCGGCGGATGTCGCGCTGGAGTTCACCATGCCGGAGACGGCCTATGCGAACATCCGCGCCTGCATTCTCGCCCGCACGCCCGTCGTGAGCGGCACGACGGGGTGGACGGCGCGTCTGGGCGAGCTGGAGAAGCTGTGCCGCGAGCGTCGCTCGGCGCTTTTCTATGCCTCGAATTTCAGCCTGGGCGTCAATCTGCTGTTCCGCCTGAACCGGCAGCTGGCCGCCATGATCGACCGCGTGTCGGGCTACGACGTCCGCATCGAGGAGGTGCACCACATCCAGAAGAAGGATGCGCCCAGCGGCACGGCCATCACGCTCGCCGAGGGGATCATCGGAGAGCTCGGCGCCAAGAACGGCTGGGTGAACGACGAACATGCCCCCGCGGACCGCATCGCGATCCGCTCGGTGCGCGAAGGGACGGTGCCGGGCACCCACACCGTGACCTACGAGTCGGAGGACGACATTCTGGAGCTGCGGCATACGATAAAGAACCGCCGTACGTTGGCTATGGGAGCCGTCGTGGCGGCGGAGTTCCTCTGCGGCAAGGAGGGGGTTTACACGATGGACGACCTGTTGAAATAGTACGTCATGCAGAAGATCAAGGCTTTTTTCCGAAACAAATGGACGGGGTTCGTGCTCGCATCGGCGGTGTGGACGCTCTGGTTCGTGGTCTGGACGGGTAACTGGTGGATGCTGCTGGGCATTCCGGTGCTCTACGACCTCTACATTACGGGGTGGTTCCGGCGCCGCGTGTGGTCGCGCAATGCCGAGTGGTGCCGCCGCAGTGCGGTCTACCGCACGGCGTACGAATGGGTGAACGCCATCCTCTTCGCCACGGTGGTGGCCACGCTGGTTCACATCTATGTCTTCCAGATGTACGTGATTCCCACCTCGTCGATGGAGAAGACGCTGCTGGTGGGCGACTACCTCTACGTGAGCAAGGTCACCTACGGGCCCCAGATGCCCAATACGCCCCTGTCTTTCCCCTTCGTGCACCATACGATGCCCTTCTCGCAGACGCGGCCTTCGTTCTCCGATGCCGTGCAGTGGCCCTACCGCCGTCTGCGCGGCCTGCGACGCATCGAGCGCAACGACGTGGTGGTCTTCAACTTCCCGGCGGGCGACACGGTGCTGCTCGAAAACCAGGCGGTGACCTACTACGACGTGCTGCGCAGCTACTGCCAGACCTACGGCGACGCCGAGGGACGCCGCCGCCTGTTTGCGGAACATACGGTCGCGGCCCGTCCGGTGGACAAGCGTGAGAACTACATCAAGCGCTGCGTGGCCCTTCCGGGCGACACGCTGCGTGTAGTGAACGGCGAGGTGTGGATCGACGGCGTGCGCCGGGAGCCCGTGCCCGAGCGGCAGTTCTCCTACGTCGTACAGACTTCGGCACCCTTTTCGCAGTATGCCATCGCCAACCTCGGGGTAACGGAGTACAGCGGCAACGGATCGTCCTACTACATGATGCTCACCGACGAGAACGCCCGCCGCGTGGAGGCGATGAACAACGTGGTTTCGATCCGCCGCTATTCGGCGGGTCCCAACAGCGACGTCTATCCCCAGCCGGCGGTGCCGCTCTGGAGCCAGGACAACTACGGTCCCGTGTGGATTCCGGCGCGCGGGGCGCAGATCGAGCTCACGGAGTGGAATGCGGCGCTCTACGGCCGCATCATCGAGGCATACGAGGGGCACCGTCTCGAACGCGACGGCGACCGCTTCCTCATCGACGGCGAACCGGCCGACACCTATACTTTCGCGATGGACTACTACTGGATGATGGGCGACAACCGCCACAATTCGGCCGACTCGCGCTTCTGGGGCTTCGTGCCCGAGGACCACATCGTGGGCAAGGCGTCGTTCGTATGGCTGTCGCTCGATCCCGACCGCCGCTTCCCCGCGAACATCCGCTGGAACCGCATGTTCCGTAAGGTGCGCTGAGCCGTGGAACGTCCGGACGACAGCTTTCTGACCGTGGCGGCGGCGGCCGAAACGGCATCGAGGGAGCGGAGCAGCAAGTTCCTGGCCTATGCCTATCCCGTGCGCGACGAGGAGCGGATCCGCGAGCTGCTCGACGCCTTGCGCAAGCGCTATTTCGATGCCACGCACCACTGCTACGCCTGGCGCCTGGGCCCCGGGGGCGAGCGTTTCCGCGCCAACGACGACGGCGAGCCGTCGGGTACGGCCGGCAAACCCATTCTGGGCCAGATGCTCTCGCGGGGAATTACGGACACCCTGGTGGTCGTGGTGCGCTACTTCGGCGGCACGAAACTGGGGGTTCCGGGGCTGATCGCAGCCTACCGCGAAGCGGCGGCCGAGGTGCTCGACGCCGCCGGTGTCGAGGAGCGCACCGTGGACCGCACGGCGACGGTGCGTTTCCCGTACGAGTCGATGAACGACATCATGAAAATCATCAAGGAGGAGCAGCCCGCCGTACGGGCGCAGGAGTTCGACTGCCTGTGCAGCGTGACGCTCTCGATCCGCGCATCCCGTGCGGAGGCGCTGTTCGGCAGGCTGGCCAAGGTCGGGGGTGCGGCCCTCGAAGAGGAGACGACATGAAAGAGAACAATGCCATTCACATAAAAGGTGCGCGGGTGCACAACCTCCGCAACATCGAGGTGACCATTCCCCACGACCGGCTGACGGTGATTACGGGGCTGAGCGGCTCGGGCAAATCGACCCTGGCGTTCGACACGATCTTCGCCGAGGGACAGCGGCGCTATGTGGAGTCGTTGTCGGCCTATGCGCGTCAGTTCCTGGGGCGTGTGGGCAAGCCCGATGCCGACCTCATATCGGGCATCGCGCCGGCCATCGCCATCGAGCAGAAGGTCAATACGCGCAATCCGCGCTCGACCGTAGGTACGACGACCGAGATTTACGACTACCTGAAGCTGCTCTACGCCCGCATCGGACATACGTTTTCGCCCGTCACGGGGCGTGAGGTGCGCTGCTACGGCGTGGACGACGTGACGGCGCGCATACTGGCCGCGAAGGAGGGCAGCCGCGTGGTGATCGCGGCGCCGCTGCGTCTGGCACCGGGGCAGGGGGTGATCGAGAAGCTCACGCTGCTGCTCGCCGAGGGCATACTGCGCATCCGCACGGGCGGCGAGACGCTGCTGATCGAGGAGGCGCTGCCCCGCCTGGGCGCCGACACGCCGCCGGGGGAGATCGCCGTGGTGATCGACCGTGCGCGCGTGGCCTCCGACGACGACACGCAGACCCGTCTGCGCGACTCGGTGGCGCGCGCCTTCTCCTACGGCGAGGGCGACTGCATCGTCGTCACGGAGGAGGGCGAGGCCTGCTATTCGTCGCGCTTCGAGGCCGACGGCATCCGCTTCGAACCCCCGACCGAGCATCTGTTCAGCTTCAACAATCCGCTGGGGGCCTGTCCCCGCTGCGAGGGCTACGGCAAGGTGGTCGGCATCGACGAGGACCTGGTGATTCCCGACAAGAGCAAGACCGTGTACGAAGGCGCCATCGCCTGCTGGCGCGGCGAGACGATGGGGCAGTGGCGCGAGCAGCTTGTGCGCAACGCCGCGAAGTTCGACTTCCCGATCCATACGCCCTACCACGAACTTACGGCGGAGCAGAAACGCCTGCTCTGGCGCGGCAACGACTATTTCGAGGGGCTCGACGACTTCTTCGCCTACATCGACGGCCAGCGCCACAAGATACAGTACCGCGTGATGAAGGCGCGCTATACGGGCAAGACCGTCTGTCCCGCCTGCGGCGGCAGCCGCCTGCGGCCCGAGGCGCTCTACGTGCGGGTGGGCGGGCGCGACATCGCCGAACTGGCGGCGATGCCCGTCGAGCGGCTCGCGGCGTTCTTCGCGGAGCTGCGCACCGACGCGTACGACACCAAGACCGCGGCGCGCATCCTGACCGAGATCCGCAACCGGCTGCAATACCTTCTCGACGTGGGGCTGGGCTACCTGACGCTCGACCGCCTCAGCGCCACGCTTTCGGGCGGCGAGAGCCAGCGCATCAACCTGGCCACGTCGCTCGGCAGCAACCTCACGGGATCGCTCTACATCCTCGACGAACCCTCGATCGGGCTCCATCCGCGCGACACGCACCGCCTGATCCGCGTGCTCGAACAGTTGCGCGACATGGGCAATACGGTCATCGTCGTCGAGCACGAGGAGGAGGTGATCCGCGCCGCGGACTACATCGTGGATATCGGTCCCGAGGCGGGCGAGAAGGGCGGCGAGGTGGTTTTCAGCGGCACGCTGCCCGATTTGCTCGGGTGCGGCCGCAGCCTCACGGCCGACTACCTCGCGGGGCGCCGGAGCATCGCCGTGCCCCCCATGGAGCGGGGCTGGAGCCACTCGATCGCGGTGCGCGGCGCCCGCGAACACAACCTGCGCAACATCGACGTGCGCATACCCCTGGGCGTCATGACCTGCATCACGGGCGTCAGCGGATCGGGCAAATCGACCCTCGTGAAGGATATTCTCTACCCGGCGCTGCGGCGTCAGCTGCTCGACACGGGCTCGCGTCCCGGCGATTTCGACGGGCTGGAGGGCGACACCTCGCTCCTCGCCTCGGTGGAGATGGTGGACCAGAACCCGATCGGCAAGTCGTCGCGTTCGAACCCCGTGACCTACATCAAGGCCTACGACGAGATACGCAAGCTCTACGCCGAGCAGCCCTACGCAAAACATACGGGCCTCAACGCCTCGCATTTCTCGTTCAACGTGGCCGGTGGCCGCTGCGAGGAGTGTCAGGGCGAGGGGGTCATCAAGGTCGGCATGCAGTTCATGGCCGACGTGGAGCTGGTGTGCGAGGCGTGCGGCGGCAAGCGCTTCCGCGACGAGGTGCTCGAAACGAAGTACCGCGACCGCACGATCAGCGACGTGCTCGACATGACCGTGGACGACGCCATAGAGTTCTTCGGTGCCGACACGGGCGCCCTTTGCCGGCGCATCGTCGAGCGGCTGCGCCCCTTGCAGGAGGTGGGCCTGGGCTACGTGCGCCTCGGGCAGTCCTCCTCGACGCTCTCGGGCGGCGAGAGCCAGCGTGTGAAGCTCGCTTCGTTCCTCACGAAGGAGTCGTCGTCGGCGGGCAACGTGCTGTTCATCTTCGACGAGCCGACCACGGGACTCCATTTCCACGACATATCCCGTCTGCTGGGGGCGTTCGACGCGCTGATCCGCAAGGGCCACACGATCGTGGTGGTGGAGCATAACACGGAGGTGATCCGCTGCGCCGACTGGGTGGTGGACCTGGGGCCCGAGGCGGGAGCCGACGGCGGACAGGTGGTGTTCGAGGGCACGCCGCGCGAGCTGGCGGAGTGCGCCGAGAGCCATACGGGCGAATTCCTGCGGCGGAAGATGCCGTGAGGCGCACAGTGCCGGGTGCGGGCCGCCGCATCGCCTGCGGGCGCGGCCGGCCGCAAGACCCGAATCCCGAACCGAAAATGAAGCGATACGACCGATGACGGAATTCCATACATACGAGCTGCCCAACGGCATCCGGGGCATCCACCGCCGGGTGAAGAGCGGCGTGGCCCACTGCGCGCTGATCGTCAATGCGGGCAGCCGCGACGAGCGGGCGGGCGAACACGGCCTGGCCCACTTCACGGAGCATGCCTTCTTCAAGGGCACGCAGCGCCGCAAGGCGTGGCAGGTGAACTGCCGGCTGGAGAACCTCGGCGGCGAACTGAACGCCTTCACCACGAAGGAGGACACGACGGTGCACGCCACCACGCTGCGCGGCGACTTCGCCAAGGCCGCGGAGCTGATCGCCGACGTGGCGTTCCACTCCACTTTCCCCGCGCGCGAAATCGAGCGCGAGCGCGAGGTGGTGTGCGACGAGATCAACACCTACAAGGATTCGCCGGCCGACATGATCTACGACACGTTCGAGGAGCTGCTCTTCGACGGGTCCGAACTGGGTCATAACATCCTGGGGCGCAAAGCCTCGCTTCAACGCTTCGACGGCGAAGCCATCCGCCGCTTCACGCAGCGCACGCATACCACCGACCAGATGGTCTTCTCGTCCATCGGCAATCTTGCGCCCCGCACGGTCGAAGCCGTGGCCCTTCGGTGCTTCGGGGGCGAGGCGGCCACGGTGCGCGATTTCCGGCGTGCGGAGCCTTCCGTGGCCGTGCCGTTCGACCGGAGCGTCGCACGCCACACCCACCAGACGCACTGCATCGTCGGGAGCCGCGCATGCGGCATCGACGACGCGCGGCGGCTGCCGCTGGCCCTCGCGGTGAACCTGCTGGGCGGGCCGAGTGCCAATTCGCTGCTGAACGTGGTGCTGCGCGAGAAGCACGGCCTTTCCTACAACATCGAGGCATCCTATACGCCCTATACCGACTGCGGCATCGTCGCCGTGTACTTCAGCTGCGACCATGCCAACACGGAGCAGTGTCTCGACCTGGTGGAGCGGGAGCTGCACCGGCTCTGCACCGTGCCCCTGACCCCGCGCCGTCTGGCGATGGCCAAGCGACAGTTCATCGCACAGCTCGCCATTTCGATGGAGAGCAACGAGGGGTATATGCTCGGCACGGGCAAAAGTTTCCTCCTGCACGATCGGGTGGATACGATGGAGGAGGTCTACGCGAAGATCGGAGCGCTCACCGCATCCGACCTGACGGCTGCCGCCGAGGAGGTTTTCGGCCGCACCTCGCGACTTATATATAAATAGGTATGCCGCCTTTTCCCGTTGCGTGCGGCGCCCGGGGCGGCGGTGCGATAATCGTCCGGCAGTGCCGGACCCGAACAAAAGAGAACGATGAAGAAGACGATTGCTGTCGTATTGCTGGCCGACTTCGCCGACTGGGAGGTCGCCCGGCTCGCTCCGGCGCTTCGTGCGGGCGTCATGCCCGGGCGCGAGGGGGCGTATGATGTGATTTACTTGGCACCGGGCGCGAAGCCCGTGCGTTCGTTGGGCGGCCTGTGCGTCGTGCCCGACGGCGATTTGTCGGCTCTGCCGGCCGGGTGCGCGGGGTTGATCCTCGCGGGAGGCATGGCGTGGCGGACCCCCGAGGCGGAGCAGGTCGCGCCCCTCGTGGAGGAGGCGCTGCGGCGCGGTCTTACGGTGGGTGCCATTTGCAATGCGACGCTCTTTCTCGCGGCCCACGGTTTCCTGAACGACGTGCGCCACACGGGAAACACGGCGGAGCTGATGTGCGAGTGGGGTGGCGACCGTTACACCGGGGCGTCGCGCTACGAGGAGCGTCAGGCCGTGTGCGACGGCGGCATCGTCACGGCCAACGGCTCGGCCGACCTCGAATTCACGCGGCTCTGCCTGCTGGCGCTCGGTGCCGACACGCCCGAGCGGATCGAGGAGTTCTATGCGTTCAACAAGCGGGGATTCTACGGGGTCTGATGGAGGCGTTGGAACGTTACGTGTGCGAGCACACCGCACCCGAGGAGGAGCTGCTGCGCGAGTTGGACCGCGAGACGCACCTGCGCGTGGTGCAGCCCCGCATGCTCTCGGGGCACGTCCAGGGGCGGCTGCTCGGGATGATCGTGCACATGCTCCGGCCGCGCCGCGTGCTGGAGATCGGCACGTTCACGGGGTATTCGGCGCTCGCCATGGCCGCGGGGCTGGAGGAGGGGGCCGTGCTTCACACCACGGAGGTCGATGACGAACTGGAGCCGCTGGCCCGCTCGTTCTTCGACCGTAGTCCGCACGGCGCGAAAATCCGGCTGCACATCGGCTCGGCGCTCGACATCGCCCCGACGCTGGGCGGCACGTTCGACCTGGTGTTCATCGACGGCGACAAACGCGAGTACCCCGCCTATTACCGCATGCTGATGGGCGACGACGGCCGTCCGCCCCTCGTGCACGCGGGTTCGGTGCTGATCGCCGACAACATCCTTTGGTCGGGCAAGGTCGTGCAGCCCGTGGCGCACAACGACCGCCACACCCGGGCGCTGCTCGACTTCAACCGTACGGTGGTCGGGGACCCGAGGGTGGAGAACGTCATTCTTCCGCTCCGCGACGGACTCAACATCATCCGCGTGAAGTAGACGGCCTCGGGGGCTGCCGGTTCAGAGCTTGGGATTGCTGCGATGCCGCCCGGCGTCGCGGCCCGTCTTCTTGGCGAAGTTCGCTTCGAGGGCCTGCGTCAGATCGACGCCCGTCTGGTTGGCCAGGCAGACCAGCACCCACAGTACGTCGGCCATTTCGTCGGCGAGGTCCTCCTTTTCTCCCGCCTTGAACGACTGGTCGCCGTATTTTCGCGCCATCACGCGCGCCAGTTCGCCGACCTCCTCGGTGAGTACGGCCATATTGGTCAGTTCGCTGAAGTAACGCACGCCGTATTCCTTGATCCAGGCGTCCACGCGCTGTTGCAATTCGCTGATTTCCATGTTTCGAAAGTCATATGTCCGGTCCGCCGCACACGCCTCCGCACGATTCGG
>OFFF01000676.1_pt1 | contig 24601 bp, 20 predicted proteins | sample 1521301 | NCBI WGS metagenome assembly OFFF01 (sample SAMEA3504101, study PRJEB24116) | mouse gut metagenome | biome: mouse gut; feature: mouse-associated habitat; material: faeces | place: Denmark | collected 2011
GAAGTCGCCGGGACCCAGCGGCTGCATGTAGCCGAGGCGCCCGCTGCCGCCGATGCGGAAGCGGACGACCAGAAATCCCTCGACCACGGCCCAGCGGCTATCGTAGAGAAAGCGCCAGCAGTACATGTTGGCGAAAGCGAAGTCGCAGTTCTCGGTCTCCGAGCGGAGGGTGAAGCGTTCGATCGCGGCCCGGTCTTCGGGCCGTACGGGTTTGAAGTCGATCATGCGGTGTGCCACGGCAAATATTGAGCAAATCCGCGCGCTATCGGGGCACGACGTAACTTTTCCGCTCGATGTGCGCGTAGTATTGCTGGATGAGCGCCTTGAAGCGGTCGGCGAGCGAATCGGGGTCGTCGGTCCGGCCCCCCCCCGCACGGTCGGTAACGCTCGGCTCGCGTTCGTCGAACCGCAGGATGCGGTCGTTCGTCACGGCCCGGAATCCGGCTTCGTAGCCCACGCTCCACACCGGGCGTCCGGGTTCGTTCAGCACGTCGCGCCCGAAAGCGAAGTAGGGTTCGCGGCAGCCCGTGAGTCCCAGCACCGTGGGCATGATGTCGAGCTGCTGCGCCGTGTCGTCCGAGGAGCCCCTGAGAGCGCCGTCGGGCGTGTAGAGGAAGCCGATGATGCGGCAGTTGCCGGGGTAGGAGAGGGTCTCGGGCGCGAATTTCTCCGACGACACGTGGTCCGCCACGAAGACGAAGAGCGTGCGCCGGAACCACTCGCGGTCGCCGTAGCGCTCGAAGAAGCGGCGGAACGCCAGGTCGTCGTACGCCGCGCCGCGGTGGATGCGCGTGTATCCCTCGGGCAGCACCGGTTCGTACTGCTCGGGCACTACGAACGGATGGTGGGCGCTGATGGTGAACAGCGCGGCGAAAAAGGGCTCGGGCATGCGCTCCAGCTCCTCGCCGGCGTATTGCAGGAAAGGCTCGTCCCAGATGCCCCAGTATCCGTCGAAGTCGCCGCCGCCGTGGTGCGCCTCGTAGTCCTCGCGGCTGAAGAGCCGCTCGATGCCCGCCGATCGGGCATAGGCTCCGAAGCCCATCGAGCCCCGCTCCGAGCCGCAGAAGAAAGCCGTGGAGTAGCCCATGTCGCGCAGGATGGCGGGGAGTTGGCGGCTCTCGCCGAGCGACTGGGGCAGCAGCACGAAAGGCGTTTTGAACGAGGGCATGCTGCCCAGCACCGACGGCATGGCCTGGATCGAACGCGTGCCGTTGGCGTACATGCGGCGGAAGCAGTAGCCGTCGCGCATGAGCGAGTCGAGGAACGGGGTGAAGCCCCGGTGTTCGCACCCCTCGTAGGCCTCGGGCATGAGGTAGGCCGAATGCTCGGCGGACATGCTCTCCATGATGAAGATCATGACGTTGCGGCCGCTCAGATCGACCGCCGCAGTGTCGGCCGGCAGGTGGTAGGGGGTGAATCGCCGTGCGAGCTCCTCCTCCGCGAAGTAGCGTTCGTAGCGTATGCTGCCGTTGCCCGCGGTGCGCAGCACGCAGAAGGGGTTGCTCAGAATCAGGTTGGCCCGGGCGTTGTCCGAGGCGTAGAGCGCCGCGTTCGAGAGGGTGATGGGGCGGGTCATGCGGGTCATGCCGCCGCGTGCGCCGGCGATGCAGAGCCCCGCGGCCACCCCCAGCACGAGGGTGTTGGCCGCATAAAACGCCGCGCCGTGCAGCCGTGAGCGGATGGGCGTGCGGTAGCGGTATCCGACGGCCAAAAGGAGCGTGATGAGCACGAAACAGAGCGTCACGGCCCAGTTTTCGGCCGTGAATTTCAGCAGGAGCGACGCCGTGTTGGAGTTGTCGGCGAAGAAGACCTCGTCGGCCGTGATGCGCTTCTGCGTGTAGCGGAAGTACACGGCGTCGGAGAGGTTGAGCGCCGCGACGAGCAGGCTGTTCGCCGCCAGGTAGTATCCGAACTGTATGCGCCGCCACCACCTGCGCTCGCGGAAGCGGAACGGCACGAGCGACAGCAGCACGAACGCCCCGTCGGCGTAGACGACCGAGGCGGTGTCGAAGCGCCACGCCCCGGCGGCCAGCTGCCCCAGTTCGCTCCAGGCGAGGGGCCCGATGGCCGCGGCGTTGGCGAGGTAGAACACCGCGCGGCAGAGAAAGAGCACGATGTATACGAGCGCGATGCGCCACACGAGCATCGTGAGGGCGCTGTGCGGGCGGCGTTCCATGCTATTCGCAGGCTTTGAGCGACATGTCGAGCGACCGGATCTGGTGCGTGAGCGCACCTACCGAGATGAAGTCCACGCCCGTCTCGGCGTAGTCGCGCAGCGTGTCGAGCGTGATGCCGCCGCTCGACTCGGTTTCGCAGCGGCCCGCCACGCGGCGCACCGCCTCGCGCGTCTGCTCCACCGTGAAGTTGTCGAACATGATGCGGTCGGCACCCCCCGCGGCGAATATGAGGTCCACCTCCTCCGGGTTGCGTATTTCGCACTCGATGGGCAGGTCGCGGCCGTGGGCGCGCAGGTATTCGCGGGCGCCGCGCACGGCTTCGGCAATGCCTCCGGCGAAGTCGATGTGGTTGTCCTTCAGCAGAATCATGTCGAAAAGTCCGATGCGGTGATTTTCGCCGCCGCCGATCTTCACGGCCATCTTGTCCAGCACGCGCATGCCGGGCGTGGTCTTGCGCGTGTCGAGCACCCGGGTGCGGAGGTCCGCCAGCCGGTCGGCGTAGACCGCGGTCTGCGTCGCCACGCCGCTCATGCGCTGCATGATGTTCAGCACGATGCGCTCGGCCTGCAACAGGGTGTGGAGCCTGCCCTCCACGTAGAACGCCACGTCGCCGGGGCGCACGCGCGCGCCGTCCTCCAGCAGCTGCTCGAAGCGCACCTCGGGGTCGAGGCGGCGGAACACCCGCCGGGCGATCTCCACGCCCGCCAGCACGCCCTCCTGCTTGCACAGCAGCCGCATGCGGCCCCGCTCGTCGCGCGGTATGCAGCACAGCGTGGTGTGGTCGCCGTCGCCTATGTCCTCCTTGATCGCCAGTTCGATCAGTTCATCCACGAAAGGTTCGTATTCCTTTTTCATCTCTTTTATGGTGTTACGTGTGTGCGGCCCGCCCCGGCGCTTCGCTCGGGGTGCGGGATTTCGTTGTCCGGTCCTCGCTGCGGGAGCCTCCGCGCGCAGCCTCGCACGCGACGGCGCCGCATCCGTGCGGCGATGGGTCCCGCTGCGGACCGGCGGTGCAAAGTTACGGATTTTTACGATGCGGAAATGCTCCGGCAGGGCAATTTTTTCGGACGCGGCGACACGGCCGCCGAGGCCCCGGGAAACGGAAGACGGGAAGAAGTCCGGAGGTCGTTTCCGTCTTTCTTCCCGTTTCGTGCGGCAGTGCGGCACTGCCGGGTCCGCTGGCATGCTCCGCCCGGTGCGGCGGGCTTCCGTTTGTGCGCCGGACGTTGCGGTCCCGCAGCGGCTTTCCTGTCCTGTGCGCGACGCTGGAGGCTTGCGCCGGCTTTCCGGTCGCGTGCGCCGCCGGGGTTTCGCGGCCGGTGTGTGGGTGCGCCGCCGGGGTTCCGCAGCGGCTTTCCCCGCCGGTCATCGCCGCGCCCGCCGGAGCTGGAGATCAGTCGAGCTCCTCGCCGTCGTAGACCACGCGGTAGCCCATGCAGTCGAACTCCACGTGCAGGCGGTCTTCGGGCTCGGCGTCGGCCACGGTGCCCTTGAGCGCCGTGATCGCATACTGCTCGTAGGGCCGTCCGCCCATGAGGGGCACGACCCGTGCGGCTTCGAGCGTCAGCAGGTCGTCCGTGCTGTGGAGGTAGCCGATGCCCGGCACGTCCATGGTCAGCGGCGGCATCTGGGGCACGAACTGCGTGTCGTACATGCGCATCGTGAGCGTGCCGTCCGTGTCGCCTGCGAGGCTGAAGCGCTTGCCGTCGTAGGTGTGATGCTGCGTGGCGTCGCTCAGGAGGGTGACGGTCAGCCGGCCCGTGAAGTGCTCGATGTCGGGTCCGTAGTCCTTGTCGTCGTCGCAGGCCGCGAGCGATGCGGCGGCAAACAGAAGAAGCAGAAATTTTTTCATAGTCTATTGCGTTTTAAAGGTGTATGTTCAGTGCGATGCGGAACGTCCGCGGACGTCCGCGTTGCAGGAATGCGTTGCCCATCGACACGAAATGGAACGTGTCATAATGCGTGCCGCAGAGGTTGTCGCCCCGCAGGTCGAGCGTGTAGTGCGGGTGTTCGAGCCGCACCGAGGCGTCGAGCAGCACGTAGAAGGGCTGCGTGAGGGTGTTCTGCTCGTTCCAGCGGATCGGCCCCACGCCGCGGGCGCCGGCCGCCAGCACCACGTCGCCCAGCCACCCGATGCCGGTGGGGATGCTCCACGCCATGTGTGCCGAGGCGGTGTGCTCGGGCGCGTAGGGGATGCGTTTGCCGCGGTAGTCGCAGCGTCCGTCGTCGTAGCGGCGGAATACGGCGCGGGTTTAGCCGTAGGCCAGGGTGAGGTCGAGGCGCCGCCATATCCGGGCCGTGACGGACGCTTCGCCGCCGAGGCTGCGCGTGCGGCCCGCATTGGTCATCATGCGCCCGGTGGTCGTGCCGTCGGGAAACACGGTGAGCTGCTGATCGCGGCAGTCGATCCGGAAGAGCGCGAAGTCGCCGCGCACGGCGCCCGCTGCCGCGGTGACATGGCCCCCCAGCTCGTAGTTCCAGCTCTTCTCGGGGCGGTAGGTCATGACGCGGTCGATGTCGTATGCCGCGCCGCCCGGAGCCCCCATGCGCTCCATCAGCTCCCGTTGCAGGATGTCGGAGAACATCTGGGTGTTGTATCCCCCGGCCTTGTATCCCTTCGACACGCTCGCGTAGAGGTCGCTGCCGCGACCCAGCTCGAAGCGCACCGCGGCCTTGGGCAGCACCTGGGCGAACGACTGGCGGAGGGTGCCGCGGAGCGTCGCTTCGAGCGGCAGATCGAGCGTCATGCCGTCGGAGCGCCGCACGGCGCGGTAGCGCGATGCGGTGCGGCTGTCGTAGTGCAGGCGCACGTGCTCGCAGTCGAGGCGCACGCCGAGCGTGAAGTGCCAGCGCCCCGTGCGGTAGTTCGACTCGTGGTAGAGCGCCAGCCCCGCGTCGGGCGTGCGGAAGCGGCTGTCGAGCGCCAGCGTGGGTTCGAGCCACGAAAACACGTATTCGGGATCGTGGGCGTTGGCGTTGCGCAGGATCAGCTCCTCGATGCCCCGCTCCTTGAAGAGCACGGGGGCCTGCATCTCGCTCCGGGAGTAGAATCCGAAGAGGCCGCACAGCCACCCGTACCCGTCGCCCTCCGCCGCGCGTGAGCGCACCACGACCTCCTGGGTCACTGCGTGCTGGCGCGTGTCCTGCCGCAGCGTGAAGTAGGGCAGGGGCAGGAAGTCCTGGTCGAGGCGCATGTCGTCGTGGGTGTACTGATAGCTCGTCACCGACGCCACGGAGCAGGCCGCGCCGTCGTAGCGCACGGTGAGCCCGTCGCTCACGAAGAGGCGGTCGTAGGAGCACGGATCGTCGTAGGCGATGCTTCCCGTGAGGGCCGAGGCGTAGGGATAGCCCCCCTGCGCGAGGAGCGACACGGAGGCCGTGTTCTCGATCCGCAGCCCCCGCTCGCCGCGGTACTGATACTTGATGCGTGCGCCGCCCGACTCCTCGCGGTCGCAGCGCCGGCCCGTGGCTTCGTTGGTGAAGAAGCCGTCGCTGCGGCCGTACCAGAGGGCGGCGCCGAGGCCGTGGCCTTCGCGCAGTGCGTGGTGGGTCGAGGCGCGCAGCCGGAGCGTGTTGCCGCTGCCGTACTCCACGCCCAGGCGCGTGCCCTGCGCCGCGAGCGGCGAACGGGTGTAGACGTTCACCACGCCGCCCATCGTGTTGCGCCCGTAGAGGGTGCTCTGCGGGCCGCGCAGGATCTCGATGCGCTCGACGTCCGCCAGGTCGAAGTCGTAGTTGTTCTTGTTGAGCAGCGGCACGTTGTCCACGTTCATGCCCATGACCGGCTGGTCGATGCGGGCCCCGAGCCCGCGCACGTAGATCGACGAGGTCATGCGCGAACCGTAGTCGGGGATGTGGAAGTTGGGCGTCCGCGCCGAGAGGTCCTTCACGGCGGCGACGGCTCCGCGCTCCAGCGTGCGTTCGCCCGCCACCGTGGCGGCGACGGGGGCGTCGCGCAGCGACAGTCCCTGTTTTATGGCCGTGATCCGTATGCCGTCGGCCTCGACCACGGTGTCCGCGGCCGGCAGTGCGGCCGCGACGCCGGAGGGCGCTCCGTGCGGCCGGGCACCCGTTTTGCCGGTCGTTCTGTCGCCCGTTCTGCCGGCCATTTTGTCGTCTGTTTTGCCTGCCAGTCTGTCGGTTGCTCTGTCAGCCGTTTTGTCGCCCGTTTTGCCCGCCGTGTCGGTAGCTCTTTCTGCCGTTTTGCCGGTCGGCTGGCCGGCCGGGGCCTCGCACGGTCGGTCCGTGTGCGTGTCGCTGTCGGGGCCGGTGGGGATGTGGATTCCGGCGGGGGCCGGAGCTGCGTATGCGGGAGTTGCGGGGCGGTTTGCGCGGGAGGCGACGCGAAGGTCGGGTGCCGTGCGGCCGGCTGCGGTCGCCGCGGTGCGTGCGGAGGCGTCGGGCCCGGCCGTTGCGGCGTTTGGGGACATGCCGCACGCCCCGCATGCCGTGCGGCATACGGTCAGAAGCGCCAGGGCGGCGAGCAGGTATCGCGTGCGGGTGTTCACGACGTAGGTGCGGGGTCCGTTTTTTCGTTTCCGGGTGCAAAGTAAGGATTTTCTTCGCAGTTCTGCAATCCTCTATTTCGAGGAGGCCGCCGGAGGGCGACGATGACAGGGGTGGCGGAGAAGCCGGGCGAGGCAGGCGCCGAGGTCGGACATGCGGCGGCGAGTCCGGAGCGCGTGAAGACGAAAAAGGAGGTCGGGGCGGGTGACCCGGGGCCGGCGGGTGCGGCTTCCGTTCTCGCCGGTCGCGGCACCGCGGGCAAGGAGGCCTGCGAGCGCGTTGCGGCCGGCGATTCCGGGGGCTGTCCCCGTGGCGCAAGTTCGGGCAGCCTGGTGATGCCGGTGCTCTTATGCCTGTCAGAGCTCGTCGGGCGCGATGCAGCCCAGACGCAGGGCGTGGAGCGTGAGTCCGGCCACGGATTTGATGCCCAGTTTCTCCATGAGGTTGCGGCGGTGCGATACCACGGTCGTCACGCCGATGCCGAGGCGCTCGGCGATCTGTTTGTTCGCCAGTCCGCGGGCGATGTGTGCGAGCACCTCCGTTTCGCGGGCCGAGAGCGCCGGGGCGGGGGATGCGGGCTCCGCCGTGCCGCGGCCCGCGGGGTGGGCGCCGCAGTGGAGGCGCATGAGTGCGTGCACGAGGCGCTCCTCGCCGGCATAGGGGTCGATGGCGTGCATGCCCGGCACGGGCGTGCGTCCGAGCAGGATCGTGCGCCGCTCGCGGCCCCGGAACGCTTCGCGGTGCAGCACGAACTCCTCGGTCGAGGTGAAGCAGTGGGCGTAGCGGTCGGGCTGCGAGGCCTCGTAGGCCCCGAAGTCGTGGAACACGGCGACGTCGGCTTCGGGAAAGAGGTCGCCGAGCACCGACTTGAGCCCCAGCCCCGCGAGGATGTTGGGCAGGACGACGGCGAAGAGGGGCCGTGCGCCGCTACTCGTGGTGGTAGGGTTCATGGTTGAGGATGGTGAAGGCGCGGTAGATCTGCTCGGCGAAGATCGCCCGCACGATCTGGTGCGAGAAGGTCATCTTCGAGAGCGACACGCGGGCGTCGGCCCGGGCGTACACCTCGTCGGAGAATCCGTAGGGGCCCCCGATCGCCAGCACGAGCTTGCGGGTGCCGCTGTTCATGCGTTTCTGGAGCCACACGGCGAAGTCCACCGACCGCATCTCGTCGCCCCGCTCGTCGAGCAGCGCGAGGAAGTCGCCGTCGCCGATGCGGCCCAGCAGCGTGCGGCCCTCGGCCGTGCGCTGCTGCTGTTCGCTGAGGCTTTTGGTGTTGCGCACGTCGGGCAGCACCGCGATGTCGAAGCGGCAGTAGCGGTTTACGCGCCGCGCGTACATGGCGGTGAGCGCCTCCACTTCGGGCGAGTCGGTCTTGCCCGTGACGATGAGTTCGATGTTCATGGGGTGCGGGTCGGTCAGAGGTCGCTGTTCCATTCGCCGTCGGCATCCTCGCAGAACACCGGACGCTGCGTCTCCGCGGACTTGAGCCACTGATACGCCTTGTACATGTTGTATCCGTTGCCCGAGGCGCCGCCGAGGGCGTAGGCGATCACGCAGGTGTGGTTGCGCGAGCGGTAGTACATCGCCCGCACCCGTTCGAGGTATTCATCCACGAGCGACGGGTCGTTCGACGGCGTGCCGCCCACGCGGCGGTCGGTGCGGCCCGCGGGGGCGTTGATGTCGGCGCGGTCGATCACCATCAGTCCCAGTTCGTCGCACAGGTCGTAGTACCACGCGGGCTGGGGGTGGTCCGGACGCAGGGTGTTGATGCCCTGCTTCTTCAGCTGCACCATGGCCGTACGCGTCGCCGTGCGGTCCGCCGCGGCGTTGCAGCGCGCCTCGCGCAGAACGATCTCGCGGCCGAAGCTGTACCAGCGGCCGTCGCGGCAGACGATGTCGCGGAAGCCCGTGCGCAGGGGGATGTACTCCTTGTAGGCCCCGTCGCGCCGCGTGAAGAGCATCACGCGGTAGAGGGGCGGATCGTTCTTGGCGCCCGGCTCCCACTTGTTCTCGTAGGTGCCGTAGACGTAGGGTGTGAGGTGCAGCGTGTCGCATGAGCGGCCTGCGACCGTGAGGTCGGTGATGCTGTAGTCGAGCAGCTTGCCCTGGGGCGAGTAGACGTCGTAGCCCACGGTCACGGTCTCTTCGTAGTTGCAGGCGTTGCGGGCCGCGATGTCGAGCCGCAGCACGCCGAAGCGCTGCGTGGAGTCGGGCACGAGCGAGAGGGTGAAGTCGGCGATGCTCCGCTTGTGCTGCATGTAGAGATAGCTCCCGGCGAAAGGCTTGCCCTCGGGGGCGGGAGTGCCCTCCTGCAATGCGGGCGTGCGCGAGGGCCTCAGCTCCACGATCAGCGCGTTGCGCCCCTCGCGCACGTAGGGCGTGAGCTCGAATTCGGCGGGCGTGGCGGGGTCCTCGACCTCGGCCACGGTGCGGTCGTTGAGCGTGAGGGTGTAGGCTGCGCCCGGATTTTCGAGGTGGAGGAAGACGCAGCCGTCGGTCCAGGCGTAGGGGATGTCGAGCACCTGCCCGGCGCTGACGCTCCGACCGTCGCTCAGGAAGACCTCGGGTGCGAAGACCATGTACGCCGCGTCGTCCTTGCCGCGGGTGCGGGTTTCGGCTTCGTCGCGGTTGCGGTAGGGTGCGACCTCGGTGCGGTGGATGCGTCCGCCCGGCGTCTGGGCCGCGAGGGGCGGCAGGGCGAAAACGAGCGCCGCTGCCAGGATACCTATCTTTTTCATGTGTGTGTCGTCCGGTTATCGGTGAGGCAAAGGTACTTTTTTTTTGAGAAATCTCAAATTAATACCTATCTTTGTCAATTCGGAAACGACAGGACGCGATCCGCCGTTCCCGGCCGTCCGGAGGCCCGGTCGCGCGGTACGGCGCGTATGCGGTGTGCCGTTCCGGGAGCGGGGCGGCCGGGAGCCGTGGAGCCCGCGGGGTCGGTTTCGTGAAAATAAGCAATATTACAGATATGAAGACTCAGAGAATCGCTGAAATTCTGAAATCGGGCGTCGTGGATACCGACGTCACCGTTCAGGGATGGGTGCGCACCAAGCGCGGCAACAAGAACGTGGCGTTCATCGCCCTGAACGACGGCTCGTGCGCATCGAACATTCAGGTGGTGGTCGATCTGGCGAAGATCGGCGAGGAGCAGCTCCGCTCCGTGACCACGGGCGCCTGCCTGCGTGTGGACGGACGACTCGTCGAGTCGCTCGGCGCGGGCCAGGGCGTCGAGGTGCAGGCCGCCTCGATCACGCTCTACGGTGCGGCCGATCCCGAGACCTATCCCCTCCAGAAAAAGGGTCATTCGCTCGAATTCCTGCGCGACATCGCCTACCTGCGTCCGCGCACCAATACGTTCGGCGCCGTGCTGCGCATCCGCCACGCCATGGCCTATGCCATCCACGACTACTTCCACCGCAACGGATTCTACTACTTCCACACGCCGCTCATCACGGCCTCGGACTGCGAGGGCGCCGGCGCCATGTTCAACGTGACGACGCTCGATCTGAACGACATTCCGAAAACCGGGGAGGGCAAGGTGGACTATGCGCAGGACTTCTTCGGCAAGCCGTGCAACCTCACCGTGTCGGGCCAGCTCGAAGGCGAGCTGGGTGCGCTGGCCCTGGGCCGCATCTACACGTTCGGCCCCACGTTCCGCGCCGAGAACTCCAACACGCCGCGCCACCTCTCCGAGTTCTGGATGATCGAGCCCGAGATGGCCTTCTACGAGCTGGAGGACAACATGGAGCTGGCCGAGGACTTCCTCAAGTCGCTCATCCGCTACGCCCTGGAGCACTGCGCCGAGGACCTGGCGTTCCTGAACAAGATGTGGGACAACGAGCTGCTCGACCGCCTGCACTTCGTCGTGGAGAACGACTTCAAGCGCCTCGACTACACCGAGGGCATCGAGATCCTGAAGGCCTCGGGCCGCAAGTTCGAGTTCCCGTGCGAGTGGGGCTGCGACCTCCAGTCGGAGCACGAGCGCTATCTGGTCGAGGAGCATTTCAAGCGCCCGGTGATCCTCATCAACTACCCCAAGGAGATCAAGGCTTTCTACATGAAGCAGAACGAGGACGGCCGCACGGTGCGCGCAATGGACGTACTTTTCCCGAAAATCGGCGAAATCATCGGCGGTTCGGAGCGCGAGGCCGATTATGGCAAGCTTCGTGCACGGGTGCGCGAGCTCGGTATGAACGAGAAGGATGTGTGGTGGTATCTCGACACGCGCCGCTGGGGTTCGGCACCCCACTCGGGCTTCGGTCTGGGTTTCGAACGCCTGCTGCTGTTCGTGACGGGCATGACCAACATCCGCGACGTGATTCCCTTCCCGCGTTACCCGCGCAATGCGGAGTTCTGATCGGCTCAGGGATGCCGAGCGGCCCACGATGAAGAAACCAATTAGCGAATCGACCGTAATTCTTTAATTGGACTAATTGGATATGGCTATCAACCAGAAACAGGTATTGTCGCTTCAGCAGAAGCTCTCTCCTCAGCAGATACAGATGATCAAGCTGCTTGAGCTGCCCACCGTGCAGCTCGAGCAGCGCATCAAGCAGGAGATCGAGGACAACATCGTGCTCGAAGAGGAGGAGCGGGCCCCCGAGGAGGAGGCGCCGCGCGAAATATCGGTCGAGGAGTACCTCCGCGAGGACGACACGCCCGCCTACAAAAGCCGTATCAACAACTATTCGAAGGACGACAAGCAGCGCCCGGTCTATCTTTCGGGCGGCCGCTCGTTGCAGGAGTACCTGGTCGAGCAGCTCGGCTACCGCGACCTCACGGAGCGCGAGATGCGCCTTGCGGTCTACCTGATCGGCAGCATCGACGAGGACGGCTACCTGCGGCGCGACCTGGAGTCGGTCGCCGACGACATCGCCTTCACGCTCGGGGTCGAGACCACGACCGCGGAGCTCGAACGCCTTCTGGGCATCATCCACGAGCTGGAGCCCGTGGGCATCGGCGCCCGCAACCTCCAGGAGTGCCTGCTGTTGCAGATGGGGCAGAAGCGCATCGACACGCGGGCCCGGCGCCTGGCGCGCAGGATTCTGACCTCCTATTTCGACGAGTTCGTCAAGAAACACTACGAGAAGCTCATCGTGCGGCTTCAGGTCACGGAGGAGGAGTTCCGCGAGGCCATCGCCGAGATCCGTCACCTCTCGCCCAAGCCGGGCAACCTCTACTCCGAGGGGGGCACCGACACCACGCCCTACGTGATCCCCGACTTCATCCTCGACTGCCACGACGGACGCTTCGACCTCTCGCTCAACTCGTGCAACGTGCCCGAGGTGAGGGTGAACCGCCGCTACGTGGAGATGATCCGTGACATGGTGGGGGTGGATGGCACGGTGAAGGAGAAGGACCGCGAGGCGTTGCAGTTCGTCAAGAGCAAGATCGACTCGGCCAAGTGGTTCATTTCGGCCATCAAGCAGCGCCACGACACGCTCATGCGCACGATGCAGACCATCCTCGACTACCAGCAGGAGTATTTCCGCGACGGCGACAAGAGCAAGCTGCGCCCCATGATCCTCAAGGACATCGCCGACCGCACGGGGCTCGACGTCTCGACCATATCGCGCGTGGTGAACAGCAAGTATGTGCAGACCCAGTTCGGGATCATCCTGCTCAAGTCGCTCTTTTCGGAGGCCATGCAGACCGATTCGGGCGAGGAGGTGTCGAGCTACGAGATCAAGAACCTCCTGCAACATTGTATCGACGAGGAGGACAAGCGTCGTCCGCTCACCGACGAGACGCTGATGGATATCCTCAATTCCAAGGGCTACCGCATTGCCCGCCGCACGGTGGCCAAGTACCGCGAGATGCTGGGCATTCCCGTCGCGCGGCTGCGCAAGCAGATCTGACCGGCGGCAGTTCGGTCCCGTACGTTCCGACAGAGGTTTTCCCGGGATGCGCAGCGCGCCGTCCGACGTTTCATCGTCCGACGGCGCGCTGTCCGTTTCAGCAGCGGTGTCGCATCTGCTGCGGGGTATGTCTGTTTCGGGGCCTTCGGATCAGAATACCACGCCCAATTTGATCTGCACCGCGTTCATGTTCACGCTGACGCCCGACTCGGACAACTGCTGGATGTTGTAACCCAGCTGCGCCTTGAACATGCCGGCCTTGACGCCGACGGCAGGCGTGAGGTAGAGGCCCGAGCCGTTCATATCCTCCGTCAGGCCGATGCCGCCGCCCAGGTCGAGCGAGAGGTAGGGTGCGACCTTTTCCGATACGGGCAGGTAGCCCTTGAAGTTCACGTAGATCGGCAATATCAGCTCCGCTTCCTCTTCGAGGTAGAAGTCTAAACCGAATCCGATACCCGTGGAGAAATACCGGCCGACTTTCACGCCCTGCACCGTTTGGAGGTTGAGGCGTCCGATGCGGATCAGTTGGTTTACGGGGCCCACGCCGATCGAGTAGCCCAGGTCTACCTCGCCCTGATACTTCACCGGGGTCTGTGCCTGTGCCGCACAAACCGACAGGACAGCGGCTGCTGCCGAGAGAATAAGTTTCTTCATCTTCGTTCGTTTTGGTTGATGGTGCAAAGTTAGCGATTCCCCCCCCCCGCCAAATTTTCGGACGAAAATCGTCCGTTTCCCGGCGCATTTCACGCATCGAGGGCGGGAGCAACCGGTTGCTCCCGCCCTCGAAACCTGGCGGCCTCCGCCCCGCAGGGAGGCTATTCGACGGTGTGCTGCACGCACTCGATGCCGACCTTGCGCAGCAGGTCGAGGCCCTCCTCCGAACGGTAGTCCTCCGAGTAGACCACGCGCCGGATGCCTGCCTGGATAATCAGCTTCGAGCACTCGATGCAGGGGGCCGCCGTGATGTAGAGGGTCGAGCCGTCGCAGTTGTTGGCGCTCTTGGCCACCTTGGTGATGGCATTGGCCTCGGCGTGCAGCACGTAGGGTTTGGTGCTGCCCGTCTCGTCCTCGCACACGTTCTCGAAACCCGAGGGCGTGCCGTTGTAGCCGTCGGAGATGATCATCTTGTCCTTGACGATCAGTGCGCCGACCTTGCGCCGCTCGCAGTAGGAGTTTTCGGCCCATATGCGCGCCATGCGCAGGTAGCGCAGGTCGAGCTGCCGCTGCTTCTCTTCGAGGTATCCCATCGTGCTACATTCCTTTGCCGTGGCACTGCTTGTACTTCTTGCCGCTGCCGCACGGACACGGATCGTTGCGTCCGACCCTCTTTTCGGCCTGCATCGGCATGGGTTTCTGGCGCTCGGCCTGTCCGGCCTGCGCTGCGGCCTGCATGCGCGACGCCTGCAACTTATTGACGTCCACCTTCGGGCGCTCCGGCTGCCGCTGCTGCTGCACCCCTTCGGCCGAGGCCTCGCGCACGGGGATGTACGCGCGGTTGAGGATCGAAAGCACCTCGCGATTGACCTTCACGAGCATCTTCTGGAAGAGCCCGAACGACTCGAACTTGTAAATCAGCAGCGGGTCCTTCTGTTCGTAGGTTGCGTTCTGCACGCTCTGGCGCAGGTCGTCCATTTCGCGCAGGTGTTCGCGCCATGCGTCGTCGATCGTGGTGAACATCACCACTTTCGAGAACACCTTGTAAATCTCGGCGCCGTCGCTTTCCTGGCAGCGGCGCAGGTTCACGGGCACGTTGTAGCCCAGGTGGCCGTTGGTGAGCGGGAAGTAGATGTTCGCGTCCAGATGCTCCTTGCGGTCTTCGTACACGCGCTCCATCACGGGGCGCACCGTGTCGGCCACGGCCTTGGCGCGGCGCTCGTAGGTCGCCTTCATGTCCTTCACGATCAGGTCGGCCAGCTCCTCGGGCTTCGCCTTTTCGTAGGTCGCGGCATCGAACGAAGGTTCAGTGCCCACCTCGCGGATGAGCTCCATGCGGAACTCCTCGAAGTCCACGCCGCGCGTGGTCTCCGCGAAGTTGTCGGCATAGTCGTACATGATGTTGTTCAGGTCGATCTCGATCCGCTCGCCGTGGAGGGCGTGGCGGCGGCGCGTGTAGATCACTTCGCGCTGCGAGTTCATCACGTCGTCGTATTCGAGCAGGCGTTTGCGGATGCCGAAGTTGTTCTCCTCGACCTTTTTCTGCGCTCGCTCGATGGCCTTGGTCATCATGCCCGACTGAATCACTTCGCCCTCCTGCACGCCCATGCGGTCCATGATGGCGGCGATGCGGCCCGAGCCGAACAGACGCATCAGGTCGTCTTCGAGCGACACGAAGAACTGCGACGATCCCGGGTCGCCCTGACGGCCCGCACGACCGCGCAGCTGACGGTCCACGCGGCGGCTCTCGTGGCGCTCGGTGCCGATGATCGCGAGACCGCCCGCCGTTTTCACCTCGGGCGTGAGCTTGATGTCCGTACCGCGGCCCGCCATGTTGGTGGCGATGGTCACCTGGCCGGGGCGTCCGGCCTCCGATACGATCTGTGCTTCGAGCTGGTGCTGTTTGGCGTTCAGCACGTTGTGCTTGATGCCGCGGAGTTTGAGCATGCGGCTCAGCAGCTCCGAAATCTCCACCGACGTGGTACCCACCAGCACGGGGCGTCCCTGGCCCACGAGGCGCACGATCTCCTCGATCACGGCGTTGTACTTCTCGCGCTTGGTCTTGTAGATGAGGTCCTGGCGGTCGTCGCGGATGACCGGACGGTTCGTGGGGATCACCACCACGTCCAGCTTGTAGATGCTCCAGAACTCCGAAGCCTCGGTCTCGGCCGTACCGGTCATGCCCGAGAGCTTGTGGTACATGCGGAAGTAGTTCTGCAGCGTGATGGTGGCGAAGGTCTGCGTCGCCGCCTCGACCTTCACGCGCTCCTTGGCCTCGATGGCCTGGTGCAGGCCGTCGGAGTAGCGGCGGCCGTCGAGTATGCGGCCCGTCTGCTCGTCCACGATCTTCACCTTGTTGTCCATGACCACGTATTCGATGTCCTTCTCGAACATGGCATAGGCCTTGAGCAGCTGGATCACCGTGTGCACGCGCTCCGACTTCACGGAGTAGTCGGCGATCAGCTCGTCGCGCTTCTGCGCCTTCTCCTCGGGCGTGAGCCCGCTCTTTTCGATGTCGGCCACCGCGCTGCCGATGTCGGGCAGCACGAAGAAACCGTCCTCGTTGAAGTATTTCGACAGCACCTCGTGGCCCTTGTCGGTGAGCTCCACCGAGTTGAGCTTCTCGTCGATCACGAAGTAGAGGTCGTCGGTGATCTCGGGCATGCGGCGGTTGTTGTCGGCCATGTAGACGTTCTCGGTCTTCTGCATCTGGGCCTTGATGCCCGTCTCGGACAGGAACTTGATCAGCGGCTTGTACTTCGGCAGGCCCTTGTGCGCGCGGTAGAGGCGGATGCCGCCCTCCTCGCTCTTCTCGCCCGCGAGCAGCTGGCGCGACTCGGCCACGAGGTTGGTTACCAGGTTTTTCTGGAGGTTGTAAAGGTGTTCGATGGCCGGACGGTACTGCTCGAAGAGCTGGTCGTCGCCCTTGGGCACGGGACCCGAGATGATGAGCGGCGTGCGGGCGTCGTCGATGAGCACCGAGTCCACCTCATCGACGATGGCGAAGTGGTGCTTGCGCTGCACGAGGTCCTTGGGCGACGAGGCCATGTTGTCGCGCAGGTAGTCGAAGCCGTATTCGTTGTTCGTACCGAACGTGATGTCGGCCATGTAGGCCTTGCGGCGCGCTTCGGAGTTGGGCTGGTGCTTGTCGATGCAGTCCACCGACAGGCCGTGGAACTGATACATCGGACCCATCCACTCCGAGTCGCGGCGGGCCAGGTAGTCGTTCACCGTCACCAGGTGCACGCCCTTGCGGGCCAGTGCGTTGAGGAATACCGGGAGCGTCGCCACGAGGGTCTTGCCCTCGCCCGTGGCCATTTCGGCGATTTTGCCCTTGTGGAGCACCACGCCGCCGAAGAGCTGCACGTCGTAGTGCACCATGTCCCACTTGAGGTCGTTGCCGCCCGCCGTCCAGTGCGTGGCGTACACGGCCTTGTCGCCCTCGATGGTCACGAACTCCTTCTCGGCGGCCAGTTCGCGGTCGAACGCAGTGGCCGTGACCACCACCGTGTCGTTCTGGGCGAAGCGGCGGGCCGTGTCCTTCATGATGGCGAAAGCCTCGGGCAGGATGCGGTCGAGGACCTCCTCGATCTTCTCGTCGATGCGCTTGGTCGTGGTGTCGATCTCCTTCGAGATCTTCTCCTTTTCGTCGAGCGACGTGGCGGGCTGTTCGAGCCGCGCCTTCATCTCCACGATGCGGGCCTCGTCGTCGGCGATGTGGTCGGCGATCTGCCGCATCAGGCCGGCGCTGTGCGCGCGCAGCTCGTCGTTCGTAAGCTTTTCGATGGTGGGGTACACGGCCTTGATCCGGTCGATGTAGGGCTGGACCTCCTTGCGGTCCTTGTCGGCTTTCGAGCCGAACAGCAATTTGATGATTCCTGCTGCTATATCCATAGTTCGGTATGTTGTCTTTTAGTGAAGTGCGAATCCTTGCAAAGATAGCGATTTTTCCCGATTAACCATGCATTCCCGACGGATTTATTTGTCGTCGCCGGTGTGCCTTGCACCCTTTGTGCCGGAGTGTCGTTATTCGCGTGCGGAATGCGGCGGAAGAGCCGCATATGCGGGGTCGCAGGGGGCTTCCGCTTTCCGAGGGCGGCGGACCGGACGGCGCAGCGGGTGCCTTTACCCTCGGCGGGGTAACGGGCCGCGTTGCCGGACGCATACGGTGGCGGCATCGCCCTGCCGGATGATGCCGCGCGGACTATCGCAGCCTCCGGCGTCCCACGGGGCACTCGGCGCAGCGACGGGCGGCGCAGAATTCGGTTTCGAGTTGCAGCAGGGCCTGCGATTCGAAGGCGTTGCGCAGGGGCACGCCCTCGGCCCGCCAGCGGCGCATGTAGACGTTGTCTTCGGCGTCGAGACGTTCGAGCAGCGCGATGGCGCGGCCGCGCAGCGCCTCGTTGTCGAGGTAGCTGCCGTAGGCATACTGCATGATGGCCACGAGGTTAATGCCCAGGATGTTGGCCTTGAACGCCCCGATGCGCTTGGGCTGTTCGCCCGAGGGGCTTCCGGGCAGGTAGTGCGTGCACCAGTAGGCCGAGGCTTCGGTGCCGAAGAGGCGTTCGACCTCCTCGCGCGTGCGGCACTCCGCCACGCGGTCCACGACGAATTCGTGGCTCGCGAAGAATGCCGCGGCCTGCGCGATGCGCAGCACCGGATGGTTTGCGGGGTGCAGCCGCACGAGGTTCCACGCCGCGGCGTCCATGCGTTCGATGCCGTATTTGGCCGCGAGGTACTCGTAGTCGCGCCGCAGGCCGAGCGTGTATTCGTCGTGGCGGTAGAGGTCCAGGAGTCCCGAGGCGCCGAACAGCATGGCTTCGACATGCTGGAGCGAGGCCCGCTCGCGCAGGACCGTGGCGTAGGGCACGCGCCGCGCCAGTTCGAGGTAGGCCGACTGGTTGCGGCGGTCGCCCAGCGTGCGGAAGAAGAGCAGATAGAAGGTCTGATTCCAGTTCTCGCCCGCCTCGGCGTGGAGCTCGCGCACGGTGCCGAACTTGCGGGCCAGGCGGTCGTAGGCCAGCGACGTGAGGATCTCGGTGCGGTGCAGCGCATCCAGCCCGGCCAGATACGCACCGCAGGCGCATGCTCCGGCACCGGCCCTGAGGCGGTTGAGCATCCGTGCTACGCGTTCCTCCATGCCGTCAGAGCAGGTTCAGTTCGAGCAGCGCCTCCTCGGACATCATGCTCTTGTCCCACACGGGATCGAACGTGAGGATGACGTTCACGTTCAGCACGCCGGGCACCTTGCCCACCTGCGTGTGCACGTCCTCCACGAGCATGTCGGCCATCGGGCAGTTGGGTGCCGTGAGGGTCATGCGGATGGTGGCCGTGCCGTCGGGTGTGAAGTCTATTTCGTAGATCAGCCCCAGGTCGTAGATATTGACCGGGATTTCGGGGTCGTAAATGTTTTTCAGGGTCAGGACGATCTCCTTTTCGACCCGTAGGATTTCTTCAGGCGTCATTGTTTCGGAATTCGTATTTCGCTAATCTTCGTTTTGTTGCCGGGCCGCCGGTCGGTTGCTCCGCCGGTCCTTGCTCCGCCGGTCCTCGGTTCCCGGCCGGCTGCTCTGTCGGTCCGCCGCCGGCCGGCGCGCGGGTGCCGGGTCACGCTTCGGCTCCGGCCTTGCTGTCGAATGCCAGGGCGTAGAGCCGCATCTGCTTCACCATCGCCAGCAGTCCGTTCGATCGCGTGGGCGATAGGTTGGCGCTCAGCCCGATGGCGTCGATGAAGTAGAGCTCCGTGTCGAGCACCTCGCGCGGCGTGCGGCCGTCGAGCACGCGGATCAGCAGCGCGATGATGCCCTTGGTGATGATGGCGTCGCTGTCGGCCGTGAAGCGGATGCAGCCGTCCTCCATGCGGGCGTCGATCCACACGCGCGACTGGCACCCCTCGATCAGGTATTGATTCGTGCGGTGCTCCGGGGCTATGGGGGGCAGCGTCTCGCTGAGGCCGATCAGGTAGTCGTACTTGTCGAGCCATTCGTCGAACATCGAGAACTCCTCGATGATCTCTTCCTGCACTTTGTCTTGCATGGTATGCGTCGTTTTCGTCGTTCTTTTTCAAATTGCGGGCCGCGGGGCTACTCCTCGCCCGCGATTTCGGCCAGCACCTCGCCCTCCGAGGCCGCGGGGCGGCGGATGTCGAGCATCCGTGCGAGGGTGGGGGCCACGGCCGTCATGTCCACGGGTCGCCGCACCTCGCGGCCCGTGATGCCGGGGCCGTAGAAGATCAGCGGCACGTCGGTGTCGTAGCCGTACATCGAGCCCGAGGCCGAGCGGCAGCGGTCGCGCTGCTCGATCCATCCGGGCATGAAGTTGAGCAGCACGTCGCCCGAGCGCCGCGGATAGAAGCTGTTCTGCATGCGGCGTGCGTAGCCGCTGCCGAAGTAGCTCGTGCGCATGGCTGCGGCCGTGAGGGCGTGCGACACGCCGCGGAACTGCATGGCGAACGCCGCCACCTCGTTCTGCACCGAGGCCAGGTCGAGGCCTTTTTCGTATATGAGGTTGTGGTCGAGGTAGATGCACTTGTCTTCGTACTCCAGCAGCCAGTCGCCCACGCCGTAGCGCACGTTGAGGAAGCTGTTGAGGATCACCTCGAACTGCCGCGTGTTGAACCGGTCGCACACCGCGTCCGCCGCGTCGTAGGAGGGGCTGGTGCCGTGGTCGGAGACGAGCACCACGAGCAGTCCGTTCTCGCCGGTCTGCGCTTCGAGGAAGGTCAGCAGGTCGCCCAGTTCGCGGTCGAGGCGGTAGTACATGTCCTCCATTTCGGCCGATTCGGGTCCGTAGGCCTCGGCGATGCGGCGCGGGGCGTCCAGACAGATGTTCAGCAGGTCGGGCGTCTCGTCGGCGCCCAGGCCGTACTGTGCCGCGGCGAGTTTCGCGAAGCCCAGCACGGCGCTGTTGCCGGCCGGGGTGTAGAGCATGCGCTCCAGGTCGTTTTTCAGGGTCAGTTCGCCGGTGCGGGGCGTGCGCTGCTCCTCGCGCGTGCGGGGCTGGAGCACGAGGTCGAAGGTGCGCCGGTTGCGGTAACGGTCGCGGTCGAGCAGGCTGTTCCAGTGCTCCGTGAGGTAGGAGAGGTTGAACCGCTCGCGGTTGAACTGCGCGATCCACTCGGGGAGCACGGGGTCGTACCATGCGGAGGTGGTCCAGTTGCAGCGGATGTCGTCGAGCCAGAAGGCGCGGCCCGCGCGGCCGGCCATCACCACGGCCGACTCGGGTTCGGCGGCCACGGTCACCACGCGGCTTTCGGGCGAGTCGCGCAGCAGGGCTTCGCCCAGCGTGGGGGCTATGAGCTGGCGGGGCGATATGCCCTCCTTGTCGCGTATGAGGTCCACGGCCTCGTTCTCCACGTAGTCGCGCCAGTGCAGGGCGATCACGCCGTGCGTCGAGGGCTGGGCACCGGTGGTCAGCGTGGCCAGCGACACGGGCGTGGTGGTCTGCTGGTAGTCGTAGCGCCCCGAGGTGTAGCGGGTGCCGCTGCGCACGAGGCGCAGGAAGCCGTCGTCGGAGAAGTTGGCCGCATAGCGGTCGAGGTCCTCGGCCCGCATCGAGCTCACGACGAGCTGCACGACCAGGCGGGGCGTGCTGGCGCGTGCGATGCCGCACGTTGCGAGGAGGAGGGCGAGGGTGCTTATGATTCGGATCATGGGCATGCGTTTTTCGGATCGCAAATTTACGCTTTTTATCCGATATTCCGTGCGAAAAATGCGCGCTCTTTCGCGAAATCCATCTCCGGCAGGGCGTCAATTTCGGCCAGACGTGCGCGGCAGAATGCGCGGTAGGCCTCCGAGTCGGGATGCAGGGGCCGGTGTTCCGCGGCCTCGACGATCCGGCGGACCCGCTCGACGAGGGCGCGCGTGTCGTCGTCGAACGCCGCGGCCGCGAACTTCTCCCACACGTACTCCGCCGCCGCGGGTGCGGGGTGGGCCATGTCGTCGGCATAGAACCGGTAGTCGCGCAGGTCGTCGAGCACCGCTTCGTAGGCCGGGAAGTAACGCACGGTGTCGTGCGCCGCCGCCAGCTCTTCGGCCGCCAGGCGCAGCACGGCCTTGCTCGCGGCGTTGCCCTCCAGCCCGTCCGCGAGGTGCCGCACGGGACTGACGGTGAGGATCACGCGTTTGCCGGCGAGCGGTCCGCGGAGCAGGGCGCCGTAGCGCTCCGCGATCTCGGTCACGGTGAGGCGGCGCCGCACGAACTCCGCGGCGGGCCGGCGGTGGCAGTTGGCCACTGCGCGCCCGTCGCGTTCGTAGACCCACGCCGTGCCGAAGGTGAGCAGCACGCGGTCGGCTGCACGCAGGGCCTCGGCGCCCAGGCGGCGTGCGCGGTTCATGGCGTCGAGCACCGCGTCGGGGTCCGTGCCCGAGAAGGTGCCGTGGAATCCGAAGTGGTGCCACACGCCGTCGGTGCGGTGCAGTTCGCCGCGCGCCGCGGGGCGCGCCGCGGCATAGTCCTCCAGTGCGTCGGCGATGGATGCCGGGTTGAACAGAATGCCCGTGGGGTGGGCCGTGCAGCGGAACCGGAGCCGGCACAGCCGCGAGGCGGTCTCGCTCGCGAAGCACGACCCGAGGGCGAGGATGCGGTTCGCGTAGCCGATGCGCTCCTCGGGCGCGAAGGGGCGGACGGCGATTTCGGTGCGGAATTTCATGGCGTAAAGATAGGGCCGAATCGCCGGAAACGGAAATTTCGGCACGGGATTTCGGCGTCGGACGGATTATTCCGTACCTTTGGCTTCGCCGCAGCTGCTTGCACCTCGGCAAAAACGCAAATAAATTCGTACCTTTGCCCTGCGTGGCGGACGCAGCCTGTATTGGGCAGGATGCCTGCGCGGGACGGTCGCGGCCGCGGCCGTTCCGGCGAAGGGGGCTGCGCGCTGTGCCGTCCGGGCCTTCGGAGGCGTCGGCGGTCGTGCGCCGCGGAGTGATGAATGAATAAAAGGAACAGCGATATGATGAACGAAATCGGAAAAGCTGCCGCCGCATGGTGCTGCGCGGCGGTGTGGTTGGTTGCTGGCTGCTCGGAAGAGGGCGCCGCGGCGGACGGTCCCGGCGAGCCCGTGGCGGAGGAGTTCCGCGCGGTGCTCCCCGAGGCGGAGGAGTCCGGCGAGGCCCTCGTGTGGGAGCCGGGCGACACCCTGGGTTTCTGGCGCGACCAGTACAACGTCAATCTGCCCTTCGCGCTTACGGAGGATTCGATCGACGACGGGGGCCGCAGGGGGCTTTTCTACGGCACGCTCTACGGCGCCATGCCCGAGGGGGTCTCCGCCTGGGTCTATTACCCCTACGACGCCGGGGCCGCGATGTCCGCACAGTCCGTCGTCACGGAGTTTCCGGGCGTGCAGCGCTGCGAGCCGGGCAGGCGGCCCCTCGTGCCGCTTGCGGGCCGCTATGCCGGCGACCCCGTGTGGATGGAGTTCGCCATGCGGCCCCTGTGCGCGGTCGTCGAGGCCGAGGTGTCGCTCGCTGCGGAGACGGAGACGCCCGTGCGCCTGCAAAGCATCGTCTTCCACGGCAACAACGGCGAACGGGTGTCGGGGGCGATGACCGTATCGTTTGCGGACGAGGTGCCCTCCGTGTCGTTCGCGTCGGACGGGGGCCGCACCCTGACGCTCGACTGCGGTGCGGGCGCGGTGCTTGCGCGCGAGCCGCAGCGTTTCCGCATCGTGGTGCCTGCGGGCCGCTACGAGCAGGGCTACACGCTCGACTTCCGCACCGACCGTGCGGAGTGCGGGTCCGTGGCGGTGGTCGTCGGCGACGGCGAGACGGTGCTCGAAGCGGGTGCGACCTACGCCGTGGAGGCGTCGCTCGAAACGTTCCGATACAGCATGCCCGACGCGGCGTTCCGCAACTGGCTCGTGGAGCTGGGCTACGTGACCGTCACGGACGACCGGGCGGGTACGGTGGAGGTGACCGAGGCCGGCCGCGCCGTGCGCGCGCTCGACTGCCGCAGCCGGAAATTCACGTCGCTCGACGGCATCGAATGCTTCGCGGCGCTCGAAGAGCTGGACTGCTCCTACAACCGCCTCGTGCGCCTCGATGCGGGCCGCAACCGGGCCCTCGCGACGCTCCGCTGCCGTGCCAACGGCCTCGTGCGTCTCGACGTGGCGGGATGCGCCGAACTGGAGACGCTCGACTGCAACGGCAACGCGCTGGAGTCGCTCGACGTGACGGGCAATGCGCGCCTCGCGACGCTCTACTGCAACGGCAACCGGCTGACGGAACTCGATGTCGTGCGCAACGACGCGCTCGAAACGTTCTATTGCTATGCGAACCGCCTCGTGTCGCTCGACGCCTCGCACATGGCCTCCCCCGGGAGCTACCTGCTCTACTGCGGCCAGCAGCAGGAGGGCGGCACCCTGGAGCTCGTGCTGCGCGGCGACCAGCGCGCACGCTGGGAGGAGACGCTGTCCGGCGCGCCGGCCAACGCGCGGGTCGCGGTGCCCTGAGCCGGACCGGGCCGTCCGCGTCCCGGCCGGACGGGCTCGGAGCCGCCCGCGGGGCGTGCGGAACGGCGCGGATGAAATACACACAACTGCTACCGAACGAAATCATGTTGCTGAAAGCCAACTGCAAAATCAATATCGGTCTCGACGTGCTGCGGCGTCGGACGGACGGTTACCACGACCTCGATACGGTGATGGTGCCCGTCGCGGACCTCTACGACGAGGTGGAGGTCGTGCGCGCCCCCGAGGATCGTTTCCGCGCACTGGGGCTGCGGATCGACTGTGCGGACGGAGACAACCTCTGCATGAAGGCCGTGCGCCTCATGCGGGAGCGCTACGCCGCGGGACCCGTGGCCGTCACGCTCCGCAAGCGCGTGCCGTTCGGCGCCGGGCTGGGCGGCGGATCGTCCGACGCCACGGCCGTGGTGCTGGCCATGAACGAACTGTTCGGTCTGGGGCTCCCCGAGCCGGAACTGGTGGCGTGCGCCGCCGCGCTGGGAAGCGATACGGCGTTTTTCGTGCGCAATAGCCCGCAGCGATGCACGGGCCGCGGCGAACGGATGGAGCCTTTCCCCCTCGACCTGGCGGGTCGCACGCTCGTGCTGGCGAAACCCGCCGCGTGCGTCTCCACGCGCGAGGCCTATGCCGGGGTGTGCCCTGCGGTGCCCGCCGTGCCGCTCGGCGATCGGCTGCTGCGTCCGCTCGACACGTGGCAGGCGGAGGTGAAGAACGATTTCGAACCTTCGGTGTTCGCCGTGCATCCCGTCGTCCGCACCGTGAAGGAGCGCCTCCTCGAAGCCGGCGCCCGCTTCGCGTCGATGTCGGGCAGCGGCTCGGCCGTCTACGGCATCTTCGATGCGGCGCCCGATCCCGCTTCGCTGCGCATGCCCGGGGGCACGGAACTCTTTCTGTCGGCCTTGTAGCCCGTGGGCGGGGCTTCGGCCCCGGCGGATGCGCCG
>OFFF01000696.1_pt1 | contig 24238 bp, 22 predicted proteins | sample 1521301 | NCBI WGS metagenome assembly OFFF01 (sample SAMEA3504101, study PRJEB24116) | mouse gut metagenome | biome: mouse gut; feature: mouse-associated habitat; material: faeces | place: Denmark | collected 2011
GAGAACAGTCTATACCATCGGTTTCTTTCAGTCAAGCCGACGTGTGAACAGTAACCATTTCGGAAGTGCGGCGGTTGGCTTTCAAAAAATCTGATTGATTTGGCAGGGATTTCAGGGTATAATAATGTAGAGACTATACATTAGAGCAGATAGCGGAATGCGCTGAAAAAACTATCGAGGAAGTAGAGGCTGTCATCAAAAAACGGGAGCCTGTGCTGGCATAGCCACAGTAGCTGAATCATAGAAGCAGTAAAAAGGAACAAAAGGAGCTATGACTGTGGATATATCAATGGACACTGAAATCAAAAATACGGTAAGGGCAACAGGCAAAGATGCCCAATATGATGATAAGGCGAAGCGTCTGTTAGGAAATAAAATCATTCTGGCGCATATTCTGGTAAAGACGGTTGACGAGTTCCGGGGAATGAATCCGAAAGAGGTGGCGTCCTATATTGAGGGAGAGCCAATGATTGGTGTGGTTCCGGTAGAGCCAGGCTTGACCAATGCCGGAAAAGAAGAAAACGGCCAGCGCATTGTTGGAATGAACACGGAGAATGCGGAGATTAACGAGGGGCTGGTAAGGTTTGACATTATCTTTTATGTGCGGATGAGAGACGGCATCTCACAGGTCATTGTGAACGTGGAAGCACAGAAGGACGAACCGACAGGCTATCATATCTTAAACAGGGCAGTGTTTTATGTGAGCCGCCTTGTTTCCTCACAGAAGGAACGGGATTTTGTAAAGACAAACTATAATGACATCAGGCGTGTATTTAGCATTTGGGTATGTATGAACATGGACGAGAACTGTATGGATTATGTGCATCTGACAGATGATAAACTGTTAGGCTCTTATCCGTGGAAAGGCGGGCTTGACCTGTTGAATATTGTTTTGATAGGAATATCAGATGAGCTTCCGGAGTATGATGGGAAGTATGAGCTGCACCGTCTGTTGAGTACGTTGCTTTCAATGGAGTTGACCTCCACGGAAAAATTAGAGATCATAAAGACCGAGTACCATATTCCGGTAGATGATGAGTTGAGAAAGGATGTGAGCGAGATGTGTAATCTATCACAGGGAATCAGGGAAAAGGGCAGGGTAGAGGGCAGGGCAGAGGGAGAAGAAAAATTTATCTTGAATATGCATAGGAAAGGCTATACATTAGAGCAGATAGCGGAATGCGCTGAAAAAACTATCGAGGAAGTAGAGGCTGTCATCAAAAAACGGGAGCCTGTGCTGGCATAGCCACAGTAGCACGGGGGAGTCGAACACTTTTTTCTGCCGAATCTCTGATGTCCAGGTGGACGAGGAAATCGATGTGGATGGCTGGGGAGTGGATCTGACGGCTTTCGACCCGGTGATTTATTCCGGATATTATCATTCCCTGGGGAAATATTTGGGGGGCCATCGGGGACTTTTACCCCAGATAGCCTCTCCGCGCCTCCTTCGCCAGGGGCACTGCCCTCCCTTTTATGGAGCAGGCGCAGACCGGCTTTATGGAAAAATCAATGCCCCCGTCTCTTCCCGCAGCTCCCGCCAGGCAAAATTAGCCTTTTTTTCGTATCATAGGACAGATTCATAAAAAATTCATGTCGGGCTGTCTTGCTGTTCTATCCAAAAAGCATATAATAAAGGTGCATAAAGAAATGTGCAATGACGGCCTTTGTTGCTGCGCGGGATGCTTCGGCCCACGATTCCAAGAGGAAGCCTGTTGCACTGGTAAAGCCTCCTATGATTGATTATGCCGCGATAAAGGCATTTTTGGCTAAGAGGAAGCTTATCATACTACAAAAAGGCCTTGTACGTTATTTTGTAAAAAAAGCCAACTGGATTGGAATGAAAGATATTTCGATACCCCTTTTTCAGAAGGAAAAGATAGCATGAGCAACAAAACTTATGATGAAAAATCGGCAATCCGCAACGTAATCATCGCAAGCCAGCACCTGGACAAAAGGAGCTCCAAGCCTGTCGAGGACATCGTCTCGGACATATGCGGTCTGCAGTATGATCCGAATCCGACCATCCATTTGAACCACTATATGATGCTTTGGAACAGAAAAAGCGACTTCGCTGTGGAGGATCTGGACGCCGCGGCATATAAGGAGTTCAAGATTACGGAAGCGTTTGCTTTCAAGCGCAACATGTTCTTCGTCCCCACCAATGAGTTCGCAATCTACCGCGCCGCGTTAAAGGATGTGGTAAGATGGGGCTCCTCGGATGAAAGCTGGTTAGCGGCGGCGAACAGCCCGGAAGACCTGGCCGCGGAAGAGGAACTGAAAGAGGGGCTAAAGGACCAGCCCGGCCTGACCACCAATCAAATCTGGGAGTGCCTGCACTTATCAGAGGAATGGGACGCGTATGTAAAGCACAGAAAAGCAGGCGACCTCAGCTTTGAGCTGCCCATATTCCGTGCCTTCTACAGGCTGAAGCGCAAGACCGACCTGGTGACCTGCGGTAGGAATCCGGGGACATTCAAGGAGCCGCTTTATATCCTGAAAGAAAACATCGGCATAAAGGAATGGCCAAACGCCGGAATCCACAAAAACGAAGCCAGAGCCATAATCATAGAAAAGCTCATCGCTTCTTTCGGAGTCACATATCCCGTCCATATCTCTCATATAACGGGAATCCCCACTGCCGAGGTCACGCCCTTCTTCTCCAAATTGGAGCAGGAAGGAAAGATATCGCCGCTGAAAGTGGGCAAAAAGTCATGTTACATCCACTGGGCAAAGACAGGCCTGCTGGGCCAATGTCCAAATCAGGACACCGAAGAAGTCCGCCTTATTTCCCCCATGGATATCCTTGTGCGGGACCAGACCTGGCTGAAGACTTTTTTTGACTATTCCTATACCTTTGAGTATTTCAAGAAAAAGGGGATGAAATGGCCGCTGTCAATCCTTGTGGGGAATCGGTTTGTAGGGTATTTTGACTGCAAGATGGAATGGCGGACCAAGAGATTCCTCATAAAAGAGAAGAACATATTCGATACCGCGTTCGAACACCATGAAGGCATCGAACGAGCGCTGCAGAATCTGGCCGCTTTCCATGGGGCTGAGGATATTGCCTGGCGGTGATTATCATAGATGTTATGGCGCGAGACGGCCCGGATGCGGGCTTGGGAAAACGGAGGTAATCTACATGGCCACATATGTCGTTTCCGATATCCATGGCGAATATGATATGTTCCTGGAACTGCTTGACAAAATCGGGCTGAAAGAGACGGATACCCTGTATGTCCTGGGGGACATTCTCGACAGGGGCCCGCATCCTCTCAGGCTGTTGCGAAAGCTCATGGAGATGCCCAATGTCGTCTGCCTGGTGGGGAACCATGAGCTTATGGCGCTGGAGTGCCTGGAGTTCCTCTGCAAGGAGATCACGGAGGAATCCATTGACCGGATAGATTCCGCCACGATTGAGAATCTGCTCAGCTGGCAGGGGAATGGGGGCACGATTACCATGGACGAGTTCCACAGGCTGGACAAGGAGACGCGGGAGGACATCATCGAGTTCCTGGGGGAATTCCTGATATATGAGGAGCTGACCGTGAACGGGAGGGATTTTCTGCTGGTGCACGCAGGGCTGGGGAATTATTCGCCGGGAAAGGAGATGGATGAGTACTCGCTGAAAGAGCTGGTATGGGACAGGGCGGATTATGAGACGCAGTATTTTGACGACGTATATGTGGTGACAGGGCATACGCCTACCCAGTTTATCCAGGGAAATCCGAAACCGGGCTATATCTACCGGAAGAACAATCACATCGCCATCGACTGCCAGTGCTACGCGCCGGGGGGAAGGCTGGCGGCGATCTGCCTTGACACCGGGGAAGAATTCTATACCTCGGCAAATGGCGGCTGAGATTAGCTGATGCAATTGGCTGATGAGAATTAAAAAAATGCTTGCAGAAACAGAACGTATGTGCTAAACTAAATTAGAACATGCGTTCTTTTCGCGTGGAATCGGAATGGAGACGAGAGGTGAGCAGAACATGGAATATTTGGCAGGCAAGCGGGAGATGGCTCTGGAGGACAAACTGAAGATACTGACGGACGCGGCCAAATATGACGTGGCCTGCACCTCCAGCGGCGTGGACCGCAAAGGGGACGGGAAGAGCATCGGAAACTGCGTGGCTGCCGGCATCTGCCACAGCTTCTCCGGGGACGGCAGATGCATTGCCCTGTTGAAGATACTGCTGACCAACGAATGCGTCTTCGACTGCAAATATTGCCGCAACCGCTGCTCCAACGATGTGCTCAGGGCTACTTTCACCCCGGAGGAGATCTGCACCCTGACCATGGAGTTCTACCGCAGGAACTATATCGAGGGCCTGTTTTTGAGCTCCGGCGTCATAGGCAACCCAACGGCCACCCAGGAGCTGATCTGCCGCACGGTGTGGCTGCTGCGGAACCGCTACCGGTTCAACGGCTATGTCCATGTCAAGGCCATTCCCGGAGCCGCGCCGGAGGTCATCCAGCAGACAGGCTTCCTGGCGGACAGGATGAGCGTGAATCTGGAGCTTCCCACCGCGGAGGGGCTGCGCACCCTGGCGCCCAACAAGCACCGCAAGAGCATCCTTACCCCCATGCGGCAGATTCAGACAGGCATCCAGGTGAACCGCAATGACCTGACGCTGTACCGGAGCGCCCCGAAATTCGTGGGAGGGGGCCAGTCCACCCAGATGATCATCGGCGCAACGCCGGAGAGCGATTACCAGATTATCAATGTGGCGGAGAGCCTGTATCGGAAATTCGAATTGAAAAGGGTCTTCTATTCGGCATTCGTGAACGTGACCGGGGACAAGAGCCTGCCCGCCCTGCCCGGGGGGCCGCCCCTGCTGCGGGAGCACAGGCTGTACCAGGCGGACTGGCTGTTGCGCTTCTACGGCTTCCGGGCGGAGGAGCTGCTGGACGAGAAGCGCCCCTACTTCAATGTGATGCTGGACCCCAAGGAGGACTGGGCGGTGCGGCATCTGGAGCGCTTTCCGGTGGAGATCAACCGAGCTCCCCTGGAGGAGCTGCTGCGGGTGCCCGGCATAGGGGTGAAGAGCGCCCAGAGGATTGTGGCGGCCCGCAGGAGCGGCAGCCTGACATTTCCGGATCTGAAGAAGATCGGGGTGGTGCTGAAGCGGGCGCTGTATTTCATCACTTGCGGCGGCAGGATGATGTATCCGGTGAAGATAGAGGAGGATTACATCGTGCGGAATCTTACCAGCGAGAAGGACAGGGTGCGGTTCGGCAGCGACGGTATGAGTTATAAGCAGCTGTCTCTGTTCGACGATGCGGAATTCACGCGCCCTGTCACGGTGATTGAGCGGCAGCAGACGGCGGTGGGGCAGCTGTGACGGGGATTGCCCATTGGCTGTCTGCATTCGGGGAGCGGACAGGGAAGCCAGGGCTGGGCGGTTGACGCGACAGAAGGACAGCCATATCCGGGGAGCGGACAAGGCCATTGAGGGTTGCTGTACAGGGCGGCCGAAGGAAGGAGAAGCGCATGATTGTATATAGATGTGAGGATACGCTGGAAAGCGTTTTTACCGCCATCTACCGGGCATATGAAGAGAAACGGAACCATGACGACACCTTGCTGTGCCTGACGGAGGATCCGATTCTCTTTGCGGAGGATGTCCCTGTGGCGGCAGATGAGGACAGGACCCGCAAGGTCATGGGCACACTGGAGCGGCGCTTCGGCAGAGACGACTGTGAGCGCCTGATTATGGCGCTGGCTTCGGAGGATGAGGAGAAGGCGCAGGCCGTCTACCGCACGGTAGTACAGGGGCTGCGGGGGAAGAGCCGACCGGGCCACCTATTCGACAACCTGGCGGACAGAGATATCCACAAAGCCTTCGCCCTGGCCAGGGGCGTATCCACGGAGGTTGGCCATCAGCGGCAGTTTCTGCGGTTCCAGGAGCTGGCGGACGGCATGCTGTTCTCCAGGATAGGACCGAAGAACGACGTCATCGTCTTCCTTATGCCCCATTTCGCCGACAGGCTGCCCATTGAGAACTTCGTCCTATATGACGAGATAAGGAACCTGTTCGGGATACATCCGGCGGGGAAGCCCTGGTATCTGCTTCGGGGGGAGGAGGCGGACAGGCCGGAGGGACTTCGCTACTCGGACAGGGAATGGCAGTACCAGGAACTTTTCCGGCAGTTCTGCCATACCATAACCGTAGAAGGCCGGGAGAACCGAAAGCTCCAGAAGGGCATGCTGCCGCTGCGCTTCCGCGAATACATGGTGGAGTTTAGCTGATATTTTGCCTATCAATATTTGATAAAAAAACTATTTACATTTAACCTTTTTAAGATATAATGGTGGGGTAGCAGAAATGCCAGGAAAATATAAGAAAATGGATGGCGGATAGCCGGACATGGAAAGGAAGGATGGAAATGGTTAGAGAAATTCGTTTGACTCCTAATGATGTGCAGCATTTTGTAAACGTGGCTTCCAGATGTGATTTTGACATTGACATTTCCTATAACAGATACGTTGTTGATGCAAAATCCTTTCTGGGGGTGTACGGGCTGGATTTTCGAAAGCCTTTGAAGGTATCCTATGAGGGACACGACAGTGAATTCGAGGAACTGCTGCGGAGGCTTGCTATCGCAAGCTGACTTGTGTGCCGGAAAGGAAAGAAAATGTATTCCATAATTAGAATGACTCCCTGTGCAAGACGGATTTCCCTGTCTCGGCAGGGAGTTTTGTGCTATGCCGCGGACCGCCGGAATTTACAGTAGGAAAATAGGCAAAGGTATCTTGCTGGTGGTCTGCGGTCGTGATTCGCGGCAAGTTTTATTGGTGTGTGGTATAAAATACTGACAATACAGCATCCCGCACAAAAGACCGAATATCCGCGGGAGACAGAAAGCAGAGAGGCCAGATCGATGGGAACAGAGCAGGAATATCGACAAAAAGAATCGGACATGAAGGGCCCGGATCAGGCGACGGATGCCGGGCCGGAAATGATTGGCGGGAAGACACAGCTACAGACACCCGATGCGCAAGTATTGGAGGAGAAGCCGCAGATTCAGGGGGAGGAGCCGCAGATTCAGGAGGAGAAGCCGCAGATTCAGGGGGAGGAGCCGCAGGTACCGGAGGAGGAAGTCCGCATCAGCGTGCGGGGACTGGTGGAGTTCATTCTGCGCCACGGGGATATCGACAACCGGCATTACGCTTCCCCTGAAAATGCCATGCAGGAGGGCGGCAGAATCCACCGGATGATTCAGCGCAGAATGGGGGCCGAATATCAGGCGGAGGTTCCGCTGAAAATCACGTTTCCGGCGGAAGGCTACGCTCTGACCGTGGAAGGCCGGGCCGATGGCGTCATCCGCCAGGAGGGCCGCGTGACCATCGACGAGATCAAAGGCACATACCGCGACATCCACCGGATGAAGGGGCCCAGGCCGCTCCATCTCGCCCAGGCCAAATGCTATGCCTATATCTATGGGCTGCAGCGGGAGCTTGGCGAGGTGGGAGTGCGCCTGACATACTGCCACATCCCTTCCGGTGAGATCCGCTATTTCCATGAGGAATACGGATTCGGGGAACTGGCCAAATGGTTCAGGGAACTGGTTGCCGCTTATCGGAAATGGGCGGACTATTCCTGGAAATGGCGGGGAATCCGCCGGGAATCCATAGAAGGGCTGGAATTCCCCTTTCCGTACAGGGAGGGGCAGAAAGAGCTGGTGGTCAATGTCTACCGGACCATCTACCACAAGAGGAAGCTTTTCCTGGAAGCGCCCACGGGGGTGGGCAAGACCATATCCACCATCTATCCGGCAATCCAGGCCATGGGAAAGGGGATGGGGGACAAGATATTCTACCTGACGGCCAAGACCATTACCAGAACCGTAGCCGATGACACGATTCGTCTTCTGCGGGAGAAAGGGCTGCGGGTCAAAAGCGTGATCCTCACCGCCAAGGAGAAAATCTGCCCCATGGAGGAAACGGAGTGCAATCCGGAGCATTGCCCCTATGCCAGAGGGCATTATGACCGTGTCAATGATGCTGTCTTCGACTTGCTGGTCTCGGAGGAGGGCTTCGACAGGGGGCGGATTCTGGCCTACGCGGAGAAGCATGGGGTATGTCCCTTTGAGATGTGTCTGGATGCCAGCCTGTTCGCGGATGTGATTATCTGTGATTACAACTATCTCTTCGATCCCCATATCTATCTGAAGCGGTTTTTCGGGGAGACGTCCGCAGGGAATTACATTTTTCTGATTGACGAGGCCCATAATCTGCTGGAGCGGGGCAGAGAGATGTACAGCGCCTCCCTATGGAAGGAACAGTTCCTGGAATTGCTCCGGGAACTAAAAAAGACATCGGTGTCAGAAAAAGGGAAGAAACGAAAAAAGGGGAAAAAGGCTGATGTTTCCGGGCAAGTCGACATGGAAATGATCAGATATATGACAGATATGTCACAAAAAGACGGGGCGGAAAGCGCACAGGCCCGTAGGAGCGTCCTGGTGAAACAGGGATATGTCGAGAGACTGATATATCATTTGGAGAAATGCAATAAGGAGCTGCTTGCCCTGAAGCGGGAGTGCGAGGACTGCCGCCTTGTGGACAGCATAGAGCCTTTCGTGCAGAAGCTGATGGGACTACAGTCGGTTCTGGAGGAATACTTTTCAGAACAGGAGGAAGAGCAGCTGCCGGTGCGGGAGCTGCTGCTGGACTTCTATTTTGAGGTGGGGCATTTTTTTGACATGTATGATCTGCTGGACGAGAATTATGTGAAGTACACGCAGTTGGCGGAGGACGGCAGCTTCCTGTTGAAGCTTCTGTGCGTGAACCCCAAAGAGAATCTGAAGAAGTGCATGGAGAAGGGCCGCAGCACGATTCTTTTTTCCGCCACGCTGCTGCCGATACAATATTATAAGGAACTGTTGGGCGGGGATCCGGAGGACTATGAGGTCTATGCCCAGTCCGTGTTCCATCCTTCCAGGAGGGCGCTGCTGATTGCGGGGGACGTGACCAGCAAGTACACCAGGCGCTCTGAGGAGGAGTACGGCAGGATTGCATATTATATTGAAGAAATCGTGAAGAACCGCCACGGCAATTATATGGTATTCTGCCCTTCCTACGCTTTTCTGCGGACTGTCTATGAGAGGTATGTGGATAACTATGGAGGCCAGGGCAGGGAGTGCCTTCTTCAGGACGAGTCCATGGGGGAGGCGCAGCGGGAGGAATTTCTGGCCCGCTTCCATGCTCCCTCAGACGGGGAAGAGGGCATCCTGATCGGCTTCTGCGTCCTGGGCGGAATCTTCAGCGAGGGCATCGACCTGAAGAACGACAGCCTGATAGGGGCCATGATTGTGGGCACGGGGCTGCCCCAGGTGAGCCAGGAGAAGGAAATCCTGAAGGGATATTTCGACAGGAACGGGGAGGACGGCTTCGGCTATGCCTATCGGTATCCCGGCATGAACAAAGTCCTGCAGGCGGCGGGGCGGGTGATCCGCACGGTGGAGGATGTGGGCATCGTGGCGCTGCTGGACGAGCGTTTCCTGCAGCCTTCCTACCGCAGGCTGTTCCCCAGGGAGTGGGAACAATTTGAGACTGTGACAGTCAATACGGTGGCGAAGCGGGTGGAGCGGTTCTGGAATGAGTGGTTGTAGGAGGGGATTTTGGGTCGGAAAAAGGGGATTGGCATCTGGAAACGGTGGAACTGACAAGAGGGTTTCCACAAAATGACATTTGTGTAAATGTGGATAACTCTGTGGATTTTGTGGATTTTTTGGCACCTGGAATGTGAAAAAATGACATTCGAATCAAGTTATCCACAAAATAGGCCTCAAAAAGCCAGAAAATGGTACTGGCAGAGTCAATGGACAGGACTACTTCCATATAGTTATCCACAATGCTGTTTATCCACAATGTCGTTTGCCGGTGGATAAGTCCGCACCCTGGCATCGCGGCAGTGGAGCAATGTGGATAGTTCTTTCTGCGAGGACTACAGTTCCTAAACTGCTATGAAACTGACGTAGACAATTCCTTTGTGAGGGCAATTGTATATGGGAGCTGAGGAGGGCGTTTGACTTTACATATTTTTTGAAATAGATATTGACATATGATATTATATGGCGTATAGTATAGACATCAGCCAATATTATACGGCATATAATATTGTACGGAAATATAATGTCATCTGAGGGCGCGGCGTATTTAAGAGGCCATGCCGGGAAGATGTAGCTGGAACTTAGGCGGATGGGCAAGGTGCAGAGTATAAGATGCAGGGCGCGGAGTGCAGGTACAGGCTGAAAGGGCCAGGGCACAAGGAGCGGAGTGCAGGGAACAGGCTGAAAGGGCCAGGGCACAAGGCGCGGAGTGCAGGGTACAGGCTGAAAGGGCCAGGGCACAAGGCGCGGAGTGCAGGGTACAATGTGCAGAGCATAAGTGCATGGTACAGGCTGCGTGATACAAAGTACATAGCACGCCGCCAGGGTTCCACGACAAGGTAAGGAGCGAATTGGATGGTATTCAACACGGGTGCGGCGCTTTTGGACGCTATCGTGCTGGCTGTGGTGTCCAAGGAGCCGGAGGGGACCTACGGGTATAAAATCACCCAGGAGGTCCGGCAGGTTATCGAGCTGTCGGAGTCCACGCTATATCCTGTGCTGCGTAGGCTGCAGAAGGATGAATGTCTGGAGATTTATGACATGGAATGCGCGGGCAGGAACAGACGGTATTATAAGGTAACCAGCAGAGGCTGGGCACAGTTGCAGCTATATGAGAGCGAATGGCGGCGATACGCTGACAAGATTACAGGATTGTTTGAGGGAAGGGTAGGATAATGAACAGAGCGGATTTTATGAATCAACTTGAAAGCCTGCTCCAGAGCATTGCTCCCACAGAGCGGGAGGAGGCAATTCAGTACTATAATGATTACTTCGATGACGCCGGAAAGGAAAATGAGCGGGAGGTCATCGAAGCGCTGGGCAACCCGGCCAGAGTAGCGGAGAACATAAAGCGGGATCTGCTGGGAAACGGTTACGGAGACAAACCGGTGCGGAAGGCCCAGGCTTCGGACAGGGCGCTCATGGAATATGGAAAAGAAGAACAGGACGGCGACGGGGGCACTGGCCAAGACAGCGTCGGCAATGTTGCCGGTTCCGACGGACAGAATGCCGGAAATGTCTTGTCAGGCAGCAGCCAGGAAGGCGCAGGCGCTGCGGCAGCCTACGGCCAGAGCGGCGGGAGCACGGCGACAGGCAGCGGCCAGGGAAGCGGAACCGGCCAGGCAAGCTACGGCCAGGACAGCGGAAGCGGCTCCGAGAAGGGCTCCGCTCAGCAGACATGGAGCGCCTTCGGCGCATATGGAAACAGCGGCCAGGATTCTGCCGCGAGGGAAGATGACTACAGATGGAGCCATGATACGGCCGGTTGGACTCAGGATATGCCCGAAAAATCCCCGAAGGGCAAAATGCCGGTTTGGGCCATAGCGCTGCTGGTGACAGTGCTGATATTCGCCTCTCCAGTCCTGGTGGGAGTGGTCGTGGGAGTTCTCGGGGTGGTTTTAGGGGCGCTGGCCGGATGGTTCGGGATGATTTTCGGCTTTGGCGCAGCGACTGTGGTGCTGCTTTTGATGTTTCTAGTGCTGGTGGTGACGGGCATCATATGCTGCTTTGCCAGCCCCTGGGTGGGAATGGCCATGGTGGGAGGCGGCCTGATATGCGGATGCATCGGCCTTCTGTTCCTGATGCTGACCGTGGCCATGGCCGGAATCGCCACGCCTGCCATATGCAAGGGGATTGCCTGGGCCTTCCGGGCAGTGACCGGCAGAAGGAGAAGGGCCGTCAATGCATAGGCGGTATTGCGACATGTGTTTTCAGCGGCTTTCCGGTCATCGGAAGGGGCTTAGAAGGAGGGAAAAGACAGGATGAAGAGGTTCATGAAAGGCTGCGCGGTCACTGCGCTGATATTCGCTGTCCTGGGGTCATTGCTGGCTTTCGTGGGAAGCAGAGTGGCGGGAAGGACTACCATGGAGCAGGTGGTGGAGGACGTCACCAGAGGGAAGATTCATTTGAACCCGGGCGCCTGGTGGAACTGGCGTTTCTGGGCGGGGGACAGAAGCTCCTCTGCGCCTCTTGCCGAGGAAGATGTGGGTGTGATAGATGAGTTGTGCGACAGCACAGATTATGCCATCGATTACGGCCAGTGGGACTGGGACGAAAGCAATATTGAATTCATTGACGAATATGAGATTACCAAGGGCGATGTGGAAAGATTCTGCCCCGGGGAAAATATCCGTAAGCTGGAGCTGGATTTGGGCGGCTGCACGGTGGATTTTAGCATTTCTGAAAACAGATATCTGTACCTGGAGGCGGAGAATGCGCATAAATTCCAGAGTTATCTGAAAGGGGACACGCTCCATGTCAAAGCGGAGGGCAAATCTATGGATAACTGGATGGAAACAGGGGACTGCTACATTACGCTGTACGTGCCAGCGGACTATGCGTTTGATGAGCTGGAGGTGAGCCTTGGCGCGGGATACGTGGGACTCGGGAATCTGTATGCGCAGAAGGCGTCGTTTGATGTAGGAGCGGGGGAAATCGATATCAACTATGCGGATGTGGAGAAGCTGGACGTATCCGTGGGCGCGGGCTCCGTGGTGTTCGGCTACATGGATGTGGTTGAGCTGGAGGCGGAGATCGGAATGGGGAGCTTTCAGGCGGATGGCGACATCTCCCATAAGGCGGATATCGAATGCTCCATGGGATATGTGGCTTTGTACCTGATGGGGAATGAAGATGATTTCAACTATCAGCTGGAAGGAGCCATGGGCAATATTGACATAGGGGGCATGAGCTTCAGCGGTTTCGGCCAGGAGAAGAAGATAGACAACGGCGCCTCCAAAAACATTGAGGTGGAATGCTCCATGGGTAACATATCCATCCTGTTCATGGATTAGGGACTGTCGGAAAATAGAATTTTGAGCCATCGGCGGCCTTGTGGCCTGGTTACAGCCAGCGGGGCCGCCGTTTTTTGTATGAGGGTTTATGGCAGAAATCAGTGCAGCGTTGCAGTTCTTTTGATCAGGCGGTTCTCCACCCAGTTCTCTTGATAATAGGTATTGTTTTCGAAAGTATCCCCGATGCGCTCCATTTCCGCCAGCATTCTTGTCTTCAGATTCGCGGCCACCTGTGCGTGGGCAGCGTCCTCTGCCAGGTTGTGGGTCTGGTAGGGATCCTCCTGGTTGTCGAAGAGGAGCTCCAGGCCGTCGGCCTTGAAGATGGCATAGGTGTACCGTTTCGTGCGGTAAGCCCGCCATTCGTTTCCGTCTCCGAAGACGGCGGTGGGGCCGGTGCACATCATCAGGGCACCTCTGTCGGTATCCGCTTCGCCCCTGATGCAGGCGGACAGGTTTTCCCCTTCTGCTTCTTTCGGCACAGGCAGCCCCATCAGGGACAGAAGGCTGGGCATGATGTCCACCGTGTTGAAGACGAAATCCCTCGCAGCCCCTTCCGCCAGCCGGCCTTTCCATCGGATCAGGAAAGGGACTCTCACCGCTTCCTCATAGAAGATATTCTTGGCCCGTCTTCCGTGGGCTCCGAAGAGCTCTCCGTGGTCGGATGTAAAGACTACAATAGAGTCTTCTTCCAGGCCCATGTTGCGGATGGCGGAGAACAGCCTTCCCATATTGTCGTCCAGATTCGCCGTCATGGCATAGTAGACCCGCATCCAGTCGGGGAGAGACTCCCGGTCTGCGGGGGAGAGCTTCGCCCAGTCATCGGCGTGGGGGTCGTTGTGGGGCAGATAGTTGGGCGGGAGCCGGAAGCGCTTGTCCCGGAACCGCTCCAGGCATTCGGCGGGCACGTTTTCCGGCACCCATGGGTCGTGGGGCGTGCCGATGGACAGGAACAGGGCGAAAGGCTTACGGCCTTTGGACAGCCGCTGCAGCTGGGAGATGGCCATGTCCGTCTGGGCGTCCGGCTCGTATTTGTCGTAATAGATTTTCTCCGGCGTGTCCAGATGGTAATAGGCGGTGCCGGGCTGGTACTCGTGCCGGAAATTGTATCCGGCGAAATAGTCGTTGAAGCCCAGCCTGTCCCTGCCTTTGGGGATGAAAGAGTTCTTCGGGTCGTAGTGATTCCCCAGTTCGGCGGCGTACATATGCCATTTGCCGATATAGGCGGTCTCGTATCCGTTTTCGTTCAGCACGTCCGCGAAAGTGTGGTGGTGGGTGTTCATGCGGATCTCGTTGATCACCATGCCTGTGCTGGTGGTGTATTTGCCGGTGAGCAGCGAAGCCCTGTACGGGGCGCAGACCGGGTGGCCGGACACGGTCTGGCACAGGTCGGTGCACTCTCTGCTCCAGGCATCGATGTTCGGGGTCAGCGCATTCGTGTCCCCGGCGTAGCCCAGGCTGGAATAGCGGAGCTGGTCGGCGAATATGTAGATCAGGTTCGGTTTTTTGGAGCTGTTTTCGAATGGCATCTGTCAGGGTTCCTTTCTGTGTAAGTAGTTGCTTGTTCCATAGTACCTCCTCGAACAGCGATTTATATTTTGATTATAAAATATTTGTCGGCTGCTTGCAATGTGCATTTAACGGTTTTTTCATGGATGTACAATTCCGAAAAGGAGAAGGAAGACAGGGACATCCAGGCTCTTCTTTCCCATAAGCCCGGATGTCCCTCTGGGGTTTTACAGTTCTACGAACAGCCCGGATTTTTTCAAAGCGGGCCGCATGGCCAGATAGAAGACGGATGCGGCAATCACTGCCACCACTGCGTTCACGCCGGTGGTGAGGGTGGCGATTTTGGCCAGCGCCGCGGAGATGTCCTGGGGCACTCCCAACAGGTAGGTCTTGTAGAAATAGCCTACCACGGGGTCTGCCACCACGTTGAAGGCCATGCCGCAGAAGCTGGCGGCGACGGTGGCGACAGCGACTTTCTTCGGCTCCCGGGCATCGCTGACATGGAAGATTCTATGGGCCACCAGGCCTGTGATCAGGCCGATGCAGAGCTTCAGGAAGAAGGTCTTGGGCGCGCTGGTCACATAGGAGGTGGTCAGGTCGCCGATGGTCATGCCCACAGCCCCCGCAAGGCCGCCCCAGTAGCCGCCCAGCAGCAGCGCCGCCAGCACGCAGAACACATTGCCGAAGTGGAATGCGGTCTTCTCAGGCCCTACAGGGATGTCGATTTTGAAGAAAGCGAAGCCGATGTAGCACAGCGCCGCCAGGAGCCCGGCCTGGGCCAGGCGCTTCACGTCGGCTTTCCCGGAGCTGTCTGTGCCCGCCAACGCATTGTAGATGCCCTTTGCGGTCAGCAGAATGGCGAAGAAGACCAACGTCAGACCGTAGGAATAGGGACGCTCCAGCGACAGTTTCTCGTCGGACAGTCTGCTGATCTCCGCGTTCAGGGCCTCCAGGTCGCCTTCCGCAGAGCCCTCTTTCACGGCGCTTGCCTGTGCTTTGGCTTCGGAGAGCTGCGCTCCCATAACGGTGGATTCCTGATAGCCGGTATGGTACGCGTACACTGTGAAGATGAGGCCTGCGATCAACAGCACGGCGCCCACGATCAACAGGCCGTAGCTTTTCTTTTTTTCCTGTTTTTGGTTCCTGTTCATGTTCCGATCCTCCTGTATGTTGGGGGGCATCGTTTCCCGCGGGAAAGGCTGCTCCCGGTTTTTGTTTTGATGGGTGTTCCTGTCAGAGAGCTCTCTTTTGTATGATTGACAGTGTAACGGAAAAGTGGCATGGGAAAAAGTGCCAGAATAAAACTTTTTTACCAGACCAGTTATTGAAAAATGCAATGTTCCGAAAAGCCGTGTAGTCTTTGCCTGTATCAGGTTCTCTCATAGCTGTCGCAGTGGTAATTAACAGCAAGCTGAAATATAAGATATATCCGGTGGAGGTAAAATCTGGAGACAGATACAGTACGACGTCGCTGTTGCGGTTTCGTGAGAAGTATAGAAACAGAATAGGCGAATGCTATATCATTCATCCACGTAATTTCATGATAAGGGATGATATCATCTGTATTCCGCCGTATATGGCGATATGCCTTTCGGATTAGAATTTCTTGACAGAAGACAGCTCATGAAGTATGGTAATAGTGACCATATTCATGCTAGAAAACGGTCGGATGGCCATAAGAAGAATAGCGGCCAGCGGGAGCGATATGCCGATGAGACGGCCCATCGCTAAGGAATTGTCTACAAATAACTGCTGCAAGTTTATGGCAATTTTTATTGTATTTCCGGGCTTTTGCCTGAAGCAATTGCAGCAGTTATTTTCCGACAATTCCTAAAAAGAAGGGAGACAGGAAGATGAACGGAAGTCATATCGCGATTCCTACTATATTAAAGGTAGGGAAAGGGGCATTGGAAAATCTGGGAGAGTACATCAGGGCCGGCGGCATGAAAAAGGCCGTAATCTATTTCGGGAACGGCCTGGTGGAGATGTTCGGCGTCAAGGTCATGGATTCGCTGAAAGAATCCGGCATCGAGGTGCTGGAGTACCGGGAGCTGGACTCCGTCAGGATTGAGGACATCGTGGAGCTGGCTTTTTCCATCGATGCCAAGGCCCAGGTCATCGTGGGGCTGGGCGGGGGAAAGGTCATCGACGCGGCCAAGTACGCGGCCTATCTGCGCAAGCTCCCCTTCCTGAGCGTGCCCACTTCGGCTTCCAGCGACGGCTTTTCCTCCGCCAGCGCGTCCCTGACCGTGGACGGCAGACGGACTTCCGTACCGGCCCGTATGGCCTATGGCATCGTAGCTGACACGGATGTCATAAAAAGCGCCCCGGTGAAATATCTCTATTCCGGCATCGGCGATATGGTCTCCAAGATAACGGCCCTCTACGACTGGGCCTATGAGGACAGGGGCGGATACACGGTGATGAACGATTTCGCGGTGATGATTGCCAAGAAAGCGGTGAACAGTTTCGTCCGCACACCTTTTCAGAGCATACAGGAGGAGCTGTTCCTGAGAGAGCTCCTGGACTCCCTGGCCATGAGCGGAATCGCCAACGAGATCGCGGGCAGCAGCGCGCCCACCAGCGGCAGCGAGCACCTGATATCCCACGCCCTGGACAAGCTGCTGGAGCAGCCGGGGCTCCACGGCATCCAGGTGGGGATTGCCACCTATCTGATGAGCAGAGTGCAGGACCATCGGTACAAGAGGGTGGACACTATCTTCACGGACACGGGGTTCTGGGAGCATGTGGCGTCTCTGGGCCTGAATCGGGAAGACTACGAGCGCGCCATCGACCTTGCACCCTCCGTGAAGCCTTTCCGCCACACCTATCTCCATGAGGAGAAGTACCGGGAACTGGCCAAGAAGATTCTCCGGGAGGACGAGCGGCTGGGGAAAGTGTTCGGATAGCCTTCAGGATAACCCACGGAGTTTTGGACGGTGCGGGTGAGGTTAAAAGCCGCAAATCAAGCCATGTAAAGTCTTGTTGCGTCATTGTAAAGTCCCTGTGGTGGCATTGCAACTGAAATTCGTGTATGATAAGGCCAACGAAGGGAGGATTTTGTGATGACATTATCGGAAAAAATTCTGGATCTGAGAAAGCAGCAAGGCATGTCCCAGGAGAATCTGGCCGAGAAGCTGGGTGTGTCCCGCCAGGCCGTCTCCCGCTGGGAAGTGGGAGTGTCACATAGTTAAAGATATTGTTTTAGAAGTGTTTCCCTGTGGCTGTTGTCACAGGGATATTTAAGTGTTTCAATCAATCTTGCCAATGAAGCGGTAAAAAATTTCTACTTTCTGTACCCTGTTTCCGTTTTCATCTTTGGATGCTTCATGGACTAGGATTTTTTCAATGAGTGCGTTCAGCAGTTCGGCGGTCAGTTCCGTGGGGGCTTTGTACTGCTTTATGAGTGCAATCCATTTTTCAGCGTCTGCCGATTCCTGTATATCCTGTGCTAGCTGCTGCTGTAAGGAATCTATAGCCTGTGCCAGCGTTTCCTGTTCAGTCTGGTACTTGTCCGACAGCATGGAGAAATTGCGTTCCGTGATTCTGCCCGTTACTCTGTCCTCATACATACGGCTGAACAATGCGTCTATTTCTGCCTGTCTTTTCTGGGCTTTTTTCAATTCGGATGCAGCTTTCTTTCTTGCTGAACTGCGCTCACTGTCACTGCTTTTCAAGAGCCTTTCCAAAAGCTGGCTTTCATTCTGCTGTACCTCATTGAACCAGTATTGCAGACGGGAAAGGATATAACTGTAAAGGACATCATAACGGATATAGTGCATGGAGCATTGGCGCAACCCCTGCCCGTATTTGCTGCAATGATAATGTGCATAAGGGTTTTTGTTCTGCCTGTTCACCCCATAGGCGAGAGACCAGCCACAGTCAGCGCATTTTACCAGACCAGAGAAAATCTGTGTTGTTCCGTCCTTTTGTTTCCTGCGGCGGCTTGCTATCATCCCTTGCACTGTCTGGAAGTCCTCTTTTGAGATTATGGCTTCATGTGTGTTTTCCACCCTCCACCATTCACTTTCGGATTTTCTCACTTTACGTTTATCCTTAAATGAAATGTTGGTCTGCTTGTTGTGTACGCTGTTACCTATGTAGGTTTCTGATTTCAAGATTTCCTTGACTATGGCAATAGTCCATGCGTAGGCTTTTTCCGGCGGCGCATCTGCAAAGTGGTTTGCAAACGTGCCATAGCGTTGATAATTGAGCCATCCGGGAGTGGGTACTTTTTCCTCTGTCAGAATCCGGGTGATACTGGCTGCCCCCCGTCCTTGAACAGCAAGGCCAAAAATCTTCTCAACAATCCACCTTGTTTCGGTATCAATCAGAAGATGCCCTTTTTTGTCGGGGTTTTTGATATAGCCAAGTGGGGCATATGCGCCATAGTGTGCGCCAGCTTCATTCCTTGTACGGAAAGCATGTTTGACCTTGCGTGAGATATCTCTTGCGTACCATTCATTGATGATATTAAGGAATGGTGCAAATTCACTGCTCTGTTGGTTCTCACTATCCACGTTATTATCAATAGCGATGAAACGGACGTTTTTCTGTGGGAAAAACATTTCTGTATACATTCCCACTTGTAAATAGTTCCTGCCTAAACGGGAAAGGTCTTTTGTAATCACACAATTTATTTTTCCGTTTTCAATGTCCGATATCATGCGCTTGAAGCTAGGTCTTTCAAAATTTGTGCCGCTGAATCCATCGTCAATATATTCATCTACAATATTGAAATGGTTTTGTTCTGCATATTTACGGAGCATCATGCGCTGGGTGGCTATACTGTTGCTCTCGCCCTCTAATCCATCGTCGCAGGACAATCTTTCATATAATCCAGTGTTGTATGTGGTGGGCTTCATGTTTTTTATCCTCCTTTAATTGAGAAGCCCATGCTGATTTCTATACCACTTGCTTAGTTATAGTATAGCACAGGATGGGCTTTTTTTCAATGATTTATGCTGTATTTATGCGGCTTTCGGGCATTTTTCCGGCATCCAGAATCACCTTTTCCAGAATGGATATTAACGGTTTTCCATCCTGCCGAAAATGCTCACTTATGATTATTTTGTTGTTTCCCATGATGAAATATTGTCCATCATGGGGAGTCGGTTTCTGTTCCATAAAATCCTCCCAATCTTTTAAGACTGGGATTCCAAAGGGTGCTGCTGTATGTTTACGGATATCTTTGGTAGGGAATCCCTTTGTTGCTTTATGCTTCTTTATCAGATATAAGCTGGAATGAATCACAGCTTAATTTTAAGCCATGCAAAGTTTCATGGCTGTATGCTGATATCAATATACTCGGCACATGGATAGGAACTATATGCTGCTCACGCAACCGTCTGCGAAGCTCTTTATAACGCTCCTCGACCTCTGGCGATAAATCATCCACATGGAGCGTGAGTATACTTTGTCCTATCAGCACATGAAGGACAATCCTAGAAAATCTATATGGTTTCCTCTTTACTGCGCCATTGCATAGCAATGTGCTGCTCCCATCGTGGGATAGTCCAGCCGTTCCTACCTCTATAGCTGAAAGTTTTTTCCCGTGTGATATAATCATGCTGTTTCCCTCCTTGAAATTTTTGCTTTCTTTTGTTTTATAACCATCCCCCTCCATTGGATGATAAGAAAATCTTAAATCACAGAATCCTATTATTTGATGATTTTTCGGAATGTACGATAAAAATAAAACCTTAAAGGAGGGTGCAATATTGGGCGGAGACAAGGACAGACAGGCTAGGGGCTGGCAGATTACCATTAACAACCCGAAAGATAAGGATATGGGGCATGATAAGATTAAGGAAGTTTTAAAAGCCATCCCGTCAATGGTCTATTGGTGCATGTGTGATGAGGTAGGGGAACAGGGCACAGAACATACCCATATCTACATCAAGACAAGGAATCCCATAAAATTTTCTACATTGAAAAATAAATTTCCGGCTGCGCATATTGAGAAAGCACAGGGTACGCCAGCGGATAACCGGAACTACATAAGGAAAGAGGGGAAGTGGGAAGATACCGAAAAGAAAGAGACCAACCTTGCAGATACTTTTGAAGAGTGGGGGGAACTGCCGAAAGGGCATAAAGGAAAGCGCAGCGACCTATCCATCCTATTCGATATGATAGAGAACGGACTTTCCAATTCTGAAATACTGCGGCAGAACCCCGACTATATGAAATATCTTAATCATATAGAAAGGACAAGGCAGTCCTTAAGGGAGGAGGAGTTTAAATCAAAGTGGCGTGACATTGAATGTATATATGTGTTCGGTGAAACGAATACTAACAAGAGCCGCACATATATGGAAAAGTACGGATATGAAAATGTATACCGAATCACAAATTATAATGGCAATGCAGTATGGGATGGGTACAGGGGGCAGGATGTGGTGATATTTGAGGAATACCGCAGCCAGTTATTGATATCGGAGATTCTTACATGGTGCGAGGGCTACCCGAATTGCAGCTTGCGAGCCAGATATGCGGACAAGGTAGCCTGTTTTACAAAGGTGGTCTTTATCAGCAATATCCCACTCGAGGAACAGTACCCCAATGTGCAGGAAGATTCAGCGGCTACATGGCGGGCGTTCCTGCGGCGCATACAAAGGGTATACCATCATATCACGAAAGATAATATAATAGAATATAAATCCGTGGATGATTATATGCACAGGGGCGAGGGATTCCAGCCGCTGCCGGATGGGGCAGAGACACCATTTGATGAAGCGGAGGGATACAGGCAGGAGGAAATGCCCTTTGACTGATAAGAAAAAAGCACCTGTAAAAAGGTGCTTTCCCCTTGCTATAACGGTCTGTTGGAAACCACTGTTAATTTTACGTTGGTCTCTTGGTCTGTCACCTTTAAGACCTGTACCCCATACCACAAGTTGGGATACATCATCAACAGTTCCTCTGGAAAATACCTCTCCATCAGATACTGGCTGTATGTAAAAATATCCTTGCCCATATCCTCACATATGGAATTACATATAGTCAGCGCAATTTTTTCGCATTGCTCTTTATCTATTGTAAAATAGTAAAGAACTTTCCCATTTTGTATCTCATATGATGCGAGGCGGATATTTTGTAATGTCCGTATCGGTATCAATTTTGGATAGCTTGATGTGCTGAACACATCAAACAATTCCTCCCGTAACTTTTTTTGATTCATAAGAATCTTTGATTCACGTTCCGTTTGGATTCTTATTTTCTCTTTTTCCAGATATTTCTGGTGTGCCTGTCTGCACTTATCAGCCATTGACTGGTAAAAGGGTGCTGATAACTCTTTTATCTTTTGTAGATAGATTTTTAAGACATTCATGTTCATAATAAATACCCTCCTTTATTTTCTGCTACATATTTATAGGCTAGTGGGTTATCAACATATACAATGTCAATGCGCCATATGCCTTTGGATTCCTCTACCCTGTCTATATACAGAGGTTCTACAATATCATAAATTGTAGAGCCGCCCATATATGGACGGAGTATCTTGTCGCTGGGGAGGATGCTGTATTGAAGATGCTGCTGCATAATCTCCTTTATTTCCCCGAAGCTGTACTCCTTGCCCGTGGGGGCATCGCATGACGGGAATTTGAACCGTACAAAAGTGATTCCCTCCCGTTCTAAAAGGTATGTTTGCATTTCTGCTGGTTCGTCTCCGGCATCCATCCCGAACAATCTGGAATAGTACGAAGCTGTACGCCAGCCTGCATGTAGAATATGCAGATACTCTATTTTATCTTTAGTTAATTTTTTTGCATCGTTTTTCATATCGTTTTCCTTTCTTTTATAATGATGGGGGAGGGAGGTGCGGTATCCCCCATCATTGGGTTAATGGTTGCTTAAAAATCTACTTCGTTTTGGACTTTATATTCAAAGTCCGATGCAGAGCCGGAAACTCCACTAATTGGATAGTCACTGTTGTTTCCTTTCATGGCATAAGCCTTTAGCTTAAGCCCAGAAAATGTAACAGTTACTGTCACATCATCTGAAAGGGCATCGTTTAGGGCGGTGACTTTTGCTGCATGTTCCTTTCCTACCTTGATTTTGATGATATCCCCATGATTTGCACAGCAGTGCAAACTATAGGAATCAATATCCTTTCCCCATGTGCCATCATCAAGGCGGACACGGTTCACAGAGGTTTCTACAACCTCCATATCCTTGCGGCTCGTTGTTGTGTTGACGTTTGCCAACGTCAATCTTAAATTCTTCAATTTCATGCTGTTTCTCCTTTCTTTTGCACCTCCTAAATATATTTTAGAAAAGGAAAATTCATTTTTTGATGAAAAAATAGGGTATCCGTTGCGGGGATACCCTTTTCTTGTTGGGCTTTTATCTGCCCTCAATTTGCCCTTTCCATGCAGTATGCATCTCTTGCCGTAAATTGCTCGCAAGATAGAGGGGAACAAGTACACCCTCCTTTTTTTTCTTTGCACTAAAGATAATCGCTGGAGGATACAAACGATTGATTATATCTTGCAAGTTGTTCCCCTTGATATCCTTATAATACACCAACAGGGCTTTGTGCTTTTCTGGCTTGCTATTAAAAGAATAGCCAAGCCATTTTTCTGCTACTGGATACAAGTCATTGTATTTCTGCTTTAATGTTTCCTGCATTTCCTTTAGCATGGGAACATTTTTTCTTTTCCGGTCTGTGGATTCTAATAATTTATCTAAGCTGTTCAATCTGGAAAGTTCTTTTGTAATCACATCATATTCTGATTTGATGTGTTCTAATTTGAGGGTTGCAAAATACCCCTCCATTGCTTCGTTGACAGTTGCTTTGGAAATTTGATTTCCCATTGATTTTTACTGGAAAAGAAAGTATACTTTTATCCATGGAACTTTTCTTCTCCTTTCTTTTTTTGTAAAGGTTGCGCTTGTCCTTTACACTATATATATCGGGTTTTGGCATATTTTGGGATTTTGACAAGAGAGTAGACACGCATATAGATATTTGGATATATGTATATAACCGTCTGGAAATACGCATATTAAGCAAACATAATGCATAGCAAAAAAGCTACTTAATAGCTGAATAGAAAAAAATTGATTTTTGTCAAAAGAAACAATTTAGCACATTTCATACGATAGAATTTTGTGCAATTTGCTGTTTGGGATACAATTAGGGAATACAGATACAGGATATGGGGGCTAGGTGTATCTGGCAGAAAGGTTGATAGATGGGGGAGGGAGGGGGTATAGATACAAAAATATAAGGAGGACTGGTAATACTCGCAGTCCTCCCCTAAGTCGCTCCGCTCTGGATTGCCGCTGCGGCTCGTTCCGCTCCGCACTTCGTTCCGCTCCGCTTCACTCCGTTGCTCTGCTTCTCGCCCTAGGGCGGCAATCTTTTTAGTTCTAAGTAATCATTATTTAATTGGTTTTATATAATCATATCTTTAATCAATGGCAAAAGGTCTTTGACTATTTTATACTCGCTGTCTTTAACTTCATACTCTGGTGTTAATGCGTGGAAAGATAAATGGCACTGATTTCTTTCCCTATCAATGGATATAGCACGATATGGAGGAATAAATTCCTCACATGGTGAACCGTTTCCTATTATAAATGAATCTTTCATATCATAAGAATAATGTGCCATGATTGGAATATTCAAAAATTCATCTTTTTGGAATAAATCTTTTATTCCCTTATCATACAGCATATTCGTTAAATCCAACAAATCTGTAAGATTATTAAGTGGTTGTCCATATGTAGCAGATAATTCTGATAATGAAAGATTCTTTATACTGGAAAGATATTCTTGTTCCAGTAGTTCGCAGATATTAGTGGTAAATTTTATATTCATA
>OFFF01000698.1_pt1 | contig 24128 bp, 25 predicted proteins | sample 1521301 | NCBI WGS metagenome assembly OFFF01 (sample SAMEA3504101, study PRJEB24116) | mouse gut metagenome | biome: mouse gut; feature: mouse-associated habitat; material: faeces | place: Denmark | collected 2011
TAAGGTTGGGAGCACCCCATGCAGGTTGCCTGTATATCGGAAACGGAACCCGACATGTATGTGTTGGAGTGTAAAAATCGGCTGAGAACTACGCCGTACGATGTGCCGTAATGGATACAAAATAGGGCGCGGTGTCAGCCCCTGCTTGTAGGTCTTGGGAACCTTTAATCTGGAAGCTGTCCTGCGCCCAAGTTAGCCCTACCCGTAATAACGGATAGGACATAACAAGGACTGACAACATTTATACCCAGATCAAACAACCTCTTTCGAGGGGCCCAAAGTTTACAAGCAGGTATAAAGAGTTGTTTTACCCTTTATAGTTATGTCCGCCGGTCTACGCCGAACTGAGATGATTCCTTAAAGTTTGCATTATAGTTGCGGTATTATTCGTTCATAGACAACCTATGTTGCCCCGGTACAACGAACCACACCAAAGGAATCTTGAAACAAAGGTAGCAATAAAATCCAAATTTTACACGATTCGGGCATGTTTTATTGGAAAAATCTGCGTAATTTTGTGGATATGAAGACCTCGATAGACTTTTTGCCCAAGTTCGCACAGCGCGATCTTCGCCAGCTCGTGGCGTTGATACGAGAAGAAATACAGGATGTCGGAATGGTCATCCTTTTCGGAAGCTATGCGAAGAATACGTTCGTTCGTCACGATGTGACCAAAGATTACGGAGGAGGGTTGATCGAGTTCAACAGCGACTACGACATTCTGGTCGTCTCGAAAAAACGTCTGGGCAAGAGCGAGGGCTATATCGAGTCGCGCATTCGCGATCGTTTTGCAGAAGGCAAAAATGAAGAGGACGTTACGAAAGTCCAAATTATCAGCGAGAATGTCTCCAAACTGAACAATGCCTTGTCCGAAGGTCGGTACTTCTATGTGGATATTGTAAACGAAGGGGTCATGCTTTACGACAGTGGCGAATTTACGTTGTCCGCACCGCGAGAACTTAATTTTTCGGAAATCAAGGAGATGGCATTAGAGTATTACGCTGATAAATTAGATGATGCAAATACTCATTATACACATTACCAAACTGATTTATCCAATCTGAACTACCGGTTCTGTGCGTTTGATTTACATCAGGTGACAGAATGCTTAATCAAGACGGTCGTATTGGTATACGCTCTTTATGGACATAAGGAGCATGACCTTAAATTTCTGCTCAACAAAAGCAAAAGTTACACATTTGAACTGGTGAAAGTATTTCCGCGCGACACGCCGGAAGAAAAACGTTTGTTCGAACTTCTGCGTCGCGCCTATATTGAAGCCCGATACAACAAAAAGAATTTCATCGTCACGAAAGAGGACATCGACGCATTAACCCCGAAAGTCGAACGGTTGAAACAGGTCGTCGAAACCGTCTGCCGCGAGCGCATGGCATACTACGAGAGTCGAATCAGCAAATAAAGCGAAGCCTGTCTTTTTTCGACGCATTTCCCATATCGCTTGAAGGCGGTCGAGGGCGCAGCGGATAAAAAAACGCGAAAAAATCTTTCCGTTCCGCATAATTATTATTAATTTCGGGCTCGGATTTCCTTGTTTCAGGCGACCCGCACAACGAACAAAAACCATAAAAAAAACTACGAACATGAAAAAACTTCTGCTTTCGATCGCCGCGGCAGCGGCAGTGGTTTCCTGCACCGTAATCGACAACCTGAAAGGCCTGCCCACCGCCGAGGCCGACAGCTATGCCCGCGCCCTGGAGCACGTGGCCAAACACCTCGACACCGAGGAGTTCAAAATCTACCACATCCTGTTCAGCGAGGGCGAAGCGCTCTCCGACCGGCTATTCTTCGTATCGGTGTCGATGATCGACCGCGACGACCGCACCTTCACGCAGACCTTCTACCTCGACGGCCGCGCACCGGGCAATCCGTCGGCCGACAACGGCATACGCAAACCCGAATACGAAACGACCGTCGGCATCGACCTCGCGTCGCTCGATCCGCAGCAGATCGCCGCACAGATCGCCGAGGCACGCACGACCCTGCCCGAAGGCTACACGTTCAAGTCGGTGAGCCTGTACGAGGTGACCGAAACCATCCCCTCGGGCAACGCGCTGCTCGACCGCGGCAAGCAGTTCGGCACGCACGAGACCCGCTTCGTCATGAACTTCACCGAGGACGGCAAGGAGAAGGTGAGCAGCGCGGGCCAGACCTCGCTCGTGTACTACCAGGCGACCGCCAGCGTGGCGCCGGACGGCACGATCACCGTCGAAGCAGACTAATTCCGCCGCCGCGATGAAACAGACCCCACGATTCGTCGAGCCCATTCTCGACTCGACCCGGAGCAGCCTCAACCCGGAGTACCTCGACCGGAGCGTCGAGCAATACGCCGCGGGCAACCACAAGGAGGCGTTCCACCTGCTGCTCGACTACCTGAACGACACCATCCGGCCCCGCTTCGGCAATGCCGACGGCACGGAGTTCCGCATACCCCACGGCTCGATCCTGGTCTGCATCCGCATCGACGACGGGAAGCTCTCGATCCGCGCGGACTTCCTCACGCTGCCCGCCAAGCAGCGCACGGCCATGCTGCGCCAGGTGGCAGACCTCACGCTCAACCGGCTGATGCTGTCGCGCTTCCGAAAGGAGGGCGACAAGCTCCGCATGGAGTACGAATGCCCGCTGTCGCAGAGCCATCCGCACAAGCTCTTCTTCATCCTGCGCAACATCTGCCACGTGGGCGACCGCTACGACGACGAGTTCTGCACCAAGTTCGGAGCCGAACGCTGCTACGAACCCCGCGTCACCCCCTACCCCGAGGCGGAAACGGCGCGCATCGTCGAGGCCATGCGCACGGTATGCACCGAAACGCTCGACGCCGTGAAAGACTACGAGGCGGCACGCCGCTACGGCTATGCATGGAACGTGCTCGACACGGCATTCTACCGCATCGCCTACTTCGCACAGCCCCAGGGGCAGCTGCGCAACGAGCTGGAGCAGGCCGTGGACGACATGGACCGCGAACTACCCGTCACGGACCTCGTGGCCAAGGGACGCGCGTTCCTTGAAAAGCTGCGCGACACGCCCGACGAGGCACTCGCGGCGGACCTCTACTTCACCGACACGCTGGTCTCCACGCGCCGCCGCTCGTCGCTGGCCAACGTGCAGGAGAACATGCGCGACGTGTGGCGCGAGGCGGACGAAGCCATGCAGAACCGCGACTTCGAACGCAGCGCCGTGCGCATCCTCTACAAGTTCTACGAGATGTACTTCTACAACGACGTGCAGGACGACCTCAACGACCTGGTACGCACCGCACTGCGTTCGTCGGCCGGACTGCCCGCCGAAGAGGCGTCCGAGATCCTCTTCGAGGCCATCGACCGCATCATGGAGGGCGACCTGGGGGACGACGGCGCCGCCGGCGGCACGAACCGCATCGGCAGCCTGCTGCACGCAGGCATCGAACGGCTGAAGGAGCGCCTGCAACGCCTGCTCAGCAAAGAGGAATAGCGCGGGGCGGCGCGTGCGATGCGGCAGCCGTCGCATCGTACGAGCCGCAGCCGCAACCCGCGCGCCGCAGCCGGCATACCGCCCGGGGCCGCCTCCGTGAAGAGGCCCCGCAAGCCCGCCGACGCGGCCCGCACCGTAACACACACAGCACACAATGGACCAGAACTCAATCTATCGCTCCGTTTTCAAAGTGACGCACGCCGGAGGTTCGGGCAGCTGTTTCTACCTGCACGACCGCCGCATCTTCGTCACCAACTACCACGTGGTCGAGGGCTTCCGCGACGTCGCCCTGCACGACAACGACCGCACGCCCTACCCCGCACGCGTGATCCTCGCAGCCCCCTCGCTCGACCTGGCGCTGCTGGCCGCGGACCACGACTTCGACACCCTGCCCGCCCTCGCGCTCGCCGCGGACGACGCACTGGAGGTGGGCGGCCGCATCTTCGTGGCGGGATACCCCTACGGCATGCCGCTCTCGGTCACCGAGGGCACCGTGTCGTCGCCCCGCCAGCTGATGGACGGCAGCTACTACATCCAGACCGACGCCGCGGTGAACCCCGGCAACTCGGGCGGCCCGATGTTCAACGACCGCAACGAGGTCGTCGGCATCACCGTCAGCAAGTTCACCGAGGCCGACAACATGGGCTTCGGCATCCCCGTCGCCACGCTGCGCAAGCTGCTCGACACGGTCGGCGAACCCGACCGCACGCAGTACGGCGTGCTCTGCCCCGGTTGCGACACGCTGATCCGCGACGAGGACGAGTACTGCCCGTCGTGCGGAGAGAAACTCCCCGACGGAGTATTCGACGTGCGCACGCAGACGCCGCTCGGCGCTTTCGTCGAGAGCGCCATCGAGCGCATGGGCATCGCGCCCGTGCTCGCCCGCAACGGCAGCGACTCGTGGCTTTTCCACAAGGGAAGCTCGGAGATCCGCATCTTCGTCTACGACGGCGACTACCTTTTCTCCACGTCGCCGATCAACCTGCTGCCCAAGAAGAACGTCGAACCCGTGCTCGACTACATGCTTTCGGAGGATTTCGGGCCCTACAAGCTCGGAATCGAGGGCCGTCAGATCTACATCGCCTACCGCATCCACCTCTCCGACATCACGCCGGAGTCGGAGGAGACGATCCGCGACCGCATCGTGGGGCTGGCACTGCGGGCCGACGAAATGGACAACATGCTCATCGAGCGCTTCGGCTGCGAATTCTCGGAATACTCGAAAGCCGAAGCCTGAGCCCGGGTCGGAGCCGGAGTTCGAAAACGGCTTCGGCACCGGCACCCGGATCACATTCGGCACCGCAGCCTCGGCCGCACACAGACCGACCCGCCGCAAGCAAAACCGCGGCCAACGAAACCGCAAAAGAAAAACCGCGAGAAGCCCCGCGCAATATTCGATTGCGCGGGGCATTCGCATCCGGAGGGCTGCGGAGCGCACCGGCCGGGCCCTATGCGCCTCGGACAATGCGGCATTTCCGCACATTTCGCCCCCGGAGATGCAATTTTTCCCCGCGGGGGTGCGGCTGTTTCCGTTTTTTTCGTATCTTTGCACGCTATGTTTAACTAAACTTTTACGATCCATGCCAAAAATGAAAACTAATGCCGCTGCGAAGAAGCGTTTTACCTTCACCGGCACGGGAAAGATCAAGCGTCAGCACGCTTATCACAGTCACATCCTGACCAAAAAGACTAAAAAACAGAAGCGCAACCTGTGCTATTCGGGTATCGTTTCGCCGGCCGACGAGGCCAAAATCAAGAGCCTGCTCGTGAAGTAATTCACGTGCGGTAATTTTATCAACCGGAGTAAATCAGCCCCGAAGAGCGTGAGAGAATCACGTCGCTGACAGCTCCCTCAAAAACTTTATCGTTTATGCCACGTTCAGTAAATGCTGTTGCGTCACGCGCAAGAAGAAAAAAGGTTTTGAAACTTGCCAAAGGTAACTTTGGTTCAAGGGGAAACGTATGGACCGTAGCGAAAAATACGGTCGAGAAGGGTTTGCAGTACGCCTATGCGCACCGCCAGCTCAAAAAGCGGACATTCCGCAGCCTGTGGATCACGCGTATCAACGCCGCAGTCCGCATGCAGGGAATGACCTACTCGGAATTCATGGGCAAGATCAACGCCAAAGGACTCCAGCTCAACCGCAAGGTGCTGGCCGACCTGGCGATGAACGAACCCCAGGCTTTCGAGGCAATCGTAAAAGCAGTTAAATAGCGGACGGCCCGCTGCGAAGCGGGCCTGTCGGGCAGTTGTATAGGGCATCCGTCAGGGTGCCGCAACCGCAGCCGGACGAAACGGCGGCTCTCCGGAGTCGGACGATTCGTCCGGTTTTTTTTATCCGCACGCGCCGTGCCGCCTCCTTCCGTCCTTCCGTCCTTCCGTCCTTCCGTCCTTCCGTCCTTCCGTCCTTCCGTCCCCCGCACCGAACACCAGCCACAGGACTCGGGCACATTCCCGCACGCACTTCTGTCTCCCCTGTCGCGTGCACCACGACACATACGACCGGTGCGGCACCGCCACCGCACGATCCCCGGCCGACCGCTTTCCGATCGCCACCCATTTCAGAAAGACACACAAACCACCTGCCGGACCTCCTCCGGACCCGCATCCGATGCCGCCCTATTCCCCGGCACCGCCTACCCGGCGCCGGCTCTTCCATCCGGATACCCGCCGAACGCCCCGGCGCCGCGCGTCCCGTCTCCGCGGACACGAAAAAAGGAGGAACGCCGAGCGTTCCTCCTCCGCCGCAGCGGTTTGCGTCGCGCGGCCTACTCCAATGCGGCGCAGGCATTGACCGTCTGTTCGGCAATGCGCGTAAGACCCGCATCGGTATCTTTCTCGTTCTGAAGAATCTGCGCCAGCAGCTTCTTCACGCCGCGTTCCGGCAGGAAGTCGGCCAGCGCCACGAGCGTGCCGTAGGTCGCAATCTCGTAGTGCTCCACCTTCTGCGCGGCGAGGATGAGTCCGGCATCACGCACGAACGAATCCCGCTCCGTGTCGGCGATGATCTCCTCGGCCTCCTTGATCAGACCGGCCATCGCCTCGCACTTCTTGGTCGCGGGCTTCACACCCAGCAGCTCGAACACCTGCTCCACGAGTTGAATCTGACGGGCGCTCTCGGTGTTGTGCTTCTTGAACGCAGCCGCCAGCCCGGGGTCGGTCGCCGCCTTCTCCATCTTCAGCAGCGCGGGATCGAGGTGTTTCTCAGCCCAGTAAATATCCTTCATCGCATCGACGAAAAATCGGTGGAACTCCGAGTTCCGCTTGCTGCCATTGGTACGTTTGTCGGTATTCATAACACAAAAATTTAACGGTTTTCCTCCTTTCCGGCAAAATGCATACCACGTTTTTCGCTCCGCCCCCGCCGTCCGCCGCACGGCGCTCCATCCCTACGGAGCCTCCCGGCAGCACAAACGCTTTCACCGCAAGTCCAAAACAACAGGGCAGCACAGCCGCCGCCACACATTTTCATTCGACGAATTTTCATATCTTTGTCCCCCGGGATCGAAACACGACATGGAACACGGCAAAAACTGGAAACAGGTACTCGCGGTCATCTGGACCGGACAGGGAATATCCATCCTGAGCAGCTCCGTCGTAGGCTATGCCGTGATCTTCTACCTGAGTCTCGAAACCGGATCGGCCGAGACCCTCGCGTTCGCCGCCCTCGCCGGCATGCTGCCCCAATCGCTGCTGGGCCTCGTGGCGGGCGTGTGGATCGACCGCTGGGACCGCAAGCGCACGATGATCCTGGCCGACGGATTCATCGCCCTCTGCACGCTGGCCCTGGCGCTGCTCTTCCGCTTCGGCGCCGCGGAGCTGTGGCACGTCTACGCGCTGCTCGCCTGCCGCTCGATCGGCTCGGCTTTCCACACCCCCGCCATGGAGGCCTCCATGCCCCTGCTGGCCCCGGCGGCACAGCTCACGCGCATCGCCGGCGTCAATCAGTCGCTCGAATCGGCCTCGTCCATCGCCGGACCCGCGCTGGGCGCACTGCTGCTGGCCTTCGCCGAGCTGAGCGACATCCTGCTGCTCGACGTCGCAGGCGCACTGATCGCCTGCGGATCGCTGGCTTTCGTGCGCATACCCAATCCGCTGCGCAGCGGCACGCAGCGCCCCGCCCTGCTGCGCGAAATGCGCGAGTGCGCCGCGGCCATCCGCAACACCCGGGGCATGACGCAGTTCTTCGGCTCGGCGATCCTCGTGCTCTTCTTCATCATGCCTGTGGGCGTGCTCTTTCCGCTCATGACGCTCCGCCACTTCGGCGGCGGGGTCTGCGAAATGAGCCTCATCGAGATCGTGTGGGGCGGCGGCTCGCTCGCCGGGGGCCTGCTGATGGGCCTGCGCAACTACCGCATCGACAAAGTGCTGCTCATACAGGCCATGTACGTCACGGTGGGGGCTTCGTTCCTCGTGTCGGGACTTCTGCCGCCCGCCGCATTCGCCCTCTTCACGCTGCTCCAGGTCTTCTCCGGCATCGCGGGCAGCGTCTTCAAAGCCTCGTTCGTCGCCGTCGTGCAGCACCGTTTCGCCCCCGGCATGCTGGGCCGCGTGCTGTCGCTCTACTCGGGTCTGAGCATGATGCCCGCCATGCTGGGCGTCGTGGGCTCCGGCTTCCTGGCCGACGGCATCGGCCTGACCGCGACCTTCGTGCTGGCGGGCGCCGCCATCGCGGCGATCGGCATCGCAGGATGCTGCTCGCGCTCGATGCGCCGCCTCGGGCAGGGGATCTGACCCCGCGGCAGCGATTTCCGCACGCCGGGCGCTCGTTTTTTGCCCTTTTCTTCGTATCTTGCGACGTGCGGCACGCGCCGTGCACCGCGAACGAACCTCAAACACTTAACCAAATGGCACTTTTCTCACGCTCCGCGCGCAACGACGCGCCCCTCCATCCGCAGGACACGCTCACGACGCGCGACGGCTCGGAACTCACGTTCACGTTCTTCCGCCACGCGGCACTCGCGATCGAATACAAGGGAAAACACATCTATACCGACCCCGTGAGCGGCTATGCGGACTACGCACGTCTTCCGAAAGCCGACCTGGTGCTCGTCACCCACTCCCACTACGACCACTTCGACCGGGCCGCGATCGACGCCGTGACGGAGCGCGCGAGCCTCCTCGTCTGCGACAAGACCACGGCCGAGGGATTCGAGGGCGAATGCCTCGTCATGCGGCCCGGCGACACGGCCGCACCGCGCGACTACGTGCGCATCGAGGCCGTGGCAGCCTACAACACCACCGAGGGGCACCTCGACTTCCATCCGCGCGAACGCGAGGACGTGGGCTACGTGCTCACGTTCGGCGGCACGCGCATCTACATTGCCGGCGACGGCGAGAACACCCCCGAAATGGAGTCGCTGCGCGACATCGACATCGCCTTTCTGCCCGTGAACCAGCCCTACACCATGACCGTGGACCAGGCTGCGGAGGCCGTGCGCGCCCTGCGGCCGAAGATCTTCTATCCCTACCACTACGGCGAAGTGGAGGAGAAAACCGACCTCGACCGCCTCGTGCGCATGCTGGAGGGCGTGACCGAGATCCGCATCCGGCCGATGGAGTGAGCCGCCCGCCTTTCGGCATGCAACGGCATAAGGTTTCTAATCATGCGACAATGTCTGTGCCCCTCAAGGAACACAGCCTTTCGCATAGCACACGGTTACTCTCCGCATCAATCCGTATACACTTTTTAGTTTATGTTTGAACTAATATAAAAACCTCGATAAGAGCCAAAACGATTATGTCGTTTTGGCTCTTATCGGAAAAATTCTTATATTTGCAATGTGGCAACTTTCAATGGAGCCACAACTTTAAAACATATAAGCTCAATCGCTGTCTGAATCACCACCTCGGAAATGTAACGAGCTATAATAATCAAATTGAGAGTCGTGCCATACGGCGCGGGCTTTCTCATATTTGATTATGGCTTGTGGTGAGCCAAGATAGCGTATGACGGAAGTCTGCGCTTTTGTTTTATCGGCAAGTGCGCATGCCAAGTCAAACGACATAATGGCAATAATGCACAAAACCAATAACATTAGAAGCAAATGAAAAAAGTTATTTCGCTCATGTTGCTACTCGCAACAATCGTAATCGCCCTGCCAAGTTGCTCAGATGATGATGAACCCAACGCTCCTCAATTAACGCAATTTGATTATACGCTATATGCTGGAGAAACAACCAACGTCAAGGGTGAATCGTTGAGTAACTTAGAATGGGTGGGTGATAAATTCGTGGCGAATATTGATAAGGATGGGATACTTCATGCCAACAAAATAGGCTATACAAGAATCCATTCCACAGATATAACCGCAGGTGATTATACTGGAATAAGAGTGGTTGTTAAACCCCAAATTACAAGATATTCAGAACCACTATTATATTGGCAGGGCGGCCAAGCACACTATAAAGAAGGATATATCCAATTAGACCCCGGGAGTTATTCAAATATGCCAACCGCAGATATTTGGGAGCTTACAGCACCTTTTATTCCGCTCCAAATAAAAGAATGTGCTCTGCCATGGACTGTGCATAAGCAGGATGCCACAACAATTATTTTCAAAACAGATAAAAATGCAAGTCCTTATGTTGCTTACTTATTTGATAATGACAGGAAAGTGACTGGGGTTGGTGTGTATATTGACCCATTGCAAGGAGGAGAATTGCCGGACTTCCTAAATGAAAGGTACTTAATTTATGATGTTGATGTATCAAATTATACCGCTAATTTTGCCCATGCAGTAGGATATCGAGATGAGCCGAAAATAGATTATGTTGGGCAAATGGGTTATTCATCATCTTTAGGTCTAATCTTAATTGTATATGCACCTGTGAATAATGCTAGAGGTGAAGATTACCCAATATTTGATACTTTGTCAGAGATAGAACTATAACATCCAAATAAACAATGAAGAAGATTCTTTCAATAATCTTCGTAGCCGTAATGTCATCTGTCATTCTCGGAGGTTGCTCTAAGGATGATGACGATATTACAGGCTCTATGAAGCTGACCAATCTGTCGGGCATAGATTGGTATGACGGAGAAGTATGGTACTCGGATGTACCTAATGGCGACCTCAACGGTGATGTTGATTTCGGTACCTTAAAAGTGGGCGAAACCACTACAGTCAAGACAAAAGGGACATACTTCTATGTGTGTATCAAAAATTCTCGCGGCAAGATGCAGTTAAGCAAGCCAAAGCCTGTGAGCAGTTCTGTATCTGTGTCTGCAAGCGATATGTATTAACCGATAAATCAATCTCCCATGAAGAAAATATTCCCAATCTTAACAGTTGCATTGTTGGCTATTTCCACTGCTTGTGGTGGAGGGTCAAAAAGCAATGACAGCACAACCTCCGCGAATGATTCTATTGCAAACGATACGGCGGTGGATTCTCTTGCTATCGCATTGAGCCGCTTGGATAGCATACAGAGTAAAGGGCAGCTCGTACACTTCGACACTTGGAAAATAGGCAACCTCAAAGGCGTAGAGGTACAGGCTCAGAAATTCTCCAGTGAGAATGACAGTATAGTTTTCATCACACTCCGCAAAGATTGTGGAGGTGAGTATTATTACTCATGGGAGGATGCTTTCATTTTCCAAAAGGAACTGCCCTCGCTCTACGAGGCAATCAACACAATCAAGAGCAACCTCAACCGAAAAACCGACCATAACGAGAAGTACGCTTATACGACAAAAGATAATGTTGTCGTGTTCGCCGAGAATCCTGGCAAAGGATGGAACTTGAAACTAAGCGTTGATGCACATAAGAGCAACGCCTATATCAACCTCACCACGGCAGAACTTGACAAGTTGGTGGAGTTGCTTCAACAGGCTAACAATAAACTTGATGAAATAAAATAATAGCTATGTGGATACTCGCATTGATATGTGCAATCTGTTGGCTTGGCCCTGCACTTAAAGACGGAGCAAAAATTAAATAAAAAAATTTCTGACTCGCACCACTGCGCCACAGAGAGTACGACCTGTTACCCCCGGCACCCCTTACGGGTCAAACCTAAACAATCATTCAGAACTGACAAGGCGAGGCTTCCGCAATCCGTGGAGGCTTCGCTTTTTTCGGAATACTTCAAGCCTCAACAGAAAAAAGCATTGTAGTGTCGATAGATTTTGCTATCTTTGTACTGCCAACAGAATCATGTTGGTTTATAATGCTACGAAGCGCGTTGGTGAGGAGTTGCCGATGCGCTTCTCTATTGACAGAATTTTGAAAATTGACATTTGATTGACAAAATCACGCAAAAGAAAAAGCTAACTATCCTTTAATTAGATAATTAGCTTTCTTAAAAGTGGTGCCACCAGGAATCGAACCGGGGACACAAGGATTTTCAGTCCTTTGCTCTACCAACTGAGCTATGGCACCATTGCGGGAAAACCCGTTTGCAACTTCCACAACTGCCGGCCCGATCTCTTGATCCGCAACAAGGCTCGCACCCCGTCGCCACAAGAAGCGGAAAGCATTTCGTTTCCATTGCGAGTGCAAAGGTAAACAAAATTTCCGAACCTGCAAACAAGTAGGAAGAAAAATTGCATTTTTATTCGAAAATCCCCCTGCCTCCTCCGAACACCCGGCCCGCCCGGTCGCCGCGCTGCGGCCAGGGCGTCGCAATAGGCGGCCCGTCCCCATCCGAAGCGCAGACGCATCGGACACCCCCCCCAGCCTCCCGCCGGGCAAAAGCGGCACGGAACGCACACCGCCGCGGCCGGAGAGCACCCCGGAGAAAACGGACCGATACGAAAAGCCGGGCATCCGATTTTTCGGATGCCCGGCTCCGTCGGCATCGACCGCCGCCGCTAATAGCGGTAGTGCTCGGCCTTAAACGGTCCCTCGGGATCGACCCCGATGTAGGCGGCCTGCTCGGGCGTGAGGTGCGTGAGCTCCACGCCCAGGTTGTCCAGATGCAGGCGGGCGACCTCCTCGTCGAGGCGCTTCGGCAGGCGGTATACGCCCACTTCGAGGTGTTCGCGCCACAGCTCCAGCTGTGCGAGGCACTGGTTCGTGAACGAGTTCGACATGACGAACGACGGATGTCCCGTAGCGCAGCCGAGGTTCACCAGGCGCCCCTCCGCCAGCACGAAGATCCGGTGGCCGTCGGGGAACGTATACTCGTCCACCTGGGGCTTGATCACGCGCTTCACGGCCGCCGAGGCATCGAGCCGCGCCATCTGTATCTCGTTGTCGAAATGCCCGATGTTGCACACGATGGCCTGGTCGCGCATCCGCTCCATGTGCTCCAGGGTGATGATGTCGCGGTTGCCCGTGCACGTGACGTAGATGTTGCCCTCGGCCAGCGCGCTCTCCACGCTCTTCACCTCGAAGCCCTCCATCGCGGCCTGCAACGCGCATATGGGGTCGATCTCCGTGACGATCACGCGGGCGCCGTAGGAGCGCATCGAACGGGCGCACCCCTTGCCCACGTCGCCGTAGCCGCACACGACCACCACCTTGCCGGCGATCATGACGTCCGTGGCACGCTTGATGCCGTCGGCCAGCGACTCGCGGCAGCCGTAGAGGTTGTCGAATTTCGACTTGGTGCACGAGTCGTTCACGTTGATGGCCGGCACGAGCAGCTCGCCCCGCTCCATCATCTGGTACAGACGGTGCACGCCCGTGGTGGTCTCCTCGCTCACACCGCGCCATTCGGCCACCGTGCGGTGCCACTTCTCCTTGTCCTCGGCCAGCACGCGGCGCAGCGTGTCGAGCACCACGCCCTCCTCGTATGACTCGGGGGTGCCATCGAGCGTCGCGGCATCCTCCTCCGCACGATAGCCCTTGTGGATCAGCAGCGTGGCGTCGCCGCCGTCGTCCACGATCAGCTGCGGGCCCTTGCCGCCCGGAAACGAGAGCGCCATGGCCGTACACCACCAGTATTCGGGCAGCGTCTCGCCCTTCCAGGCGAAGACCGGCACGCCCGCGGCCGCGATGGCGGCCGCGGCATGATCCTGCGTCGAGAAGATGTTGCACGAGCACCAGCGCACGTCGGCGCCCAGCTCCACGAGCGTTTCGATCAGCACGGCGGTCTGTATCGTCATGTGCAGCGAGCCCATCACGCGCACCCCCTTGAGGGGTTTCTCCGCGCCGTACTTGCGGCGCAGCGCCATCAGGCCGGGCATTTCATGCTCCGAAATTTCGATTTCTTTGCGTCCCCACTCCGCCAGCGACATGTCGGCGACCTTGTAGGGAAGGTTCGGGTCGAGATACATATTTTCCATGAATTTGAATTTACGGTTCCGCTCGTTTCCGTTCCGCAGGTGCCGCGGCGCCCGCACGTCGGGACTGCCGGACCGGGTCGGAAACGATCCGGCGGCAAAGCTACGAATTTTTCGGCGTTTTCGCCACCGCACGCACCGTTAAAACGTCCCGCAGCGCCGCGGCTCAGCCCAGGATGCGCAGGATCTCGTCGCGATCGGCCTCGATCCTGCGGCGCAGGGCGTCGAGCGACGCGAATTTCCGCTCGCCGCGGATGCGGCGCACGAGCTCCACGCGCAGCGTCGCACCGTAGAGATCGCCCCGGAAGCCGATCAGGTGGGTCTCCAGACGCCGTGCGACGCCCCCCACCGTGGGATTGCACCCGAGGTTGGCCATGGCGCGGTAGCGCACGCCGCCGGCCTCGGCCCACGCGGCATATACGCCGTCCTCGGCCTCCAGCCCCTCCGGCACCGGCAGGTTGGCCGTCGGAAACCCCAGTTCCCGGCCCAGGCGGCGCCCGGCGCCGACCGTACCTTCGATTACCGTCATGCAGCGATCAGATTTTTTCGGTCAGCTGGCGCACCAGCCGATACTGTGAGAAGAACTCCTTGGCGAAGACGCGCAGCACCGTGTAGGAGGGGATGGCGAGCAGCATGCCCACGATGCCACCCAGCGTGCCCGCGATGAGGATCACGATGAAGATTTCGAGCGGATGCGCCCGCACGCGGTTCGAGTAGAGCGAAGGCTGTATCACGAAGTCGTCGAGTCCCTTGAGCACAAGCAGCGAACAGGCGATCACGAGCATCGTGTGGCCCGCCGTGAAGCCCGGAATGGGGGTCACCACGCCCAGACATACCGACAGGCTGCCGCCGATGAGCGGCCCGGCATAGGGCACCACGTTCATCACGCCCATGATCAGACCGATGAAGAAGGCGTCGCCCGCGGCCATGCCGAATGCGATCATCACGAGCGACACGGCGGTCATCAGCAGCACGCTCTCGGTGAAGATGCCCATGAAGTAGCGCGACAGCAGCACCGTCACCGAGTCGAGCGCCCGAGTTACGCTCTGCGCATAGCGGGCGGGAAAGACGGCCGTCACCATCGAGTAGAACAGTCCGTCGTCCTTCATGAAGAAGAACGTGATGAACGATATGGAGAAGAAGGCGATGAGCGACGAGAAGGTGATGCCCAGCGCCGAGGAGAAGAGCGTATTGACCGAATCGACATTGACGACCTCGCGCAACGTGGAGGAAATCGCCTCGGGCATGGAGAATTCCGAGCCCGGAATGTCGAAGATCGTGTCGAGGTAGTTCTGCGCCCGCACGATCGGCTCCTCCACCGATGCCACCACGGCCCGGAAGTCGAGGGTCGAAAGCTGGTAGAGCTTGTTGATGACCAGCGGCACGAAGAGCGAGCAGATCGCGGCGAACACCGCCCAGAAGAGCAGCAGCGTCACGAGCGCCGCAAGCCACCGGGGCACCGCGCGCCCGCCGATGCGCAGCCGCACGAGCATGCCCACGAAGCGGCATCCGATGACGGCCAGCACCGCCGACACCAGTATGTACGCGACGATGGATGAAAAATACCACACCACGAAGAGCACGGCAGCCGTAGCCGCCGCACCCACGATGAATTTGGTAAGCGTCTGCGAAGTCACCGTCATGGCCGCCCGATTTTACGAATCCCTGCGCTCCGTGCGAAGCCGCGCGATGGGGGTCTGCGATCCGATCACCGGGTCGCCGATCTCCACCAGCAGCTCGCTGTCTTTGGGAATGAGCACATCAACTCGCGAGCCAAACTTGATGAATCCGGCCTCGCTGTTCTGTGTCACCGCCTCGCCCGGCTTCATGTAGGAGACGATGCGGCGCGCGATGAGCCCCGCCACCTGGCGGAAGAGCACCTTGCGGCCGTCGTGCATGCGCACCACGGTCGTGGTGCGTTCGTTCTCGGTCGAGGACTTCGGGTGCCACGCCACCAGGAAGCGCCCCGGGTGGTATTTGAAGTACTCCACCACGCCGCCCACGGGCACCCAGTTCTTGTGGACGTTGGTAATCGACATGAAGACCGAGATCTGCATCATCTCCTCCTGCATGTACTCCGTCTCGCGCACCACTTCGGTCACCACCACGCGACCGTCGCAGGGCGAGAAGATCAGGTCGGCATCGTGGATGCATACCCGCCGCGGATCGCGGAAGAACGCCACGACGAAGAACCAGAACAACGCGAGCAACAGCGTACTGAACCACAGCACGCTCACATTGGCGTGCAGGGCGAGCAGGTAGTAGATGGCGCCCCAGCATACAAGACAGAACACACCCGTGAAACCGATGATTCTGTAACCTTCCTTATTGATTTTCATAACAGGGTTAGTTTTTTACATTCCGAAAATCCGCAGCGCCGCGAGGCACGCGAACGCAAAGGGAGCCGCGAGCAGCAGCGCATCGAACCGGTCGAGCCAGCCGCCGTGGCCGGGCAGCATGCGCCCCGAATCCTTCAGCTCCACCGAGCGTTTGAACATCGACTCCACCAGGTCGCCGGCAACGCCCGTCACGGCCACGACCAGCGCCAGCACGAGCCAGCGCCACGCCTCCGCACCGAGCAGTGCGGACGCCCCCCAGCCCGCGAGCAGCGCGCCCGCAATGCCGCCGAAGAATCCCTCCCACGTCTTCTTGGGCGAGATGCGCTCGAAAAGCTTGCGGCGCCCGAAAGACATGCCCGTGAGGTAGGCGCACACGTCGTTGGCCCAGATCAGCACGAAAAAGCAGCACATCGCGCGCGGGTTCCACACACCCCCGGCATCGAGCAGCAGGGGCAGGAACAGCATCAGCGCCACCGGCGCCGCCACATAGGCCAGCGCGAACACCGTCACGCCCAGATCGGCCATCGGCCGTTCGCTCCGGCGCCACAGCCCCATCGCCGGCATCGCGCCCAGCAGCACCGCGACCGCGAGCAGCAGGAGTGCGACCAGGGGCCGCGCCTCCTGCGTGGCACCGATCAGGTCGTACTGCACGCCGCACGCCGCGCCGAAGAGGCAGGCCGCGGCCGCGAAGCCCGCCCCCCGCATGGGCCGCAGGCCCGCACGCCGCGCCATGGCATAGAATTCACCGAGGCATCCGGCCCCTACGACGGCCAGCATCGCCGCGAAACCGCCCCGGTTCCAAAGCGTCGCTCCGAACATGACGGCGACCAGCGCCGCACCGCTTGCGGCACGCACCGCGAGGTTCTTCATCTTGTCGTTCATCGTCCGCTATTTTCGTGTGGGGTTTGCAGTCTCCTCGTGTTCCGGGGTCTTCCGCTCCGGCGCCGCACCCGCTTCGGGCGTGTCCGCCTGCGAAGCGCGGGACGCGCCGCGGGATTCGGATTCATCCCGGAGCTCCGCAGCTCCGTGCGCATCGGGCACATTGCGGGACTCCGGCGCAGCGTGCGCTTCGGTCTGCTCCGCAGCACCCGAAGCCGCGGTCTCTCCGGCCGCGGAGGCCGCAGGGTCTCCAGGGACCGCACCGTTCGCCGCCTCGCCGTCCCGCTTTTCGCAGGCGTCGGGGCGTGCCGCGGCCTCGCGCTCCTCGCGCAGGATGTCCTTGCGGCGGCGGCCGAAAATCTGCTCCACGTCCTCGGTGAAGACCACCTCGCGTTCGAGCAGGCGCTCGGCCAGCGTGCGCAGCCCGTCGGCATGCTCGCGCAGCACGCGCTCCGCCAAGGCATAGGCTTCGTCGATCATGCGGCGGGCCTCGGCGTCGAGCAGCTGAGCGGTCTGCTCGGAATAGGGCTTGGTCAGCGCCATGTCGTTCTGGCCCGTCGAATCGTAGTAGCTGAGCGTACCCACGGCCTCGCTCATGCCGTAGTAGGCCACCATGGCGTAGGCCTGCTTCGTGACGCGCTCCAGGTCGTTCAGCGCCCCCGTCGATACGTGGCCGAAGGTGAGCTGCTCCGACACGCGGCCGCCGAGCGTGGCGGCCATCTCGTCGAGCAGCTGCGCCCGCGTGGTGATCTGCCGCTCCTCGGGCAGGTACCAGGCCGCGCCCAGCGCCTTGCCGCGCGGGATGATCGTCACCTTGATGAGCGGGCTGGCATGCTCCAGAATCCAGCTCACGGTGGCATGCCCCGCCTCGTGGTAGGCGATCACGCGCTTCTCCTCGTCGCTGATGATCTTGTTGCGGCGCTCCAGGCCGCCCACGATGCGGTCGATGGCCGCCAGGAAGTCCTCCTTGGATACGAATTTCTTGTCGTGACGCGCCGCGATGAGCGCCGCCTCGTTGCACACGTTGGCGATGTCGGCGCCCGAGAATCCGGGCGTCTGCTTCGCCAGGAACGTGCGGTCGAGGTCCGGATCGAGCCGCAGCGACCGCAGGTGCACGCCGAAGATCTCCTCGCGCTCCTTCACGTCGGGCAGCCCCACCTCGATCTGGCGGTCGAAGCGCCCGGCGCGCATCAGCGCCTTGTCGAGGATGTCGGCACGGTTGGTCGCCGCCAGCACGATCACTCCCTGGTTGGTCTGGAATCCGTCCATCTCGGTGAGCAGCTGGTTGAGCGTATTTTCGCGTTCGTCGTTGCCCGAGAATCCGGCATTCTTGCCGCGTGCGCGGCCGATGGCGTCGATCTCGTCGATGAAGAGGATGCAGGGCGCCTTCTGCTTGGCCTGCTCGAAAAGGTCGCGCACGCGCGAGGCGCCCACGCCCACGAACATCTCCACGAAGTCGGAACCCGACATCGAGAGGAACGGCACGTCGGCCTCGCCCGCCACGGCCTTGGCCAGCAGCGTCTTGCCCGTACCCGGAGGGCCCACCAGAAGGGCTCCTTTCGGAATCTTGGCGCCCAGCTCCTTGTATTTGTCGGCCTTGCGCAGGAAGTCCACGATCTCCATGATCTCTACCTTGGCCTCCTCAAGGCCCGCCACGTCCTTGAACGTCACGCGCTTCGACTGCTCCTTGTCGAACACCTGTGCGCGGGCCTTGCCCACGTTCATGATGCCCCCGCCCGCGCCGCCGGCACCGCCGCGCGACATCGAGCGCATGAGCAGGAACCACACGCCGATGATGAGCACCCACGGCAGCAGATTGACCAGTAGGTTCATCCATCCGTTGTCGCGGTTCTCGTAGACCACGGGCACGTCGTACCCCGAGGCCTCCTCGGCACCGCGCAGGTCCTCGCGGAACGCATCGACCGAGCCGATGGTGAAGGTCAGCTGCGCCCCCGTCTCGGGCAGACGGCGGTAGGCGGGCTCCGTGGTGTCGGCACGGTAGCGCGCCGCGGCCTCCGGGCGCAGGAACACCTGCGCCGCGTCGCGGTTCACGATGCGGATCTTCTCCACCTCGCCCCGCTCGACCATGCGTTCCACGGCCGTCCAGTCGCTGCGCACCGGCGTGTCGTTCGAATCGCCGAACACATAGTATCCTAAGATCAGAATACCGATCACGCCGTAGATCCACATCCACGACGGACGCGGCATATTGACGTTCATGCGGTTGTTCTTACCGGGATTGTTCGCTCCTGCCATAATGCAATTACTCTTCGTATTCGTAACGGGTCAGCGGCGCGTCGGCCCACAGCTCTTCGAGCCGGTAGTAGCCGCGCAGCTCGGTCTGGAAGACGTGCACCACGACATCCACGTAGTCCAGTGCGATCCACACGGCGTTCTGCTGCCCCTCCACACGCCACGGATGCTCGCCGAGCACCTCGGCGACCTTCTCCTCGATGCCGTCGGCGATGGCCGCCACCTGCGTGGTGGAGTCGGCGTTGCACACCACGAAGTGCGAACAGATCGCGCCGTCGAAACCCGTGAGGTCCAACGATACAATATCCTTACCTTTCTTATCCTCGATCGCCTGGACGATGGTCCGAATCAGATTTTCCATATAGTTCCGTAATACGTTATTAAATCCATAACCCGACAAAAGTACAAAAAACTTTTCATACCCCTCGCCTCCCGGGCGAATATCTTGCGGCATAGGGGTTCGCGGACGCCGGCGGCACCCGCCGCGCCTACCGCTCCGCAGCCTCCGGCCCGGCGGCGCCCACGCCCGAGAGCAGCGTGGCGACCAGCGCCCGGATGATCGAATTCTTAACATAGGTGCGGCGCACGGCCACGGCGATGCGGCGCGACGTGGCCCCCTTGGCCAGCGGGCGCACGCGGTCGCGCCGCTCGGCGGGAATGTACTCCACGGCCATCTCGGGAATGATCGTGAGGCACGACGTGCAGTCCACGATGCGCATGAGCGTGTCGAGCGAGCCCGACTCGAAGGTGAAGTGCGACGGCACGCCCCGCTTGGCCTGGCACAGCTCGATCACCTGGTCGCGCATGCAGTTGCCCGGGCTGAGGATCACCAGCTCGCGCAGGTCGATGTCCTCGATGCGGATGTTCGAACGCTCGTAGAGCGGATTGTCGGGCGAGACGTAGGCGAAGAACCGGTCGCTGAAGAGCTCCTGCTCGGCGATGCCCTCGCCGCACGTGCCCCCGGCCACGAGCGCCGCGTCGATGCGGTCGCGCCGCAGCGCCTCCACGATGTCGGCGGTCACCATCTCCGAAATCTCCAGCTCCACCTTCGGATAGTCGCGCACGAAAGCCGGCAGGAACTTGTGCAGCAGGTAGGGCGCGATGGTGGGGATCACCCCCAGCCGCAGGCGCCCCGCGGTCTCGCCCCGCAGCTCGGCCACGGCCTCGCGGATGGAGTTGTAGGCGCGCAGCGTCTCGCGCGCACGTTCGAGCACCGCCTCGCCCGCCTCGGTGGGGATCACGGGTTTCTTCGAACGGTCGAGCAGCACCACGCCCAGCTCCTCCTCCAGGGCCTTGACCTGCATGCTGAGCGACGGCTGCGTGACGAAGCAGTGCTGTGCGGCCAATGAAAAACTGCCGCAGTTGGCCACGGCCAACAGGTATTCGAGTTGGATGATCGTCATGACTTTTCCGCTTATTTTCCAAGGCAAAAGTATAAAATTAATCTATACAACACAATTTATTTGGGCCGCATACCCTGTTTTTTGTATGTTTGCACCTCCGAAAACAGCTGAATCATGGGCAAAATCATCCTCACGGGCGACCGTCCGACCGGAAAACTCCACCTGGGACACTACGTCGGCTCGCTGCGCCGGCGCGTCGAGTTGCAGAACTCGGGTCTTTACGACGAAACCTACGTCATGATCGCCGACGCACAGGCGCTCACCGACAATGCGGACAACCCCGAAAAGGTGCGGCAGAACATCCTCGAAGTGGCGCTCGACTACCTCTCGGCGGGTCTCGACCCCGAGCGGGTGACGATCTTCGTGCAGTCGCAGATCCCCGAGCTGTGCGAGCTGGCGTTCTATTACATGAATCTGGTCACCGTGCAGCGGCTCCAGCGCAACCCGACCGTGAAGGCCGAGATCCAGCTCCGCGGCTTCGCCGAGGGCGCGGCCGAGGGCGACACGCAGCAGCGCCAGGGCATCCCCGTGGGATTCTTCACCTACCCCATCAGCCAGGCAGCGGACATCACGGCGTTCCGTGCCACGACGGTGCCGGCGGGCGAGGACCAGGAGCCGATGATCGAGCAGACGCGCGAAATCGTGCACAAGTTCAACGCGGTCTACGGCCCCGCACTGGTCGAGCCCGAAATCCTGCTGCCCGACAACGCCGCCTGCATGCGGCTGCCGGGCACCGACGGCAAGGCCAAGATGAGCAAATCGCTGGGCAACTGCATCTACCTGTCGGACAGCCCCGAGGAGGTCAAGAAGAAGGTCATGGGCATGTACACCGACCCCGATCACCTGCGCGTGGAGGATCCCGGCAAGATCGAGGGCAACACGGTCTTCACCTACCTCGACGCCTTCAGCCGCCCCGAGCATTTCGCCAAATACCTGCCCGACTACGCGTCGCTCGACGAACTGAAGGCGCACTACCGTCGCGGCGGTCTGGGCGACGTGAAGGTCAAGCGCTTCCTGATCGCCGTGCTGGAGGAGACGCTCGCCCCCATGCGCGAGCGGCGCCGCACGTTCGAACAGCGCATCGGCGAGGTCTACCGCATGCTCGAAGAGGGCTCGCGGAAAGCGCGACTCAAGGCGTCCGCCACGCTGCGCGACGTGCGCAAGGCCATGCGGATCGACTACTTCGAGGACCGCGAGCTGATCGACACCCAGGAGAAACAATACCGTAACGAACAGTAACCGATGCAGTCCCTGCTGCGCACCCTCCGCAAGACGATCCGCCACCCCGAGCGGCTCTACCTCTGGTTCCTCCACCTCACACGGCGGCTGAACACGGGGCAGATGCTCATGGTGCTGGCCGTGGTCGTGGGCATCCTGGCCGGACTGGGCACCTACGCCTTCGAAATCCTGCTCCACGTAATCAAGAGCTGCCTGGTGAACTGGTTCCCGGTCGAGAAGTCGCAGTTCCTGTTCCTCGTCTACCCGGCGGTGGGCATCGTGCTGGCCACGCTGTTCGTACGCTACATCGTCAAGGACAACATCTCGGAGGGCGTGACGCGCGTGCTCTACGCCATGTCGCGCAAGGGATCGCACATCGCGCCCCACAACTGCTGGACCTCGGTCGTGGGCGGCGCCACGACCATCGGCTTCGGCGGTTCGGTGGGTCCCGAGGCCCCGATCGTGCTCACGGGCGCGGCCATCGGCTCGAACGTGGCGCGCCTCACGCGCCTCAACTACAAACACACCACGCTGCTGCTCTGCTGCGGCGCCGGCGCCGCCCTGGCGGCCATCTTCAAGGCACCGATCACGGGCGTGGTCTTCGTGCTGGAGATCCTGATGCTCGACCTCACGGCCGGGTCGATCGTGCCGCTGCTCATCGCCTCCGTCACGGCCACGACGATGGCTTTCATCCTGCGCGGCTTCGACCCCATCCTGGCCGTCACGCTCAAACCCGAGGACTTCTTCCAGCCCATACAGATCCCGCTGTTCATCCTGCTGGGCTGCCTGAGCGGCCTGATGGCCTACTACTTCACGACGGTGAATTCGCGCATCGGGTCGTGGTTCAAGCGCTTCGACAGGCAGTACAAGAAGTGGATCGCGGGCGGCATCGTGCTCGGCGTGCTCATCTACGTCTTCCCGCCCCTCTACGGCGAGGGCTACGAGGGCTTTTCGTCGCTCATGAACGGCAACGCGCAGGAGCTCTTCGACAAGTCGCTCTTCTACGCTTTCCGTGACATCGACTGGGTGGTGATTCTCTTCATCGTGGCCACCATGTTCTTCAAGGTCGTGGCCATGGCCTCCACGAACGCCGCGGGCGGCGTGGGCGGTACGTTCGCGCCGTCGCTCTTCGTCGGCGCCTTCCTCGGCGCCGTCACGGCCCTCGTGTGCAACCTCGCTTTCGGCTGGCACCTCTCGCTCGTGTCGTTCACGCTCGTGGGCATGGCGGGCGTCATGTCGGGCGTCATGAACGCGCCCCTCACCTCGATCTTCCTCATCGCCGAACTGTCGAACGGCTACGAACTCTTCATCCCGCTGATGATTACGTCCTGCATCTCGTTCGCGCTCAACTACTACCTCGACCCCGACTCGATCTACACCAAGCAGCTGCGCCAGCGCGGCGAGCTGCTCACCACCAACAAGGACCAGTCGGCGTTCGTGTTCCTGCGGCTCGAAGACCTCATGGAGACCGACTTCCTGCGCATCCGCGAGAACTTCACGCTGGGCGACATCGTGCAGCTCATCTCCACGGCGCGCCGCAACATCTTCCCCGTCATCGACAACTTCGGGCGGCTCATCGGCCTCGTGCAGCTCGACGACCTGCGCGAGGACATGTTCAAGCGCGAGAAATACGGCACGCCCATCTGCGAATACATGATCCCGGCACCCGACACGATCCTCGAACACGAGTCGATCCGCAGCGTGCTGCCGAAATTCGAGGACAGCCACACCTGGATGCTGCCCGTGGTGGACAAGGAGGGACACTACCTGGGCTTCATCTCCAAGTCGCGCATCCTCAACTCCTACCGCGAACAGCTGGTCAAGATTTCGCAGTAGCGGCGCGGCGGACGAACGATAAAAAACAATTCTACCGACCCGATACGACAATGAACGCAAACGACCTGCCCGCAGCCCCCGGCCCCTGGGCCGACGAACTGAACTGCGCCGTCACGGTGTGCGACACCGAGGGCGTGGTGCTCTACCAGAACCTCCGCTCGATCGAGGTGAACGGCGACGTGCGCGGACGCTCCATGATCCCCTGCCACAACGAACGCTCGCGCGGCATCATCGCGCGCCTGCTCGCCGAGGGCGGCACGAACGCCTACACCATCGAAAAACGCGGCGTACGCAAGCTGATCTACCAGACCGTGTGGCGCACGGAGGGCACGGTCCGCGGCCTCGTGGAGTTCTCGCTCGAAATTCCTGCCGAGATGCCCCACTACGTGCGCGGCTGACCGACGGCGGCGCAGGCATGCGCCCCGCAACGCCGCGGAACACCCTGCCGCACAATACCCCGCGCAAAATGAGAGCCCGCCGGGAGTGCGATGAAGCACTCC
>OFFF01000705.1_pt1 | contig 24023 bp, 18 predicted proteins | sample 1521301 | NCBI WGS metagenome assembly OFFF01 (sample SAMEA3504101, study PRJEB24116) | mouse gut metagenome | biome: mouse gut; feature: mouse-associated habitat; material: faeces | place: Denmark | collected 2011
GGTTCGGGCAGTCGATCTTCGCGACCCGGGCCAGCGCCTCCGCACGGGCCTCGGCCAGCGTAGCACCCCGGCCCACGACGAAGAGCACGCGGCCGCCCGAGGTGACGATGCGGTCTCCGTCGCGCTTCGTCCCCATGTGGTACACGCCGTCCAGCCCCTCCAGGCCGCCGATCGGGAAGCCCTTGCCGTATGCGCCCGGATAACCCTCCGACGCCAGCACGATGCCGAGCGCCGCACGTTCGTCCCACTCCACGCACACGTCGCGGCCGTCGGCCACGGCGCAGAACACCTCGCAGAGGTCGCTCTTCAGGCGGGGCAGCACCACCTCCGTCTCCGGATCGCCGAAACGGGCGTTGAACTCGATGACCTTGATGCCCTGGGGCGTCTTCATCAGACCGCCGTAGAGCACGCCCGTGAACGGGCACCCCTCGGCCACCATCGCGTCGGCCGTGCGCTGCATGACCTCACGCAGGGCATAGGCCTCGTCCTCCAGCGTGACGAACGGCAGCGGCGAGTAGGCGCCCATGCCGCCCGTGTTGGGTCCTTCGTCCCCGTCGAACGCACGTTTGTGGTCCTGGGCCAGCGCCATGGGCACCACCCTGCTGCCCGAGACGAAGCACATGAACGAAAACTCGGGGCCCGTGAGGAAGTCCTCCACCACCACACGGCCCGCGCCGAACTTGTCGTCCAGCAGCATATCGCGCAGCGCCGCGTCGGCCTCCTCGTGCGTCGCGGCGATCACCACGCCCTTGCCGGCGGCAAGGCCGTCGTACTTGAGCACGGCCGGAAGCGGACGCGAACGCACGTACTCCGCAGCCTCGGCATAGTCCGAGAAAGCCCGGAATCCCGCGGTCGGGATGCCGTAACGGAGCATCAGCTCCTTGGCGAACTCCTTGCTCGACTCGATGCGTGCGGCAGCCTTGGTGGGACCGAAAATCCGCAACCCCGCGGCACGGAACACATCGACCACGCCCGCAGCCAGCGCCGCCTCGGGACCCACCACCGTAAGTTCCACGCCCTCGGCGGCCGCGAAGTCGCGCAGGCGCTCCGTCTCGGTTTCGCGAATCGCCACGCACTCCGCCTGCCGCGCGATGCCGGCATTGCCCGGAGCACAAAAAATCTTTTCGACCTGCGCCGAACGCGACAACGCGTCCACGATCGCATGTTCGCGGCCTCCGCCGCCTATAACCAATACTTTCATAATATCAAATCTTTCGTTTCGGCAGCCGTTCCCAACCGCCGCCGGATTCCCGAAGCGCACGGCCGTTCCTAAGCGCCGCCGGCCCGGAAACTGAAAATTCCGGGACCGCGCGCAGGCGGTCCCGGAACGTATCAATGTTTGAAATGGCGCTCGCCCGTGAACATCATGGCGATGCCCTTCTCATTGGCCTTGCGCACCGAATCCTCGTCGCGCACCGAGCCGCCGGGCTGCACGATCGCCGTCACGCCGTACTCGGCGGCCAGCGTCACGCAGTCGTCGAAGGGGAAGAAGCCGTCCGAAGCGAGGACGATGCCCTCGGCGGCACCCGCCTCGCGCGCCTGGCGCAGCGCGATGGCGGCCGAGCCGATGCGGTTCATCTGACCGGCACCCACACCGAGCGTGCGGCCGTCCTTCACGGCCACGATGGCGTTCGACTTCACATGCTTGACGATCCGCCAGCCGAAATCGAGGTCGGCCAGCTGCTCCGCCGCGGGCTTGCGCTCCGTGACGCACATGTCGGCCGTGACGCTCCTGGTCGTCACGTCGGCATCCTGCACCAGCAGACCGCCGTTCACGCCCACATAGCGCTTGGGACGCTCCTCCGTGCGTTCCATCCCGACCTCCAGCAGGCGGAGGTTCTTCTTCGTGCGAAGCACCTCCAGCGCCTCCGGCTCGAAGGCCGGCGCCATGACGATTTCGAGGAACACGGGCTTCATGGCCTCGGCCACCTCGCGCGTCACGGGACGGTTCAGCGCCACGATGCCGCCGAAGATCGACACCTTGTCGGCCTCGTAGGCCTTGGCCCACGCCTCCGCGGCATCGCGGCCCGTGGCCGCACCGCACGGATTCATGTGCTTCAGACCCACGCAGAACGGCTCGTCGAACTCGCGCACAATGTCGAGCGCCGCGTTGGCATCCTGGATGTTGTTGTACGACAGCTCCTTGCCGTTGAGCTGGCGGGCGAAGGCGAGCGAGTAGTTCGCCTCGCAGCCCTCACGGTAGAACTTGGCCGACTGGTGGGGGTTCTCGCCGTAGCGCAGCGACTGCACGAGGTCGAATTCGAGGAAGAGCTTCTCATTGAGCCCCGCCTGCGCACGCATGTAGGTCGCGATCATGGCGTCGTACTCCGCCGTGTGGGTATAGGCCTTGGCCGAGAGGCGCAGGCGCGTTTCGCGCTTGGTGGCGCCGTCCGCACGCAGCTCGGCCACGATGCCCGCATAGTCCGCGGGGTCGCACACCACCGTGACGTCGGCCCAGTTTTTCGCCGCACTGCGCAGCATCGAAGGACCGCCGATGTCGATGTTCTCGATGGCCTCCTCCATCTGCACTCCGGGTTTGGCGATGGTCTGGCGGAACGGGTAGAGGTTCACGCACACCAGGTCGATGTACGCGATGCCGTTGTCGCGCAGCGCCTGCACGTGGGACGGATCGTCGCGGCGGGCCAGCAGGCCGCCGTGCACCGCGGGGTGCAGCGTCTTCACGCGGCCGTCGCAAATCTCCGGAAATCCGGTGACGTCGCTGATGTTCAGTGTCTCCACGCCGCTGTCGCGCAAAAGTTTCATCGTACCGCCCGTGGCGATCACCTCCCAGCCGAGGCTCCGCAGCTCGCGGGCGAAGTCCACTACGCCCGTCTTGTCGCTGACGCTTATCAATGCTCGCATATACAGTATGTTCTATTCTTCTTTTAACAATTTTCCGATCGTTTCGATATAAAGCGGATGTTCCACCGCATGCACCATCGCCTCCAGCTCGTCGAGGTCGCGGCCCTCGTAGGCGAAAGCCCGCTGGGCGATGATCGGCCCGCCGTCGAGCGAGGCATCCACGCCGTGGATCGTCACGCCGTAGACCTTCACGCCGTATTCGAAGGCGTCGCGGATGGCGTGCGCCCCCTTGAATGCGGGCAGCAGCGCGGGGTGGATGTTGATGATCCGGCCCCCGTAGGCGCCCAGCAGCTCCTCGCCGCAGAGACGCATGTAGCCCGCGAGGCAGACCAGATCGACCTGCGCGGCATCGAGCCGCCGCACGATTTCGCGCTCGTAGTCGGCCTTCGAACCGTACTCTTTCGGACGGAACACGAAGCACTCGACGCCGTGGTTCGCGGCGCGCTCCACGACGCGAGCCTCGGGTTTGTCGCACACCGCAAGGGCGATGCGGGCCGGGATCTCGCCCCGCTCGCACGCCGCGGCGATGGCCTCGAAGTTCGAGCCGTTGCCGCTGGCAAAAACCGCGATACGCTTCATGCTCATGCGATCACGACGCCCTCTTCGGCGGTTACACGACCGATGACCGAAGCGCGTTCACCCTGTGCCGCGAGCAGGTCGATGGCACGCTGCGCCTCCGACGCGTCGAGCGCGATGACCATGCCGATACCCATGTTGAAGATGTTGAACATCTCGCGGTGCGACACCTTGCCGTACTTTTCGAGGAAGCGGAACACGGGAAGAATCTCCCACGAGCCCTCCTCGATGGCGATGCCCTGGCCCTCGCGCAGGATGCGGGGGATGTTCTCGTCGAAACCGCCGCCCGTGATGTGGCTGATGCCGTGCACGTCGCAGTTGCGGATCACCTCCAGCACCTGCTTCACGTAGATTCGGGTCGGCGTGAGCAGCACCTCGCCCAGCATCTTCTGCGACAGCTCGGGATAGACCTTTTTAAGATCGAATACGTTGTCGGACACGATCTTGCGCACCAGGCTGAAGCCATTGGAGTGCACACCGCTCGATGCGATGCCCACCAGCACGTCGCCCGTCTTGACCTTCGAGCCGTCGATGAGTTTCGAGCGCTCGACCACGCCCACCGTGAAGCCCGCGATGTCGTACTCGCCGTCGCCGTACATGCCCGGCATCTCGGCCGTCTCGCCGCCCACGAGCGCGCAGCCGGCCTGACGGCAGCCCTCGGCCACGCCGCTCACGATGGCCTCGATCTTGCGCGGCTCGTTGTGTCCCACGGCCACATAGTCGAGGAACAGCAACGGCTCGGCGCCCTGCGCCAGCACGTCGTTCACGCACATCGCCACGGCATCCACGCCGATCGTGTCGTGCTTGTCCATGGCGAACGCCAGTTTGAGTTTCGTACCCACGCCGTCGGTGCCGCTCACGAGCACCGGCTCCTTCACGCCGAGCGACGCCAGGTCGAACATGCCGCCGAAGGCGCCGATGTTGCCCATCACGCCCGGACGGGACGTCGAGGCCACGTGTTTCTTGATGCGTCGCACCACTTCGTATCCGGCTTCGAGGTTCACGCCGGCCTTTTCATAACTTTCAGCCATTATCTTTCCATTTTATTATTGATCCACATTCGTTCCGGGCGCCCGCAGGCCCCGGACTCCAATTCGCATTTCCGGCCCTCCGGACCGTCCGCAGCTGCGGACGCATCCTCCTCCGGTCATCCTGCCGGTCCCGGACTCCGCTCGCGTTTCCGGCCCTCCGGACGACTCCGGACACACCGGCCGCCGGCCGCAGAGCGGCAGGCGGCCGTTCCGCCCGTCGCCGGCGCGGGGTCAAAACTTGCCGTCCTTGTTGGCCTCCTCGATGCGGCGGTAGAGCGCCGTGGGATAGTGCCCCGTGAAGCAGGCCAGGCACAGCTCCGAACGGCCGCCCGCCTTGAAGAGCGCCTCCTTCGAGAGGAACGCCAGCGTGTCGCAGCCGATCAGCGCGCGCACCTCGTCGAGGTTCTTGCGGGCGCAGAGCAGCTCCTCGTAGGTCGAAATATCGACCCCGTAGAAACACGGACGCGTCAGCGGCGGCGACGCGATGCGCAGGTGCACCTCGCGGGCACCCGCCTCGCGCAGCATCTTCACGATACGCCGCGACGTGGTGCCGCGCACCACCGAGTCGTCGATCAGGATCACGCGCCTGCCCCGCACGATCGAACGCACGGGCGCGAGCTTCATCCGCACGCCCTTCTCGCGCAGCTCCTGCGAGGGCTGGATGAAGGTGCGGCCGATGTACTTGTTCTTGATGAGTCCCATCTCATACGGCAGGCCGCTCGCCTCGGCGTAGCCCATGGCGGCGCTGAGGCTCGAATCGGGCACGCCGACCACGATGTCGGCATCGACGTGCGACTCCTCGAAGAGCAGGCGCCCCGTCTCCTTGCGGAACGCGTGGACGTTGCACGACTCGATGTCGCTGTCCGGACGTGCGAAATAGATGTACTCCATGGCGCACATCTGGTGGCGCTTGTACATCGAATAGTCCGTGCTGCGCAGTCCGTGGCGGTCGATGGTCACGATCTCGCCCGGCGCAACGTCGCGCACGAACTCCGCGCCGATCACCTCGAACGCGCAGGTCTCGCTGCTCACCACGTAGCCGTCGCCCAGGCGGCCGATCGACAGGGGTCTGAGGCCGTACTTGTCGCGGCAGGCATAGATGCGGTTGGCCGTCATGATGAGGAACGCGAACGCACCCTCGATCATGTTGAGCGCCTCGACGATCGAGTGGATGCGCGGACGGTGCGCGCTGCGCGTCTCCTTCTTGATAAGGTGGGCCAGCACCTCGCTGTCCGACGACGACTGGAAGAGGCTGCCCTTGTTTTCGAGGTAGTCGCGTAGCTGCACCGAGTTCACCAGGTTGCCGTTGTGCGCCAGGGCGAAGTCGCCCGAATTGTGGCGGAACATGAACGGCTGCACGTTCTCGATGCCGCCGCCGCCCGTGGTGGCGTAGCGCACATGGCCGATGGCCATGTCGCCCGTGAGTCCGCGGAGCGCCTCCTCCTTGAAGACCTCCGTGACGAGTCCCTCGCCCTTGACGCGGCGGAACACGCCGTCGTCCACGCAGACGATGCCCGCACCCTCCTGTCCGCGGTGCTGCAACGCATGCAGACCGTAGTAGGTCAGCGACGACGCGTTCGGCACCCCGAAGACGCCGAACACGCCGCACTCCTCGTGCAGCTCGCGGTCGCGAATCAGCTCGTCCATGTTACTCGTTCACCTCTTTCTTCAGACGGGCCAGAATCTCCTCGTACGCCTCGCGCACCTTGCCCAGGTCGCGGCGGAAACGGTCCTTGTCGAGTTTCTCGTTCGTATCCATGTCCCACAGGCGGCACGTGTCGGGCGAAATCTCGTCCGCCAGCACGATCTCGCCGTCGCTCGTCTTGCCGAACTCGATCTTGAAGTCGATCAGGTTGATGTTCATCTTGCGGAACATGCCGATCAGCACCTCGTTGATGCGGGCCGTCATGGCGTAGATGCAGGCCAGCTCGTCGTACGTGGCGGCACCCAGCGCCACGGCGTGGTGGTCGTTGATCAGCGGGTCACCCAACTCGTCGTTCTTGTAGCAGATGTCGTAGATGACGTTCGAGGGCTTCGTGCCCTCCTCGATGCCCAGACGCTGGGCCATCGAACCCGCGATCACGTTGCGCACGATCACCTCCAGGGGGATGATCTGCACGCGGCGGCACAGCTGCTCGCGCTCGTTGAGCGTCTCGATGTAGTGGGTCTTGACGCCCGCCTTGTGAAGCTCGTGGAAAATGAGGGTCGAAATGGCGTTGTTCAGCACGCCCTTGTTCTCGATGGTGGCTTTCTTGATGTTGTTGAACGCCGTGGCCGCATCCTTGTAACGGATCACGATCTTGTCCGGATCGTCCGTGAGGAAAACCTGTTTCGCCTTACCCTCGTAAAGCATTTCGAGCTGTTTCATGTTGTCGTATTTATTTTAAAGTTTCTTCTTTTCGTTCGTTTCGCCGTTCGTCCGCACCCGAAGGGCCCGGGCCGGACACGGCGTCCGCACCCGGCATGCGCCGTCAGCGCTTGCGGAAGTAGTTCACCGCATTGCGGAACAGGGGCTGCTCCCGGTTGCCGGCGATGTTCTTGAAGAGGTCCTTGCCGTAACGCTCCGTGTGGCCCATCTTGCCGAGGATTCGGCCGTCGCGCGACACGAGGCCCTCGATGGCGTAGTACGAGCCGTTGGGGTTCCACGGGGCATCCGCCGTCACGCGGCCCTCGGGATCGACGTACTGGAACGCCACCTGGCCGTGGGCGAAGAGCTCGCGCGCCAGCTCCTCGCCGACCACGAACTTGCCCTCGCCGTGGCTCACGGCGATCGAGTGCACCTCGCCGAGCTCGAAGCCCGCGAGCCAGGGCGAATTGACCGACGAGACGCGCGTGGAGACAATCTGCGAGATATGGCGGTTGATGTCGTTGCGGAAGAGCGTGGGCGACTCGCGCGTCACCATGCCCAGGCGGCCGTAAGGCAGCAGACCCGACTTGACGAGCGCCTGGAAGCCGTTGCAGATGCCCAGGATCAGACCGCCGCGGTCGAGCAGGCGGTGCACCTCCTCGCGGATCAGCTCGTTGTTGAGCACGTTCACGATGAACTTGGCGCTGCCGTCGGGCTCGTCGCCCGCCGAGAAGCCGCCGCACAGCGCCAGGATGTGGCACGCGGCGATATGCTCCTTCATTTCGCGGATCGAACGCAGGATGTCGTCGCCCCGCAGGTTGCACAGCACGCTCGACGTCACCTCGGCGCCCGCATTGCGGAACGCACGGGCCGTGTCGTAGTCGCAGTTCATGCCCGGGAAGACCGGCAGGTAGACCACGGGGTGCTCCACGGCTTCGCCCTCGTAGACGAAAGTCCGGCGCTCGGGCCGCGACTCCATCAGGGGGGCGTGGTTCTCGCCCTTGTCGGGATAGATGCGGGCGAACTTCTCGGTATTGGCACGGTAGAGCGTGTCGAGCGGCATGCGCACGCCCGCGATCGTCAGCGCCTCGTCCTCCACGGTGCGGCCCAGCAGCTCGGCACGCGGGTAGTCCAGTTCGCCGTCGCACTCGACCACGATCGAACCGTAGGACCAGTCGAAGAGCGTGCGTTCGTCGGCCGTCACCTCGGCACCGATGCGGTTGCCGAACGACATCTTGGCCAGACCCTCCGCCACGCCGCCGAATCCCACGGCCCAGGCCGAGAGGATGCGGCCGGCGGCGATAGCGTCCGACACGAAGGTGAAATTCTTCTTCAGCTGCGCCGTGTCGGGCATGCAGCTCTTCAGCGGCGTGTGGCGCACGAGGTAGAGCCGGCTGCCGGCGCGTTTGAACTCGGGCGAGATCACACGTCCCGCATCCACGGTGGTGATGCCGAAGGCCATGAGCATGGGAGGCACGTTGATCTGCTCGAACGTTCCGCTCATCGAGTCCTTGCCGCCGATCGAGGGCAGGCCCAGCTCGACCTGCATCTTCAGCGCGCCCAGCAGCGCCGCGAGGGGCTTGCCCCACGACTCCGCACAGCGGGTCATGCGCTCGAAATACTCCTGGTAGGAGTAGCGCATGCGGTCGTAGCGCGCACCCGCGGCCACGACCTTCGCCGCGGCCTCCACCACGGCATAGGCCGCACCGTGGTAGGGACTCCACGACGCGATGTCGGGATTGTAGCCGAAAGCCATGATGCTGGCCGTGGAGGTGCCTCCCTCCACGGGGAGCTTCTGCACCGAGACCTGCGTTTCGGTCTGCTGCGTGCGGCCGCCGAAAGGCATGAGCACCGTCGAGGCGCCGATCGAGGCGTCGAACATCTCGATCAGTCCGCGCTGCGACAGCACGTTGCGGTCACCGAGGTTTTCGAGCATCTTCTGCCCGATGTCCTCGCCCGCGGGCTCGCGGCGGAACGGATCGCGCCGCTCCACGGCACCCACGCGGGCCCGGGCGTAGTGCTTGGCGCCCGCGCTGTCGATGAAGCTGCGCGAGAGGTCCACGACCCGCTCGCCCTTATAATACATGCGCATGCGGTTCGTGTCCGTCACGTCGGCCACATGCACCACTTCGATGTTCTCCTCGCGGCAGTAGCGGCAGAACTCCTCCTCGTCGCGGGCCTCGACCACCACCGACATGCGCTCCTGCGACTCGCTGATGGCCAGCTCCGTGGTGTTCAGACCGCTGTACTTCACCGGTACGCGGTCGAGGTAGATGTCCAGGCCGTCGGTCAGCTCGCCGATCGCCACGCTCACGCCGCCCGCGCCGAAGTCGTTCGACTTCTTCACCAGGCGCGTGGCCTCGGGACGACGGAACAGACGCTCCAGCTTGCGCTCCTCGGGCGCATTGCCTTTCTGCACCTCGCTGCCGCACGTCTCCAGCGACTTGTCGGTATGCTCCTTCGACGATCCGGTGGCGCCGCCCACGCCGTCGCGGCCCGTGCGGCCGCCGAACATCAGCACCACGTCGCCCGGCACGGGCTGCTCGCGGCGCACGTCCGCGGCTTTCACCGCCCCCACCACGGCACCCACTTCGAGGCGCTTGGCCACATAGCCGTCGTGGTAGATCTCACGCACGTGGGTCGTCGCCAGACCGATCTGGTTGCCGTAGCTCGAATAGCCGGCCGCGGCCTTGCGGCTGATGATGCGCTGGGGCAGCTTGCCGGGCAGCGTATCCTCCACACGCTGGAAAATATCGCCCGCACCCGTCACGCGCATCGCCTGGTAGACGTAGCTGCGGCCCGACAGCGGATCGCGGATCGCGCCGCCCAGGCAGGTCGAGGCGCCGCCGAAGGGTTCGATCTCCGTAGGGTGGTTGTGGGTTTCGTTCTTGAACTGGAGCAGCCACCGCTCGGTGCGGCCCTCCGTGTCCACATCGACATAGATCGAGCAGGCGTTGTTCTCGTCGCTGGCCTCCAGGTCGTCCAGCATGCCGTGCTTGCGCAGGTAGCGGGCGCCGATCGTCGCCATATCCATCAGGCAGAGGCTCTTGTGCTCGCGGCCCAGCTCGCGGCGCATTTCGAGGTAGAGGCGGAGCGAACCCTCGATCTCGTCCTTCACGAACGACTCCTCGACCTCGATGTCCTCCAGCTCCGTGGTGAAGGTCGTGTGGCGGCAGTGGTCGCTCCAGTAGGTGTCGAGGATGCGCAGCTCCGTTTCGTTGGGTTCGCGCCCCTCCTCGCGGAAGTAGCGCACCACCTCGCGCAGGTCGTCGCCGTTCATCGCCAGGCCGTTCGCCTTGCAGTAGGGTTCCAGCTCGGCATCGGTCATGCGCGTGAAGCCTTCGAGCACCGGCACGGGGCGCACGTCGGCCTGCTCGGCCTCGCCCAGCACCGACATGTCCTTCTCGCGCGACTCGACGGCATTGACGCAGTAGCGGCGGATGCGCTCCATCTGCTCTCCGGTCACCGCATCGTCGAAGATGTAGAGACGCGCGGAGCGGATGCGCACATCGGCCTCGGGGTCGATCAGGCGCACGCAATCCACGGCCGAAGCGGCCCGCTGGTCGAACTGGCCCGGCAGGCACTCCACGGCCAGGTACTTCGCACCCGCAAGGTCGCAGCCGTCCGTCACGCGGTCCGTGGCCGTTTCGCCGAACACGGCATAACGGCTCTTTTCGAGCAACTCCTCCGTAAAGCCGAAGAGGTCGTAGACATTCAGCAGGCGCAGCGTGCGCAAATCGAGGTTCAGGTTGTCGTTCAGCTCGCGGCGCAGGCTCTCGGCCTCCACGCGGAACCGCGGCTCCTTCTCGACGAAAATTCGGTAGTTCTTCATTATATGTTTGTTGTCTTCGTTCTCTTTTCCTGTTCGCTCCGGCATCCGCCCCGCGGCGCTCCCGCAGTCCGCGAGCCGTAATCCGCAGCCCCGGACCCTCGCCCCGCCGGCCACGGCCGGAAGGCACCCGCAGTCGTGCGGGCCCGCGCTACTTCACGAAGCGGTCGGCCCACTCGGCCGCATAACGCGCGGCGTCCGAGCCCACGAACGTGATGTGGCCCATCTTGCGCTTGGGGCGGCTCTCGCTCTTGCCGTAGAGGTGCACGTGCACCCCCTCGCGGGACTCGCACGCCACGGCTTCGGCCGCGGCGAGGTCCTGTCCGAGGATGTTCTTCATCACCGTGGGCGCCACGAGGCGCGGCCGTTCGAGCGGCATGCCCGCGAGGTAGCGGACCAGTTCGCGGAACTGGTTGGTCGTGCAACCCTCGATGGTGAAGTGGGCGCTGTTGTGCGGACGGGGCGCCATCTCGTTGAAATAGAACTCGCCGTCCTTCACGAAATACTCGATCGCCAGGATGCCGCGGTAGCCGCATTCGCGCATGAAGCGGCGGCTTTCGGCCTCCATGCGGCCGCGCAGCCCCTCGCCGGCATCCGCCGGCACCACGCAGAGGTCGAGGATGCCGTCGCGGTGGATGTTCCGCCCCACGGGGAAGCACACCGCCTCGCGGCCGTCGTCCACCGTGACCACGCTGGCCTCGAAATCGAAGCGCATGAACTCCTCGGCGATGCACGGCACGGCCAGCATGGGCAAGGCCCGCACGATGTCCTCCTCGCCGCGCAGCACGGCCTGTCCGTGGCCGTCGTAGCCCAGCGTGCGGGTCTTCAGCACGCACGGCAGCCCCAGTTCGGCCACCGCAGCACGCAGCGACGCCTCGTCGTCCACGGCTGCGAAACGCGGCGTCCGCAGCCCGTGTTCGCGGGCATTGGTCTTCTCGCGCAGGCGGTCCTGCGAGTCGTACAGCGGTCTGTAACCCTGAGGAATGTTGTATTTTTCGCAGAGCGGAATCAGAATTTCGCCCGGCACGTTCTCGAATTCGTAGGTCACGGCGTCGCTGCGGCGGCAGAGCTCCTCAAGCGCCGCGGCATCGTCGAACGGCGCCACGATGCGTTCGTCGCACACGCGGAATGCCGGCGCATCCGCCGCCGGATCGAGGCACACCGTGCGCACGCCCAGTCCGCGGGCCTGTTCGGCAATCATCAGCCCCAGCTGACCGCCGCCTATGATTCCTATCGTCATCTCTCTATTCTGTTAGCTTTCCTTGTGTTTCCGGATGCCGGCCCGATTCGGCGTTTCCGCCGCCCGCACCGCATCCGCTGTCTTTTCCGAGGTTCTTCCGCCCCCGTCCGCCCGTCCGTCTTGTCTTCATGCCGCACCCTCGCCCGGCCCTCGCCGTCCCCGGCTCCGACCGGCCGCTGCGGACTCCTCAAATCTCACGGATCCCGAGCCGCTATCGGCTTGCCGTAGGTTACGCAGCATCCTGTCCCGGCGCAAACTTCACCGGTGCCCGGCCCCGGCGGGCGGAGCGCTACAACTCCGCCTTCAGCACGTCGGCCGTCTGGGCCGCACGGAAGGCATCGAGCCGCGCCGCGAGCTCCTCGTCCCGCAGGGCGAGGATCGACACGGCGATCAGCGCCGCGTTCTTCGCGCCGTTGATGGCCGTAGTGGCCACGGGCACTCCCGCAGGCATCTGCACGATCGAGAGCAGCGAGTCGAGGCCGTTCAGCGCACGCGACTTCACCGGCACGCCGATCACGGGCAGCGGCGTCATGGCGGCCGTCATGCCCGGAAGATGCGCGGCGCCTCCCGCACCCGCGATGATTACACCGATGCCGCGGCTGCGCGCCGTCTTGGCGTATTCGCACAGCAGATCGGGCGTACGGTGAGCGCTCACCACCCGTTTTTCGTACTCCACACCGAAGCGTTCGAGCATGGCGACGGCATCCGCCATCACCTCCCAGTCGCTCGTCGAGCCCATGATCACTCCCACTTTCATGTTTGCGTTCGTCATATTGTCGTTTCCTGTTCGAAAAAAAAGCGAGACCGCCACGACACCCCATGTCGTGGCAGTCCTCTATCCGTTCGGGCAAGCGTCCTGCGCACAGGACGCCGATTCCCCGTTCGCAAGCCCCCGCCCGATGCTGCGGCCCGGCACGCGACACGAGACGTCACGACCTTTCGGCCCCACCTCCCGCGCTCCCGGGCGCTGTATCCTGTTGCGATGCATGTTCATTGCGTTTCGTACCATCGGCGACGGCTTAACCCGATACAAAAGTAGCAACTTTCCGCGATACCGCCAAACTTATCGAAAGATTCTATCGACAAATTTTGAACATTCGCCGCCCCGCTTTTCAGACGTCCGCACCCGCCGCCCCGACGATCAATAGAACGGCACGGGGCGCCCCGTGAATTCGTAGCGCAGATCGCGGTTGCGGTCGCCGATCTTCCGGGCGGGAATGCCCGCGACGATCGTGTAGGGAGCCACATCGCCCGTCACCACGGCACCGGCCGCAACCACGGCCCCCTCGCCCACCGTCACGCCCGGCAGCAGGGTCGTGTCGGGACCGATCCACGCCCGGTCGCAGATCGTCACGCCGAAGCTCCCGTCGGAGTTGCAGCGGAACCACGGATCGCGGTGGTCGTGCTGCTCGGTGTAGATGTGGACGTCGGAAGAGAGATTGACGTTGCATCCGATGCGGATGCCGTTGCGCGCGTCGAGCAGCGCCTTGTCGCCGACGATGCTGCCGCGACCGATGTGCAGATGCTGCGAGTCGCGGATCTCGGCGCCCCAGTAGATGATCGCCCGCGGCGCGAGGTCCACGAGCCACACACGGCGGTAGAGAAAATCACGCACGTGGTGCGAGGGAATGAGCCCCGTCTGGAACGAGGCATAGCGCATGTATCCGAACACATAACGCTTCAGAAACGAGGAGAGCGATTCTCCCCCCCCATAAAATCAGGCGCCTGCGCGTCTGCCGCAGGCCGCACGGCCGGTGTGCGGCCCCGCTCGCGGCGGAGGCTGCGCGTCTTGAGCAGTCGGATGGGCAGCAGGGCCGCCGCGAAAATCACCCATTTCGCATAGAGCAGGGCGATCAGAGCAAAAATCAGATAAAGCATATTTTTTTCAGCAAAACCTCGAATTTTTCGTCCGTTTCCCGCCGGACCGGACAGGCCCGAACATACGCGGCCACATTGAAACGGTCCGACTTTCACAGCCGGTTGCCGCCTCGGCCATCCGTCGAAAGCTTCGGATGCCGCGGCACGACATGCGAACCGGGCAGGCTCCGCCCCCGGCAGACAGAACCACAGGCCGCGACAGCGACAGCAACAGCCACTACGACGGCCCGACCGTCATCCGTCGCGGCCGCCTCGTATTGCGACTGCCTTCCGCATCCCCCTCGCAGCGAGGCTTCCGCAACTCGTATTGCGGCTACTCCCGCGTCTCCTCCGCAGGGCGGCTTTCGCAGTAGGCGCAGCGCCAGCCCTCGTCCGTGCGGCGGAACAGCTGGTCCACGTCCTCCGTAGCGGAGATGCAACGGTTGTTCGGGCAACGCAATTCGTTCACCGCGAAGTCGCCGTCGAAGCGGGGCGTGCGGTCGAACGGCCGGTTCCCGCCCGCCCATTGCAGCAGCGTGTATATAAGCGCCATACGCACGAACTTGCCGTTCTCCACCTGGCGGAAATAGGCGGCGCGGGGGTCGTTGTCCACCTCGCGCGCGATCTCGTTCACGCGCGGCAGGGGGTGCAGCACGATCATATCCTCGCGCGCCGCACGCATCTTCGCGGCATCGAGCACGTAGCTGTCCTTCACGCGTTCGTACTCCGCGGCGTCCGCGAAGCGCTCCTTCTGCACGCGCGTCATGTAGAGGATGTCCAGCTCGGGCATCGCCTCCTCCAGCGTGCGCACCTCGCGGAACTCCACGCCCGCGGCGCGCAGCTCGCCGAACATGTACTCGGGGAGCCGCAGCTCCTCGGGCGAAATGAGCACCGCACGCGTGCCCTCGTAGCGGGACATGGCCCGCAGCAGCGAGTGGACCGTGCGGCCGAACTTCAGATCGCCGCAGAAGCCGATCGTGAGCCGGTCGAGGCGCCCCTTTTCGCGCTTGATGGTCAGCAGGTCGGTGAGCGTCTGCGTCGGGTGGCTGTGGCTGCCGTCGCCCGCATTGATGACGGGAATGCCCGCATATTGCGAGGCCACGAGCGGCGCCCCCTCCTTGAAATGGCGCATGGCGATGATGTCCGCGAAGCAGCGGACCACGCGCACCGTGTCGGCCACGGTCTCGCCCTTCGACACGGACGACGAGCCGGCATCGGAAAAGCCGAGCACCGTGCCGCCCAGTTCGAGCATCGCCGAGGTGAAGCTGAGACGCGTGCGCGTGCTGGGCTCGTAGAAGAGCGTGGCCAGCTTCCTGCCGCGGCATGCGTCGGCGAATTTCGCGCGGTTCGCGATGATCTCCTCGGCCAGTGCGAGCACGCCGTCGGTTTCGGCGACCGTGAGGTCCGTGGGGTCTATCAGATGTTTCATATCGTATTCATTCATAAGTTTCGGGCGCATCGGCCCGCGTTTCCGCTGCGGCCGTTCGCGCCGCGCATCGCATGAAAGCGCGCGGCCCGACGCCGCACACCGGTCCGGAAGCGATTCGGGAGACTCCGGAAGTGTGCGGAGCCTCCCGAACGCACGCACCTATTTCATCCAGGATTCGTCCGACGGATTGTTGCGGAAGCGGATCAGCCGCTCGCGGTCCTCCGGACGGATGTACCCCTCGGCGGCGGCCACCTCGACCAGCGTGTCGAGGTTCGACAGGCTGTAATTGGTCACGCCGGCAGCCGCAAGGCGGTCGAGTCCCTTCTGCATGCCGTAGGTGAAGATCGACGCCACGCCGAGCACCTCGGCACCCGCCTCGCGCAGCGCCTCGACTACCTCGATGCACGATCCGGCCGTAGATATGAGGTCCTCGATGACCACCACCTTCTGGCCCTTTTCCAGACGGCCCTCGATGCGGTTGCCGCGGCCGTGGTCCTTCGCGCCGCTGCGCACATAACCCATCGGCAGACCGAGGATCGTGGCCGTAATGGCCGCATGGGCGATGCCGGCCGTCGAGGTGCCCATCAGCACTTCGGCCTCGGGAAACTTCGTACGCACGGTCTCGGCGAGGCCCGCCTCCACGTGCTCGCGCACCTCGACGGCCGTAAGCGTCAGACGGTTGTCGCAATAGATAGGGCTTTTGATACCGCTCGCCCAGGTGAACGGCTGCTCGGGGCGCAGGAATACCGCGCCGATCGAAAGCAGGTCTTTGGCTATTGATTTCTCCATTGTCGTTGGTTTTGATCGTTCAGGTCATAATACAAATTTTCCGGTTTGCGACCGCTCCGTCGCCCCGCACTCCGCATCCGCGTTCCATCCCCGCCCGGTCCGCACCCCGTCCCCGCCGGCATACGGCCGACGACATACGTCCGGCGGGCGCATGCGTGTGCGGCCGGCCGAAGCCTCAACGACGGTATCCGCTCTGCGGGCGAAGCCGGCCCCGAGGCTATTCGAGCGCCATGCGCAGCACGCGCTCCACCTCGTCGGGAAGGATGCCGCCCTCGTGGACCTTCACGTCGCCGACGAAGAAGGTCGGAACATAATAGTAGTCGAAGCGGTCGGCCACCTCGGGCTCGTCCGTCTCCTCGATCGGCTCGACCGTCACGGCCGCCAGCTCGGGATGGGCCGCACGCGCCTCGTCGATGTAGCGCATCGCCTTCCGGCAGAAGGGACAGTTGCGCTGGTAGAAGAATTTTACGGTTTTCATGTGCAATGCGATTTTTCCGGCCGGAGGCCGGCTCCGCTACGCACCCAAAAATTCTGCCACGCAGCGCCGGTAGGCCGCCACGGGATCGGACGCCGCCGTGATCGGGCGTCCGACCACGATGAAGTCCGAGCCGATCTCGCGCGCACGCGCCGGGGTGGTCACGCGCACCTGGTCCGCCACGTCGCCGTCGGCGAAGCGCACGCCCGGGGTCACGGTCAGGAACTCCGCGCCGCACGCCTCGTGCACCATGCCCGCTTCGAGGGGCGAGCATACCACGCCGTCGAGACCCGCCTCCTTCGTGTTGCGGGCATACTTCACGATCGTCTCGTCGATCGAGGCGCCGATGAGCAGCTCGCGCCGCATGCGCTCCTCGCTCGTCGAGGTGAGCTGCGTGACGGCGATCAGCAGCGGACGCGTGCCGTCCTCGCGCGTGAGCCCCTCGCGCGCAGCCTTCATCATCTCGATCGTACCCGCCGCATGGACGTTGCACATGTCCACGTCGAGACGCGACAGCACGGCCATCGCCTTCTTCACGGTGTTGGGAATGTCGTGCAGCTTCAGATCGAGGAAGATCCGGTGGCCGCGGCGCTTGATTTCGCGCACGATCGAGGGACCCTCCGCGTAATAGAGTTCCATGCCGATCTTGAGGAACGGCTTGCGCTCCTCGCCGCGGAACAGATCGAGGAATGCGAACGTATCTTCTGCGCTCTTGAAGTCGCAGGCGATGATTACATCACGATTCATAGTCTTATCGGTTTTTTTACGAATTTCACAATGCACGCCGGCACGGGTCCGGCCGCCTACCGTGCCGCGCCGATGATGTCGCTCAGGCGCTCGATGCCCAGGCGCTCCATCTCCAGCGGCAGGGCCTCGACGATCTCCTTCGAGGCGTAGGGGTTGCGCAGGTTCTCGGCGCCGACCTGCACGGCCGTGGCACCCGCCATCATCATCTCGATCACGTCGCGCGCCGACGACACGCCGCCGCAGCCCATCACGGGCACGGAGCAGGCCCCGGCCACCTGCCATACCATGCGCAGGGCCACGGGGAAGATCGCCGAACCGGAGAATCCGCCCATCGTGTTGGCGATGACCGGACGGCGGCGCCGCACGTCGATGCGCATGCCGAGCATGGTGTTTATCAGGCATATGCCGTCGGCTCCGGCCTCCTCGCACGCACGCGCGATGGATACGATGTCCGTCACGTTGGGCGAGAGCTTGATGTATACGGGTTTGGTCGTCACGGCCTTCACGGCGCGCGTGACCTCGGCCGCCGCTTCGGGCGACGTGCCGAACGACATGCCTCCGTGGCGCACGTTGGGGCACGAGACGTTCACCTCGATCAGCCCCACCTGCTCCTCGCGGTCGATGCGCTCGCAGCAATAGGCGTACTCCTCGACCGAGAAGCCCGAAATGTTGGCGATCACCGGTTTGCGGAAGAAGCGCTTCAGCCGCGGCAGCTCCTCGGCGATCACCGCGTCGATGCCCGGATTCTGCAAGCCCACGGCGTTGATCATGCCCGCCGTGCACTCGGCGATGCGGGGCGTGGGGTTGCCGAAGCGCGGCTCGCGCGTGGTGCCCTTGAACGAGAACGAGCCCAGAATGTTGATGTCGTAGAAATCCTTGTATTCGTTGCCGTAGCCGAACGTGCCGCTGGCCGGAATCACCGGATTGTCGAGTCGCAGGCCGCTCAGCACGACCGACGTGTCGCGCACGGGGGCCGCTGCGGCCGCGCCGTTCTGCGCCGTGAAGATCGGGGTCACCATATCACCTCCTCCTTTTTCAGTACGGGGCCCTCCTTGCATATGCGCTTGGCCCCCTCCTTCGTTTCGCACGAGCAGCCCATGCAGCCGCCGAAACCGCAGCCCATGCGCTCCTCGAAACTCAGCTCGCCCGGCGCCTCGACCGCCTCGCTCAGCGCCCGCAGCATCGGCAGCGGGCCGCAGGCATGGAAGAAGTCGCACGCGATGCCGTGCTCGGCGATGGCCGTGGTGACGAAGCCGCGCGTGCCGGCCGAACCGTCGGCCGTGGCCACGAAGACCTCGGCGCCCAGCGCCCGGAACTCGTCGGCATAGAACACCTCGTCGGCCGTATTGAAGCCCAGGACCGCCGTCACGCGGCGGCCTGCGGCCACGAGGCGCCGCGCGAGTCCGTAAAGCGGCGGCACGCCCACGCCGCCCCCGACCAGCAGGCGGCGGTCGCCCGCACCTTCGGTCGTGAAACCGTTGCCGAGGCCCGTGAGCAGGTCGAGCCGGGCGCCGGCGGCCATGCGCGCCATCTGTTCGGTACCGTCGCCGACGACTTTATAGATCAGGGTCAGGGTGTGTTCGTCCCAGTCGCATACCGAGATGGGACGACGCAGATAGCGCCCGTCGAGCGCGATGTTCACGAACTGCCCTGGCGCCGTGACGTACTGCGTGTCGCCCGCGAGCACCATGCGGTACACGGCGGGAGTCAGGGGCCGGTTTTCGAGAATCGTATAACTGTTTTTCTTGTACATGTCTTTGCGTTTTGTATTCGCGGGCGGTTCGGCGGTCTGCACCTGGCGTCTCGCCGCCGTCCGGGGACAACGCCAAACCGTTCCTGTCGTCCGGGGACAGCCGCACACCGGACGACAGGCACGGTGCGCGGCACCCGCCGGCCGCCCGGGACTTTCGCTCCGCCCCGGGCGCCGCGCGGACGGGAGGCCTACTCGGCGTCGATGGTCGATACGCCGAACGTGATCTCCTCCAGCACGTCGAGCAGCACCTTCACCGTTTCGAGCGCCGTGAAGATCGTCACGTTGTTCTCCACGGCCGTGCGTCGGATCTCGTAGCCGTCGAGGCGCGTGTTGTGCTGGTTGATGTCGATGGTGTTCACCACGTAGCTCACATGGCCCTGGCGCAGGGCGTCGATGATCTCCGAGCTGCCCTCGCTCAGCTTGCGCCGCGTGCGGGTGCGGATGCCGTGGCGGCGCAGGAACTCGGCCGTGCCGGTCGTGGCCTCGATGTTGAATCCGAGGTCGTAGAAGCGGCGGATGAGCGGCAGCGCGGCCTCCTTGTCGGGATCGGCGATCGTGACGAAGATCGTACCGTAGTTGCATACGTTCATGCCCGTGGCCTGCAATGCCTTGTAGAGCGCGCGCGTGAGCTTGTCGTCGTAGCCGATGGCCTCGCCCGTAGACTTCATCTCGGGCGACAGGTAGGAGTCCATGCCGCGGATCTTGGCGAACGAGAAGGCCGGCGCCTTGACGTACCAGCGCTTCTTCTCGCGGCCGTAGACCTCCTCGATGCCCTGCTCGCGCAGGCTGCGGCCCAGAATCACCTGCGTGGCGATGTGGGCCATCTGCACGCCCGTGGATTTCGACAGGAACGGCACCGTGCGCGACGAACGGGGATTGACCTCGATGACGTAAACGTCGTCCTCGCCGTCGAGGATGAACTGTATGTTGTAGAGGCCCACGATGCCGATACGCAGACCCAGCTTCACCGTGTAGTCGATGATCTTGCGCTTGGCCTTCTCGCTCACGCTGAAGGTCGGGTACACGCTGATCGAGTCGCCCGAGTGGATGCCCGTGCGCTCGACGTGCTCCATGATGCCGGGGATGAATACGTCCTTGCCGTCGCAGATGGCGTCCACCTCCAGCTCCTTGCCCATGATGTAGCGGTCCACCAGCACGGGCGAGTCCTCGTTCACCTCCACGGCCGTCTGGAGGTAGTGGCGCAGCCGCTCCTCGTTCGAGACGATCTGCATCGCGCGGCCGCCCAGCACGTAGCTCGGGCGCACCAGCACCGGATAGCCGATGCGGGCCGCGGCGCGCACGCCCGACTCGATGTCGGTGACGGCCTCCGCCTCGGGCTGGGGAATGCCCAGCTCCTCCATGATCTTCTCGAAGCAGCCGCGGTCCTCGGCGTTGCGGATCGCCGCGCAGTCGGTGCCGATGATGGGCACGCCCAGCTCGGCCAGGGGCTCGGCCAGGTTGATGGCCGTCTGTCCGCCGAGCGACACGACGATCGCCTTCGGTTTTTCGAGGCGCACGACGTTCATCACGTCCTCCACGGTCAGCGGCTCGAAGTAGAGCTTGTCGCTGGTGGTGTAGTCGGTCGAGACGGTCTCGGGGTTGTTATTTACGATGATGGCCTCGTAGCCCGCCTCGCGGATCGACCAGATGGCGTGCACCGTCGAGTAGTCGAACTCCACGCCCTGACCGATGCGGATCGGACCCGAGCCGAGCACCACGATCTTCTCCTTGTCGCTCACCAGCGACTCGTTCTCCTGCTCGTAGGTCGAGTAGAAATAGGGCACGTAGGAGCTGAACTCGCTGGCGCACGTGTCGATCATCTTGTACACGGGGAAGATGCCGTTGCGCTCGCGCAGGCGGAACATCTCATGCTCCGAAAGGCCCCACAGGCGCCCGATGTACTTGTCGCTGAAGCCCATGCGCTTGGCGTCGCGCAGCGTGTCCGCGTCGCCCGGACGGTCGCGCACCACGCTCTCGAACTCGACGATGTTCTTGAATTTTTCGAGGAAGAAGAGGTCGATCTTCGTGTTGTTGTAGATCAGCGACAGGTCGATGCCCATGCGGATGAGCTGGGCCACGGCGAAGAGCCGGTCGTCGGTGCCCTCCTTGATGTAGGCCAGCAGGCGGTCCTCCGACCAGTCGTCGAACTTCTTGTGGTAGATGTGGCACACGCCCGTTTCGAGCGAGCGCACGGCCTTGAGCAGCGACTCCTCCATCGTGCGGCCCACGGCCATCACCTCGCCCGTGGCCTTCATCTGGGTGCCCAGCTTGTTCGAGGCGTCGCTGAACTTGTCGAACGGGAAGCGGGCGATCTTCGTCACCACGTAGTCGAGCGTGGGCTCGAACGCCGCGGGCGTGTTGGCGATGCGGATCTCGTCGAGCGTGAGGCCCACGGCGATCTTGGCGCTCACGCGCGCGATCGGATAGCCGCTGGCTTTCGAGGCCAGGGCCGAGGAGCGCGACACGCGGGGATTGACCTCGATCAGGTAGTAGTTGAACGACAGGGGGTCGAGCGCGAACTGCACGTTGCAGCCGCCCTCGATGCGCAGCGCGCGGATGATGCGCAGCGCGCTGTCGCGCAGCATCTGGTACTCGCGGTTGGTGAGCGTCTGGCTCGGGGCCACCACGATCGAGTCGCCCGTGTGCACGCCCACCGGGTCGATGTTCTCCATGTTGCAGATGGCGATGGCCGTGTCGTTGCGGTCGCGGATCACCTCGTACTCGATCTCCTTGTAGCCCTTGATGCTCTTCTCGATGAGCACCTGGTGCACGGGCGAGAGGAAGAGCGCATTGCGCATGATCTCGCGGAACTCCGTCTCGTTGTCGGCGAAGCCGCCGCCCGTGCCGCCCAGCGTGAAGGCCGGGCGCAGCACCACCGGATAGCCGATGCGCTCCGCGGCCGCGAGGCCCTCCTCCATCGTGTTGGCGATCTCCGAGGGCAGCACCGGCTCGCCGAGCGACTGGCACAGCTCCTTGAACAGCTCGCGGTCCTCGGCCCGCTCGATGCTGTCGAACGACGTGCCGAGGATCTCCACCTGGCACTCTTGCAGGATGCCCTTGCGGGCCAGCTGCACGGCGAGGTTGAGGCCCGTCTGGCCGCCGAGGCCCGGCACGATGGCGTCCGGACGCTCGTAGCGGATGATCTTGGCCACGTATTCGAGCGTCAGCGGCTCCATGTACACCTTGTCGGCGATGTGCGTGTCGGTCATGATCGTGGCCGGGTTGGAGTTCACCAGCACCACTTCGTAACCCTCCTCCTTGAGCGCAAGGCACGCCTGCGTGCCCGCATAGTCGAATTCGGCGGCCTGACCGATTACGATCGGGCCCGAGCCGATGACCATCACTTTCCTTATGTCGGTTCTCTTAGGCATTTTTCCTCTCCTCCATCATTTGAATGAACTTATCGAACAGATAGGTGCTGTCCTGCGGACCCGGAGCGCTCTCGGGGTGGTACTGCACCGAGAAAACCATGTCCTCGGGGCACTCCACGCCCTCGACCGTGTCGTCCAGCAGATTGACGTGCGTCATGCGCAGGGGCGTGCCCGCGAGCGACGCGGGATCCACGGCATAGCTGTGGTTCTGGCTCGTGATCTCGATGCGGCCCGTGGCCAGGCACTTCACGGGGTGGTTGCCGCCGCGGTGGCCGAACTTCATCTTGAAGGTGCGGGCGCCGTAGGCCAGCGAGATCATCTGGTGGCCCAGGCAGATGCCGAACATCGGCATGCGGCCGCGCAGCGCACGGATCTTCTCGATCACCGGCACCACGTCGGCCGGGTCACCGGGGCCGTTCGAGAGGAAGATGCCGTCGGGACGGAACGCGAGCAGCTCCTCCACCGTCACGTCGTAGGGCAGCACCGTGACGTTGCACCCCTTCTCGTTGAGCTTGCGGATGATGTTGTACTTGATGCCGCAGTCGATGGCCACCACGTCGTAGCGGTGGTTGGCCGTACGCGAAAACCAGCGCTTGCGGCAGCTCACGCGCGCCACCATGTCGCGCGGCAGCTCGCAGGCCCGGAGGCGCTCCAGCGCCTCGGCATGCGGCGTGGCCGCATCGGTGATCATCACCTTCTGGCTGCCCTGGTCGCGGATGATGCGCACCAGACGGCGCGTGTCGATGCCCGAAATGCCCGGAATGCCGTGCTCCTCGAAGACCTCGGCCAGCGTCTTGGTATAGCGGAAGTTGGACGGCGTGTCGTTGTACTCGCGCACGATCATGCCGCCGATGGTCGGGAACTTGGTCTCGTAATCCTCCTCGGCCGTGCCGTAGTTGCCGATCAGCGGATAGGTCATCACCACCATCTGATCGGTATACGAAGGATCGGACAGAATCTCCTGATACCCCACCATCGAGGTATTGAAGACGATCTCGTTCACGGCCTCCCGGTCGGCGCCGAAGCCGTAGCCGTAGAACTCCTGTCCGTTTTCGAGGACGATCTTTTTCGTGTAAGGTTTCATCACTGTTGGTTTATCTGTTTCTTCATTTTTTCATCCGCATAGGCGATGCGCCCCCCGGCCACGGTCAGCACCGCACGCCCTTGGGCCGTCCACCCCTCGAAGGGCGTGGCGCGCCCCATCGACAGGAACTCCGCGGGGTCGATCGCATACTCGGCGTCGAGGTCGAAGAGGGCGAAATCCGCCGCCGCGCCCTCCGCGATGCGTCCGCCCCCCAGGCCGAACAGCCGCCGCGGGTTGTCCGACATGAGCTCTACGAGCCGCCGCATGGAGATCACGCCGCCGAGCACCATATATTTATACATCAGTCCGAACGCACACTCCAGCCCCACGATGCCCATCGCGCTGCCGGCCAGGCCGCGCGACTTCTCGGCCGCCGTATGGGGCGCATGGTCGGTGGCCAGCACCTCGATCGTGCCGTCGGCGATGCCCTCGCGCAGCGCGGCGCGGTCTGCGGCGCTGCGCAGCGGAGGATTCATCTTGAAGCGCCCCTCCTCGCGCAGGTCGCCGTCCGTGAGCAGCAGGTAGTGGGGCGCGGTCTCGCAGCTCACCGCCAGGCCGCGGGCCTTGGCACGGCGCACCAGCGCCACGCTCTCGGCGGTCGAGACGTGGCACACGTGGTAGCGGCAGCCGGTC
>OFFF01000708.1_pt1 | contig 23980 bp, 23 predicted proteins | sample 1521301 | NCBI WGS metagenome assembly OFFF01 (sample SAMEA3504101, study PRJEB24116) | mouse gut metagenome | biome: mouse gut; feature: mouse-associated habitat; material: faeces | place: Denmark | collected 2011
AGGCCCCCTTGTTAAAGGGGGCTGTCGCCGCCGCAGGCGGTGACTGGGGGATTCTTTTTCTTTGAGCTGTTTCGCTTGAGGGAATCCCCCCCGCCTCCAGAGAACGGCGCGCCGGGGTCGTTGCGCCCTACAGGTTTCCTGTAAGGTGCCTCCATCACAGCTCCAGGGTGGGGCCGTCCATCCCGCCGGTGGGTTTCGTGCCGCCGGACAGCCCCTCCTGGGCCAGCAGGTTCTCCATGACGGTGATGTCGGTGGAGATGTCCAGGGCTTCGTCGCCGAAGAGGGCGTCCAACTGCTTGTCAAAGGCGGTGCACAGGGTATCCAGCATCTTCTCCACCTTCTGCTTGGTGGCGTCGATATTGCTGCCCGAGATGCCGGTGGAGTCCATCCGGTCGTAGGCGTTCAAGAGCTTGATGGTGGTGGGCAGGAAGTAGTCCAGAAACCGGGAAATCTGGGGCTTTTTGGCCGGATTGGCGATGACGTGGTCGATGATTTTCCCCGTGGCCTCCTCCAGGTGGTCGATCTGGGCGGAAATCTTCTCGTCGGGGATGGCGTCGTTCAGCCGGCGCAGCTCAGAGATGGCCCGGTCCTTCTCCCGCCGGAGGGCGGCCACCTGGGGGTCGGCCTTCTCCTCCTTTTTGGGTTCCTGGGCCGGGCCGGGGGCCTGATAGACCTTGTCGGGGAAAATGGCCTTGCCCGCGGCGAAAGCGGCCAGGGACAGCCCGGCGCAGATCAGGTAGTCGCTGGCCCGGTGCAGGGGAAACAGCAGGGCGTAGCCCAGCCAGACAAAGCCCACCAGGTAGATGGGCAGAACGGACGTCTTTTTGCGGGTGGTCATGGTGCACCTCCATAGGGAATGAATCACCTGTATTTTACCCCTAACAGGCGGGGAGTGTCAAGGAAATTGGAACAGTTTGCAAAATTGCCGGAGAAGGGGTATAATAAGAAAAAAGCGCCCGTCGGGGCGCGGGAGGTATTATGAAAACTGGCTTGGTATTGGAGGGCGGGGCCCTCCGGGCTATTTTTTCCAGCGGCGTGTGCGACGGCCTGCTGGAGGGCCATGTCATGGCCGACTATGTCATTGGGGTGTCGGCGGGCATCGCCTACGGGGTGAGCTATGTGTCCAGACAGCCCCGGCGCAATCTGGAGGTGGTCACCCGCTTCGCTCCGGACAGGCGGTACATGGGCTGGCGCAACCTGGCGGACAAGGGCAACCGCAGCTATTTCGGGCTGAAATTCGGGTTCAGCACCATCCCCAACGAGCTGGTGCCCTTCGACTACGACGCCTTCGAGGCCTTCCCCGGGGAGGTGGAGGCGGTGGTCACCAACCTGAACACCGGCAGAGCGGAGTACCTCCCCGTCCCCCGGCGGGACAAGGAGTCGGTGGTCCTCCAGGCCAGCTGCGCCATGCCCCTGCTCTTCCCCGTCTTTGAGATCGGCGGCCAGCCCTATCTGGACGGCGGCATCGGCGACGCCATCCCCTGGCGCAGGGGGCTGGAGAAGTGCGAAAAGGTGGTCGTGGTGCTCACCCGCCCGCGGCGCTACCGCCGCAAGCCCGACCATGTGATGCAGCTGATCCGGAAGCGGTACAGGGAGTATCCGGAGTTCGTGTCGGCCATGGAAAACCGGGCCGAGGCCTACAACCGGGACAGGGAAGCGCTGTTTCAGGCGGAGCGGGAGGGAAGGCTCCTTGTGGTCGCCCCCGAGTCCACCCTGGGGGTGGCCCGGACCGAGCGGGACACCGAGAAGCTGCGCCTGCTCTGGGCGGCGGGCTATCAGGCGGCTGTGGACCGGATGGAGGAGATCAGAGATTATCTGCAAGGCTGAGCGCCGTCCCGGCCCGGTCCACCTGGCTGGGCTGGAGGGCGTAGAGGTTCAGCGTGTCCCCCACGATGGTGAAAAAGGCCCCCAGTTTGGCCAGATTGGCCTGGCTCTGCCCCTGAGCCAGCGCGGCGGAGAGGGCGACCGCCATGGTCAGGAGCTCCCCGCTGTTGGCGTTGTAGATGGAAGACAATAGAACCACCTCCGGACCATCCTATGCGGGATGGGTCCAAGGAGGTGAGGAAAAGAGGCGTTTTTCATGAAAATTGTTGTGATCGACGGCCAGGGCGGCCGCCTGGGCCGGCTGCTGATCGAGCGGGTCAAGGCCCGCCTGCCCCAGGCGCAGGTGTACGCCCTGGGCACGAACAGCGTGGCCACCGCCGCCATGCTGAAGGCGGGGGCGGATTTCGGCGCCACTGGGGAAAATCCGGTGGTCCGAGGGGTCGCGGACGCCGACGGAGTCCTGGGCCCGGTGGGGATCGTGGTGGCGGACGCCATCCTTGGGGAGGTCACGCCAGCTATGGCAAAGGCCGTGGGCAGCTGCCGGGCCAAAAAATTCCTGGTGCCTATGAACAGCTGCGGGGTTGTGGTGGCCGGCGTGGAGGAGCTGCCCATGCCCGATTACGCGGCGCGGGCGGTGGACTGTCTGGCGGAAGAGCTGGGAAAGAGATAGCGGTATACCGCAGCCGTATCCACAACCGCCGGGCACTGTGCGGCCGTCATGCCATCTGGGGCGGAGAAGGCCCCCAGGGCTGGCCTCCAGGCTGTTTTTCGGGAAATTTCGAAGAAATTTTCTCATTCATAAAATCCGCTATTGCATTGCGGGGCGTGATTTGTTATAATCTACGCAGAAAACAAAAATGCGGCAGCTTACGGGTGTTGCAACCACCCGCAAGCCTGCACAGGTGAAAGACAGCACACCTACGCAACGGACTCACCGCACCGCACAGGTATTATACGATATTTCACCTCTGTTTGTAAAGGGGGATTTTATCGTTTTCCTCTGTGCCTGCTTTGTCGTATGTGGATTATGCTTTTTTTACACTGTGCGGGCTTACCCTGCGCGGTGTTTTTGCTTTCTCCCGGCGGCCTCGGGGGTGTTTTCCGGGGCCGCCGTATATGAAAGAAAATGGAAGGGGAAGCAAGATGATTGTTTACGGAAAGCCAAACTTTGGACACGAAGAGATTGTAAGCGGCGGAGTAAGATCATGGGCAAGCGGGCCTGACAGCGCCGGGGGTGTTGGGGTCCAAATTTCTATCAAAAATGACTCAGAAAAAACAATCAAGTATGTCAGTTTTAAGGTGATTCCCTACAATGCGGTAAACGATGTAGTTTCCAGTTCAATTGGAGGGGTAACAGATAAATGGCTTAAAATTACCGGTCCAATCAACCCAGGAGCCCGCTACAACAGGGCACAGTGGGAAAGCCTCTGGTACAATTACAGCATTGCCCGGGTTGAGATTTTGGAAATCCACATAGAGTACATGGATGGGAGCATGGAAACCATTCCGGCCAAAGACATCCACTATGAGCAGAATCCAGGGTGTTATGTCGCCACGGCGGTATACCACTCCTACGACTGCCCCCAGGTGTGGACCCTGCGGCGGTTCCGGGACGGCGTTCTGGCGGAGCACTGGTACGGCCGGGCCTTTGTGCGGCTGTACTACGCGGTAAGCCCCACCCTGGTGCGCTGGTTCGGGGAGTCGGCCTGGTTTCAGCGGCTGTGGCGGGGTCCGCTGGACCGGCTGGTGGCCCAACTCCAGGCCAGGGGCGTGGAGGACACCCCCTATCAGGATAAAATTTGGTAATCAAAAGCGGGACGCTGAAGCTGCCGTTGGCGGCCAACGTCTTTGCCGTGTTCGTTACCCCCTATGTAGTTTTATTTTCCTACATAGGGGGCTTTTTCTCTATTGTCCGTTTTTACTGGGACAGTTCAAAAACTCTGACCTCCGGAATGCAGACGATAAACTTGCAGCCCCACTCGGCCGTATGTGCCGCTGAGCGGACAATTTCATCCGTCAGATTCCAGGGCAGGATGAGCAGGTAATCCGGCCGGCGCTCCCGCAGGACCTCCGGCCCCACGATAGGGATGAGGCTGCCTGGGAGGTAGAAGCCCTGTTTGTGGGGGTTGGAGTCCACCACAAAGTCGATGACATCATGTTTGATCCCGCAGTAGTTGAGGAAGGTATTCCCCTTAGCGGCCGCGCCGTAGGCGGCGATACGCGCCCCCTGCTGTTTCAGCTCGGTAAAGAGCCGGAGCGCGTCCAGCTTGATTTTCCGCATTTGAAGTGTAAAGTCCCCATAGGTGCGGATGTTTGTCAGACCAAACCGCTCCTCCCGCTCCAGCAGCGCGGCGGCGGAGGGGCCTGCCTGGACATGCGCCTGGTGTCCGGCGTAGACGCGCAGGGAGCCGCCATGTGTCTCCAGCTCCTCCACGTCGTAAATTTCCAGCCCGTGGGCCTGGAATATCCTCCGCACGGTGGTCAGTGACAGATAATGGAAGTGCTCGTGGTAGATGGTGTCGAACTGGCTGTGCTCAATCAGCCGCAGCAGGTGGGGGAACTCCATGGTGATGGTGCCCTCGGGGCTGAGGACCAGGGCCAGCCCCTCCACAAAGCTGTTGATATCCGGCACATGGGCCAGCACATTATTGCCGATCACCAAGTCGTAACGGCCGTCCGCGGCGGCGATATCCCGGGCTGTATCGGTCCCGAAAAAGCAGCACTGGACCTCGATCCCCTTGGCCCGCGCCGCCTTGGCCACGTTCTCCGCCGGCTCGATCCCCTTTACCGGGATGCCGTAGGGCTGAAAATATTGCAGCAGATAGCCATCGTTGCAGGCGATCTCCAGCACGCGGCTCCCGCCGTCCAGCCCCAGGCGGGGGACGATCATATCCACATAGGCCTTACAGTGCTGGAGCCAGCTTTGGGAATAGGAGCTGAAATACTGATACTCCCCAAAAATCTGCTCCGGGCGCTGGTAGAGGGCGGCCTGCACCAGAAAGCAGCCCCCGCACACCTGGACCTTCAGTGGGTAGTAGGTCTGCCCCTGCTCCAGGGCCTCCGCCGACAGGTATTCGTTGGACAGCGGAGAGAAGCCCAGGTCGGCGAAGGTATGCTCCAGCTTCTGCCCGCAGAAGCGGCAATGTTGATTATCCAAATCGATCTCCTCCTATTCCAAATCACGGCGTACCGGCCCAAAAGCGCCGCAGGCCGTCCTCCAGCGGGACGCGGGGGCTCCACCCGGGGGGCGGGGGGGACAGGCGCTGAGGGCGCTCCAGCACGCGGTCCGGGTCGGGGCGTCCGCCCCAGTTGGCCTGGAAGTCCAGGCCGTTTACTTGCAGCATCAGCTCCGCTGTTTCCCGCAGGGAGCGGGGCGCCGCCCCCGAGAGCTGGAAAAACGAGTGGGCCTGGCCGGGGCGGTCCAGCGCGGCGGCGGCCAGGATGAAGCCCCGGACCACGTCGTCGATGTACACGGCGTCATAGACCTGCCGCCCGGAGGTCAGGTCCAGCGGGGCCCCGGTGAGTGCGGACCGCCGGATCAGGTTCAGGACCTTCGGCCGCTGGTCCCCCGGCCCGTAGGAGATCGGAAGAGCGTCGTGTAGGGAAAGAGTGTAGATCTCGGTGGAGAAGCCCTGTTTCGCCGCCGCGTAGAGGGTGAGGGGCCGGTAGTCCGGACCCGGGAAGTGGGTGGTAGCCGTGGTGGCGTAGACCAGGCGGCGGCACCCGGCCATGGACATAGCCTCCAGCAGATAGGCCCCCAGAAGCAGATTGCTTTCCACCAATTTCGTGATGGACCCCATGTCGTGGGCGGCGGTGTAGTGGGCGGCCAGATGGTAGACCGCCTCCGGACGGCTTTCCGCCAGCGCGGCGGCCACGCTCTCCCCGCCGCCGTCATAAGGCAGAAGGGTCAGCCTGTCCCGCAGCTCCGGGGTGAGATATGCCGCGTTCAAAGGCTGGCGGACCAGGGCGTAGACTGCGCAGTCCTGGGTGAGCGCGCCGGCCAGCCTGGAGCCGATATAGCCGGTGGCTCCGGTGATCAGAACTCGTTTCATGGCAGCTCCAGCCCCCTTCGGAAGGCCGCGAAGCTCTGGAAGCCCTGATCCCTCGGGGACAGGATGGGTGCTCCGCTCAGCGGCCAGTGGATGGCAAGGCCGGGGTCGTTCCAGAGGATTCCGCTCTCGCTGTCCGGGTCGTAGCGGTCCCCGCACAGATAGTGGAGTACGGCTTCCTGGCTGAGCACCAGAAACCCATGGGCGAAGTCCTTGGGGAGGTAGAGCATCCGCCGGTTTTCCCCGGACAGCCGGAAGCCCTGCCATCTGCCGAAGGTGGGGGAGTCCGGGCGCAGGTCCACCGCCACGTCAAAGACCTCCCCGGAGAGCACCCGGACCAGCTTATCCTGGCTGTGGCGGCGCTGGAAGTGCAGGCCCCGGAGGGTATTGCGGCAGGACTTGGACTCCAGCTCCTCCGCCAGGGTGAAGGAAATCCCCTGGCTGGCGAACAGGCTGGACTCAAAGGTTTTGGCCAGATAGCCCCGGTTGTCCGGGAGGAAGAGGGGGGTGATGAGGGTCAATTGTTCTATGGAAGTAGGCTGAAAGGAGAAGGGCACAGTAGTTTCCTCCTTATGGCTCCAGGGCCTGCGGGAAGATTGGTTCGTCGGTCCCATACAGTATTTTTACACCATACTGATCCGCCAGGCATGTCCGCCAGACCGTTTTTTGGCCGCGCGTCGTGACGTAATAATCCGCGAGCTGAAAGAGCATATGCTCATCTACATCGTCGCCCGTCTGCAATGTCACGTAGCAGTCTCGGTGGGAATATTCCCGCAAAATTTCTTCGATTGCCTGTACATTCTTTTTGCTGGAGTGCTCCTTCGGCAGATAAATCAGCAGTTCGCTATCCGGGCGGTCTTTCTCGAAATACTGCCGCAGCACTTTGGGATAGAGGGGGAAGGATTCTTCGGCGTCCGCCACAAGCAGCACAATGGCCCGCTCCTTCTCTGTGTGCGGAGGGGGGGCGGAACTGCTGTTTATGTCCGCATAGGAAAGACACTTGGAGATGAACTCCCGCACCGGCAAGTTAAAATCCTCCCTCCGGGCCTGCTGAACCTCTGACGGCCAGTCCCACCAGGCGATTTTTTGCAGGGCGGAAATTGCCTCCTCGTCAAACCGGTACCGGATGACCCGGGCGGGATTTCCGCCGGCAATCGCGTATGGCGGCACATCCTTTGTAACGACGGCGCCCGCCGCGACCACACAGCCGTTGTGGAGGGTCACTCCCGACATGATTGTGGCGCCGTGGCCGACCCAGACGTCATTTTGCAGTATGATGGAGCCCTTGCGCCTTGAGCGCCAAGGCCGGCTTACCGTTTTGAGGCAGGACAGTTCGCCTTGGGCGACAGATTGATAATCATGGTTGATGTCAATAATAAAGGTGATTTCTTCCGCCAGGGAGCATCCTTTTCCTATTGCAACGTGGTGCCGTCCGGCTACGGGGGCAAAATCAATGCCGCTTCGAATTTTGAGCCCTACGATGTAGCTGTCCGCGTCAATACTCAGCATCGGGAATTGCTTAAACCCGCTGTCAGGCAGATCAGTTACCATTACGGTGTATTTTGGAATCTGGTGTGGTTTCACCTCAACTGTTGCTAGCATCTTAAAATCTCCCTGTTTTGCTTAGGTGCGTATTATTTTACGCACCTCACATAGTACTTCTCAACCTCCAGCCGCTTTTTCTGGCCGCTCTTGAGGAATTCCTTTCCGTAGTGGCGGACCACAAACTCATCCAGTCCCTGAATGGGCTGGATGGCTCCGGAGAAATCCACGCTGGCAAAGAGTTTCGCCGCTTCCTCCTTCACCTGCTCCGGGCGCAGAAGGCGGGCGGGGGAGTCCGGGATGGAAAATTGCAGCATCTGGCTCAGGCGGACGGCGAAATAGGGGTTGGCGAAGAAGAACACCAGCTGGCCGCCGGGGGCCATCCGCCGTGCGATGGCTTCCAGCAAGCCATAGGGGTCGGGGCAGCCCTCCAGGCCCCGGCCCAAAAAAACGGCGTCAAACTGGATGTTTGGGAAGCTGTCCCCCAGGGCGGACAGCAGCCCGGCCGGCGGAACACAGACCGCCCCCTCGGACTGGGGCTCCAGGTCGGGCAGATAGCACGCCTGGGTTGTGGCGTGGTAGACGCTGCCCTCCCGCCCCATGCGCCGGAACCAGTTGCGAATCTGCATGGCGGTGTCGCCGAACCCGCAGTCGATGCCCAGGATATTGGCCCGGCCCGTCTGGGCGGAGGTAAACTGATACTGCTGGACCCCCTGGAAATCGTAGCAGAAGCCATCCCCCCAGGGGTCCACCCCGTGCTTCTGCAAAAACAGCCTGCGGCCCTGGCCCAGGGTGTCCTCCTTCCCCTGGACGGCCTTGACGGTGGCGGAGCCACGGTGGTAGCACATCACATCCTCGCACAGGACTTGCCGGTATCCGCGGCGGCGGGCCCGCAGGCTGAAATCGTCATCCATAAAGTCGAAGGTGTAAAACAGCGGGTCCCAGAACCCGATTTCGTTGAGGGCCTGGAGCCGGAACAGGCCAATGGCCGGGAGCACCCGGGCCCGGTCGCTCCACAGCCGGGGGTTGGAGCGGTTGTGCTTCTCTGCCAGCTTGACCAAGGCGCCGCAGTCCGAGACGGGGACGTTGACCTGCTGGTAATTGCTCATATTGCAGGTGGCCGGGACCACCGCCGCGATGTTGGCGTCGGAGTCCGCGCAGCGCAGCATGATGTCCAGCCAGTCCTTTGTGGCCACCGTGTCGTTGGCCACGTGGACATAGTACTCGCTGTCGCAAATCTGGGGCAGGACGCAGAACATGGTCCCCCGCATGTTGGCCTTGTAGTGGATGACCCGGCCCACGCCGAGGCCTTCAAAATACTCCCCCACGCCGTCTGTGGAGCCGTGGTCCACCAGGATCAGCTGGGCGTTCAGCGCTTCAAAGTCGGTGTGCTCCAAAACGCTCTCCACGCACTGCTTCGTCATCTCCAGGTGGTTATAGGCCACCACCACAACCGTGGCCCGGTACTGGGGGGGATTGCTGCCGCTGGTATAATAATTCTGGTAGTTCCGGGCAAATTCCTCCCGGTAATAGCGGTCCATCCGCTCCTTGTCCGGGTAGACCGCGCCCCAGTAGTAGAACGCCTCCCGCAGCTGCCGCAGATAGGGGAACAGCTGAAATTCCATATGGAAGGCCGCCCGCTCTGAGTCGCCGGAGCGGATGGCGGAGCCAATCCGCTCCAGGGCGTCCGCCGTGTTTTCCAGCATCTCGGTGGTGTAGGCGTGCTCCAGCTGGGGCAGAAGGGGCTCCTGGGCCTCCCGCACCGCTCCGGTGACGGCGGACAGGTCCTCCAGAAGCCGCCCGGCTTCCTCCCGGCCGCCCCCGGTGTGCCGCTCCAGCAGCTCCAGGCTGGCGCCGCAGGCGGTATCCAGCAGGGCCAGGATTTGCTCCAGCAGCTCCCCGTGATTTTCATTGACCATTCCAGTTACCTCATTTTCCTGTCAAATATGCCTGAATCTGCCCCAGGGTGAAGGCGGACATATCCTGTCCGGACAGCCACGCCTTGGTCCAGCCCACAGTCTCGGCCACGGCCCGGGCTGCGTCCCACTTGGGGCGCCACCCCAGGACCGCCCGAATCTTGGAGCAGTCCAGGCGGAGCACCGCGTCCTCATGGGGGCCCTCCTGGCCGGTGTGCTCCCAGCGCAGCCCCTCCCCCCAGGCCTGGCAGAACAGGCCGGCCAGCTGGCCCGTGGCCAGGCAGCCGTCCACCTCCGGGCCTACGTTGTAGCTGCCGGAGAGGGCGGCGTCCTCATACTGCCGCCGGGCGATCAGCAGGTAGGCGGACAGGGGCTCCAGGACGTGCTGATAGGGCCGGACGGAGTGGGGGTTGCGCAGGCGGATGGCATGTTTGGCCTGGGCGGCCCGGACGCAGTCGGGGATGATGCGGTCGGCGGCGAAGTCGCCCCCGCCAATGACGTTCCCCGCCCGTGCGGTGCTGACCGCGGCGCCCCTCTGGGCCAGAAAGCTCTTCTGATAGCTGGCCGTCACCAGCTCCGAGCAGGACTTGGAGTTGGCATAGGGGTCATAGCCGTTGAGCGGGTCCGCCTCCCGATAGCCCCAGGGCCAGCTGTGGTTTTCATAGACCTTGTCGGTGGTGACGTTCACCACGCTCCGGACGCAGTCCGACCGCCGGACGCACTCCAGCAGGTGCACCGTCCCCATCACGTTGACGGCGTAGGTGCCCACCGGGTCCCGGTAGCCCTCCCGGACAATGGGCTGGGCGGCCAGATGGAACACGACCTCCGGCTTCGCTTCGTCAAAGGCGCGCCACAGGGCGTCAAAATCCCGGATGTCCCCCGGGACGGAGCGCATTGTGTCCTTCAGGCCGGCGATCTCAAACAGGCTGGGGCTGGCGGGGGGCAGGGCGAAGCCCGTGACCTCCGCCCCCGCCATGGCCAGCATTCCGCACAGCCAGCCGCCTTTAAACCCCGTATGCCCTGTGACAAAAACTCTCTTGTTGTTGTAAAAATCCAGCATCGCGTTTACCATACCCGCCAGGGGGCGTCTCCCTTTTCCCAATGTTCCTCCAGCCAGATTTTGTCCCGCTGGGTATCCATGCACTGCCAAAAGCCTTTGTGCTTGTAGATGCCCAGTTTTCCTTCCAGGGCCAGGCGCTCCAGGGGCTGGCGCTCAAATACGCAGCCCTCCTCATCAGTGAGGTAGCGGAACACCTCCGGATTCAGCGCCATAAAGCCGCCGTTGATCCAGCCGCCGTCCTCCTTGGCCTTCTCCCGGAAGCCGGTGACCGTCTGGCCCTCGATATCCAGGACGCCGAACCGTCCGCCGGGCTGGACGCCGGTGAGGGTGGCTGTTTTTCCGGAAGCCCGGTGCTGCTCCAGCAGGGCGTTCAGGTCCACGGTGCCCACCCCGTCGCCGTAGGTCAGCATGAAGGGCTCGTCCCCGATGTACTTCTGCACCCGCTTGATCCGCCCGCCTGTCTGGGTGTTGAGCCCGGTGTCCACCAGGGTCACCCGCCAGGGCTCCGCCACATTCTCGTGGACGGTCATGCGGTTTTCGGCGGAGAAGTCAAAGGTCACATCCGAGCGGTAGAGGTAGTAGTCCGCGAAATACTCCTTGATGATATGGCCCTTGTACCCGCAGCAGATGACAAAATCGTGAAATCCGAAGCTGGAGTAGTACTTCATAATATGCCACAAGATGGGCTGTTCGCCAATGGTGATCATGGGCTTGGGCTTGAGGTGGCTCTCCTCGCTGATGCGGGTGCCCAGGCCGCCGGCTAAAATCACTACCTTCATTGGGCCAGCCCTCCCGCCACGGGGGCCTCAAGCCCCTCGATGAGGTGGGCCACCTTCTGATAGACCGGGCTCTGTTTCAGCGCCGCCACCGCCGGGTCCTCCGGGTCGTAGGCGGCCAGGAGGGTCCGCACCTGGCCGGCCAGGGCCAGCAGCTCCTGGGAGGCGGAGGGCCCGAGCTGCGGGGTGTGCTCCGTCAGGAATTCCACCATAATCTTCATCTCGGGGCAGGACTCCAGACCGGCCCGGAGAAGCTTCACATACCCCATGTTGTCCCCGGACTCCAGCGCCTGGAAGGCCCTGCCGGCATACCAGCCGAACCGGTACACCGGGGGCAGCACCTCAATATTTTCCTCCCGCAGCACCTCCGGGGTGTAGCAGCGGGAGACGTACCCGCCCGCCGCCTTGGCGAAGGCTTCCGCCAGGGCCATGCCCTGCTCCTGGTCGGTCCAGTCGAAGGCCCGCACGGCGGCGAAGGCCATGCTCTTGGCCCAGGCCAGCTCCCGCCAGCTTCCGGAGCGCCCCGCCCCCTGGCAGGCCACGCGGAAAAACCGCTCCTTGTACTGGGACAGGCGCTTGGCGATGCGGTCCATCTCCTCGATGCGGACGTTCCCCGCCGGGGGCGGGAAGGCCGCGCCATGCTCCAGGGCGTGGATGAGGGCGGACACCGAGAAGTCCCCCCAATTTTTCACCATGCCCAGCAGCCTGTCCAGCTCCTGGACGCCCTCCGCCTCCATGACGGCGGCGGCGGTGCCAACCTCACACTGGCCGGCCAGGGGGGTGTAGAGCGTGTAGCTGCAGCGGTGGAAGTCCTCCCGGGCGGCTTCCTTCTCCCGGACGTCGGGGCCGAAGGCCAGGGGCGCGGTCTGCAAAAAGGCGTCCATCAGCTCCTCCGCCCGCTTCCCGTCCGGTTCGCTGGTAATCCGCTGATAGAGGCGGAGGATGGCGGGGGCGGTGTCCTGATCGGTGGACACCTGGCACTCCTGGAGGTTCTTGAGGGTTTCGCCCACCAGATTCCCGGTCAGCACCTCCACCTTTTCCAGGAACTCCACCGCCCGGGCAGGCTGGCCCTCCTCCCGGCAGGCCACGGCCATTCCGGTGAGCATCTTCTGCCGCCACTGGTGGGACGCCCCCAGGAGGGTGCTCACCCGCAGGGCCACCTGGTCCCCCCGGCCTGCGTCGTAGTCCTCAATGGCGGCCATGTACATCTCGCCCCAGGGGATGCATTCCTTATACTGCTTGTTCTCCCAGCAGCGGATGAAGGCCAGAAAGGCGATATCGATTCGGGAATAGAAGGAATCCGGGAACAGTTCAACCCCCCGTGCGGTCCACTCTTCCTCCTCCTTTTGAAGATTTTGGCTCCGGGCGGCCAGCACGGCATAACGAAAGATCGGCGGGCCGAAGGCACGCCAGCCCTCCTTTTTTCCCTCCACCGCCGCCAGCCCCCGGCGGACGTAGTCCAAATGCTGGGGGTCGGGGCGGCTGCTCTCGATGTATTGCAGCAGGGTCCGGACATTATCCGGGTCCTCCTTCAACAGCTCCTCCAAAAGGGCCTGGTTGCGCTGGCGCTTGGCCTTGCCTGCGTCTTCATTCAGGCCGACGTAGCCGTCGTGGTGGAGGATGGTATGGGACAGCGTTTTATTGACAAAACCATCGTCAGGCCCCCGCCACATCTCATGGACCGCCCCCTCGTAGCGAATCCCAGTGGACATGCGCAGGATGCGGATGGTCAAAAAGTCATTATAGTCGTCAAAATTGTCGATCTCCCCATAGTTTCGGACTACCACGGTACAGACATCCAGGTCCTTTCGGTTATTGGAGCGCAGGAAGGAGGACAGCTCCTTCACGTCAGAATCCAGCCACTCGTCGGCGTCTAAGGTGAGGTACCAACGGCCGGAGCAGCGGTCCATCACGGCGTTCCGGGCGGCGGAAAAGTCGTTGATCCAGGGGAAATCAAAGACAACGTCGGCATATTTTTCGGCGATTTCCCGGCTGCCGTCGTTGGAGCCGGTGTCCGCCACAATCAACTCGCAGGGCACCGCTTCCCGCAGGGGGGTCAGGGAGCTCAAACACCGCTCCAGACAGCGGATTTCATTCTTGAAAATAATTCCAATAGACAACAAAGGCTTTGGCATGGCTGTTCCTCCTATGTAGGGGCGGGTATTACCCGCCCGTGCAAACAATCATCATTTGGGCGGATGATATCCACCCCTGCGGCGAGACAAATCGGGGCAATCGGGAAAAAGGAAGAGCTTTCCGCTTTCCCGATTGTCCCACATGGAAACAGGGGCCGGGCACAGGCCCGGCCCCCATAATGGTCGATACGGAATCGCGCGCGGGGATTAACCCAGCAGCTGGAGCACGCCCTGGGGCACCTGGTTGGCCTGGGCCAGCATGGCCTGGGCGGACTGAACCAGAATGTTGTTCTTGACGTAGCTCATCATTTCCTCGGCCACATCGGTGTCGCGGATGGTGGACTCGGCGTCCTGGATGTTCTCGGCCATCACGGACAGGTTGTTGGCGGTGTGGTCCAGACGGTTCTGGTAAGCGCCCAGGTCGCCGCGGACGGAGGAGACGTAGTTGATGGCGTCCTTGATCACGTCGATGGAAGCGGCGGCGTCGTCAGCGGTGCCGATGCTCAGGTCGGTGATTTTCAGGGCGTCGGTCTTCATGCTGCCGATCTTCACGCCCAGCTGGTTGAAGTCGTCGGAGGTGTCGCCGATCTGGAGGTTCAGGGCCTTGGCGCCATCAGCCTCAGCGGCGGCCAGGTCCTCCTTGGCCTTAACCAGGTCCTCGGCCTTCTTGGCCTGGGCCTCCTTCAGGAGCTCCTCGGTGGCCTTCTCGTCCACGGTGGTCACGCCGATATAGCTGGCGAACTTATCCATGGTGGTCATGTCGGTGCTCTCCTTGGCCTCGGCCAGCTGCTTCAGGCCGACCAGACCGTTGGTTCCGGTGTGGGACACAGTGAAGATGTCGTTGTCCTTGGCGGCCTCGGCCAGCTTGCTGGCGGCAACCTGCTGGGCGGTGGTGGCGGTGGAGGAAACCTTCAGGTCAGCGGCCTCAAAGTCGGTCAGGTCGATGACATTCTTGGCGGAGGTGTCGATGACGCTGTCCTTGCCCACGGCAAAGGTGTACTCCTCGTTGCCCAGCTTGATCTTCATGCCGTCGGTGATGTTCAGCTTCTTCAGGTCAAGGCTGGTGCTGGCCAGCTGCTCGGACTCGGCGGGAGAACCAATAACGGTGACCTCGGTACCGGCGTTCAGGTAGCCGGTGGTGCCGGGGGTGTAGCCGTCCTTGCCATCGCTGGTAACCTTGCCAGCGCCCAACTGGGCGTTACCGCCGGTAATAGTAACGCTGTTGATCACGTTGCCGCTGAGCTTGCCCTCGCCCTCCTTGCTGGTGATATCTATCATTGTAGTAGTGGTGGCATTGGCGGCTACCTTGAAGTAGTCGGACAGCTTGACCTCAGTGCCGTCGGCCAGAGTGCCCTTTGCGTTGCCCAGAGCCGTCATCACGTTAGCCTGACTAGAAGCAGCAGCATTGTCCAGCTTAAACTCCACAGTCTCGCCGTTGACCTCGGCGCTGATTGTGAAAGTGGAGGTACCAGTGGTACCAACAGTGTAAGCGCCAGTGGTGAAGACCTTGCCCGCAGCGTCCACATGAGCGGTGGCCGCAGTGCTGCCGAATTCAACAGTATAGTGCTCGTTGAGCTCCTCGGAGACATCATCAGCAAATTCGAAGACCAGCTTCTCGCCGTCCTGCTTCACGTTCCAGTTGTGAATATTACCGTCGTTGCCGGTAATGGCAACCTGGCCGGGAGTAGTAGCGCCAGTGTCATTGATCTTAGCCATGAAGGTCTTAACCAGGTCCTCGCTGGTGATTTCCTCGCCGATCCCCTTATTGGTAGTGTCAAAGATATCCTTCTCGGTAATTGTAATGACTTTATCGCCGACAGTCACAGAAATACCAGAGGTCGTAGCATTGCCCTGGGTTGCGGCCAGGGTGTGCTTCACGCCGTTGAAGTTGACCTCGAAGCTGGGCTTCTGGCGGTCGATCTTCTCAGTCTCCAGAATGGTGTTGGTGCCCACGGAAGCGGCGCTGTTGGGGCCCTTGCCGCCCAGGGGCAGCATCAGGTTCTGGACCTGCTTGTTGGTCATGCTGTCATTGTAGGCGGGGTCCACCTTGGCGGGGTCGTTGGCGGCGTCGATGGCGGCCTGGGCGGCCTTGATGGCAGCGTCCTTGCCGTCCACGTCCCAGGTGCCGTCCAGCAGCTTGATGCCGTTGAAGTTGGCGGAATCAGCGATGCGGTTGATTTCGTCCTTCAGCTGGTTGACTTCTTTCTGGAGGGCTTCACGGTCCACCTCGTCCTGATAGGTGCCGTTGGCGGACTGGGTGGCCAGGTAGTCCATGCGGTTGAGCATGTCCTGGATCTCCTGCATGGCGCCCTCAGCGGTCTTGACCAGGCTGATGCCGTCCTTAACGTTCTTGGAAGCGGCGTTCAGGCCGGTAATCTGGGCGCGCATCTTCTCGGAAATGGCCAGGCCGGCGGCGTCGTCACCGGCGCGGTTGATCTTGTAGCCGGAGGACAGCTTCTCCAGGTTGCCGGACAGGGCCTTATTGTTGTTGTTGTAGTTGCGGTAGGCGTTCATCGCCATGATATTGTGTTGGATCCTCATTTTAATGCTTCCTTTCAATAAAATGTTTGGGGCAGTGCGGTCCGTTGTGCCGGGGACTCCTTTCCTCAGCACGGGGGCGGCGCTGGCCTTCGGTATCCGGCCGGACTGCCGGGGCGCAGCGCAGGAACTTATATTTCAGCCGGTTCGCGCAACCGGGTGAAACCATTTTCAGCGGCCCTCTCCGCCGCAGCGGGGCAGGAGGGCGGGGGTTTCAGCGTTCCGCCAGATCGTCCTCCCAGAAGGCGGGGATAATCCGGTCCAGCTGGGTGCGGAGGACCTTGGCTTCCTCAACGGAGCCCTGTTCCTCCAGCCGGTCAAAGACCCGCTTCATGGCCCGGACAGCCCGCTCCCGGTCGTCGTTCCAACGAAAGACCTGGTCGCGGTAGTACCGGGGCTTCTTTTTGGGCGACGGGGCCAGACAGGCCGGACGCTGCCCGCCGCTCCGCTCCAGCACCGCCCCCCGGACAATGGGCATCTCCCGGGGGGCCTCCACGGCCACATCGGCCCGCCCTCCGGCCACCCGGAGCAGCTGGACGACAATGTCTCCGTTGACGGTCAGGTACTCATCTGGGAGCAGGGTGAGTTTCAGCATAGCGTTCTCCTTACGGCGTCCCGGCGCGGTCCTTCACGCCGGATTATCATTGTCATAATATTGTGGACAGCCCCGCAGGGGGCTTTCAGGCGCGCGCAGCGCCCTCTCGTTTCCCGCCTTCCGGTCTGGAAAACGCTGAGGGAAGCGGAATCAAACCTGTATTCCGTTTCGCTCAACGCTCCCCAGACAGAGCACGGGCGCCCACCGGCGTCCCGACCGGCTCGTCGTTGCAAAGTCCATTCCATTTGGGGCGCCCTGCGGGCATCCCTCATTTCATTCCCTTGCTCTTCCCCTCCAACTGCGGCCCGCTTACGCTGGGCCCGCGGTTGGTAAATGCGCCAAACCTTCCAATTTGATGTTTTTCGCGGCGTTGACCTCCCGGTCGTGGACCGCGCCGCACCCGGGGCATGCCCAGGTCCTGCTTGGAACGCTGTCCAGCGCCTGTCCGCAGGCGGAGCAGGTCCGGGTGGTGGGGGTGTACCGGTCCACCAGAATCAGGGGCTTGCCCTGGCGCTCCAGCTTGTAGCGCAGCAGCTCCCGGAACATCCCGAAGCCGGAGCCCTCCCCCAGCGCCATCTCGTCCAGCGGGTCGTCCCTCAGGCACACGGCATCCCAAGCGTTGGCTATCCGCCGGGATTCCTTGTGGAGGAAGTCGCGCCGCTGGTTGGCGATGCGTTCGTGGATCAGCCGGTACTTCTGTACCGCTTCCTGGTAGTTTTTGGAGCCGGGCTCCATCCGGGACAGCTTTTTTTGTATGCGGCCCAGCTTCTCCTGGGACTGGCTCAGCCAGCGGGGTGGGTCGGCCATGCGGCCGGCGTCGTCCACCGAGAAGTGGAGCGGGGAGTGTTTCAGCCCCAGGGTAGTCTCCGGCGTGGGGATGGCTGCCGCCGGCCTTTGGACCGTATACTGATATAAAATACAGCAGTAATACTTGCCGGTGCGGGTCTTCTCCACGGTGATCCGTTTCAGCCGCCACCCGTTCTGGGGACGGCGGGGGAATTTCGCCTTGACGATCCCGGCCTTTGTCATGCGGATGCCGTCCCTGGTGGTGTAGATGGTGGGGCCGGACTCAAACACGTGGTTGCAGGCGGTGAAGGAGTCCCGGTCGTCCTTCTTGCGCTTGAAGTTGGGGTGTCGAAAGGACTCCGGGTTTTTGAAGAACTGGCGGAAGGCCTGCGACAGCCTGTTGTGCTCCTGGATAAGGGCCTGGTTGTCGACCTCCGTCAGGAAGGGCGCGCCCTTCTTGTACTTGGCCGGGGTGGGGATGAAGTGGGCCCCCGTCTCCCAGTAGAACCGCTGCTCGTCAGCGAGCATCTGGTTCCAGAGGTAGCGGCAGCAGCCAAAGGTTTTTTCAAACAGCTCCGCCTGGGCCGGGGTGGGGTAGAGCCGGGCCTTGATGGTGGTGTATTGGATGACCTGCCCCTCAGCACGGCTGGCTTTTCCCGCCATTTCCGGCCCACCCCCTCCGGCCAGGTTCTATACAACCTGGCCGCGTCTTTTTCGCCTGCTCAGTATTACATATCGGCAGACTTTCTCAATACTTTAGGCCTGAATCAGAAAAATTTTAACGAGTTTTCTGGGGCTGTCCCACCTGGCCAAGTTGTATACAATCTGACCGCGTTTTTGCTTCTATGAGCCCCCGAACTCATGGATGACGGGAGAATTTCCGAACATTTTTCGACAAAAAATCCGTGATGGTGGGTCCCGACGTGCCAAAACACCTTTATAATATCAACATTCCCCAAAATATAGAGAGGAGAAATGGGATGTCAGGTGTTATGTATGGTTATGCCCGCGTGTCCACGCGGGGGCAGAAAGAGGACCGCCAGATGGCCGCTTTGCAGGAATTCGGCGTGGCGGCGGAGCACATTACAGTGGAAAAGCAGTCGGGAAAAAACTTCGACCGGCCTCTGTATCAGGCGCTGGCCCAGGCCCTCCGGACGGGGGATGTGCTTGTGGTCCAGAGCATCGACAGGCTGGGGCGGAATTATAGGGAAATTCTGGAGCAGTGGGCCTACATCACCAAGACCCGGGGGGCCGCGATCGTTGTGCTGGACATGCCCCTGCTGGACACCCGGGAGGGCCGGGATCTGACCGGGACGCTGGTGGCCGACATCGTGCTCCAGCTTTTGAGCTATGTGGCCCAGACAGAGCGGGAGCTAATCCACCAGCGTCAGGCGGAGGGCATCGCCGCGGCGCTGGAGCGGGGGGTCCGGTTCGGCCCCGCCCGCATCCCTATGCCGGAGGGCTTTGAGGACTTGGCCAAAGACTGGTGGCAAGGATATGTCACCGCCACCTACGCCGGAAAAATGCTGGGCATCTCCCGGAAGACCTTCACCCGCCGGGCGACCGAATGGGGTGCCAGCCAGGGGCTTGAAAATTGAAAGACAGCATGGCTTTTATTGGTTCAGAATAGAAAGAACGCCTTGTGCCGCAACGGACACAAGGTGTTTTTACGTTTCTTTGCGTTGGGAAAATAAACTGCCCCGCCCTTTGCCGCGCCTCGAGGCCTTCCGCCCTTCAAATTTCTTCCTGCGAAAATAGAAAATTTTTTAAAAAAACTGTTGACAACCGCGGCCGAATCCGCTATACTAGCCCTTGCCCTGTTTGAGGGGCGTGACACGGCGGCATAGCTCAGTTGGCTAGAGCACGCGGTTCATACCCGCGGTGTCACTGGTTCAAATCCAGTTGCCGCTACCATTATAAAAAACGGACATGCCGTCCGTTTCCATATAGAACGGCCCGGTGGTCAAGCGGTTAAGACTCCGCCCTTTCACGGCGGCAACACGGGTTCGAGTCCCGTCCGGGTCACCACCTTTTTTAGCCGTTTCCAATATGGAGGCATAGCTCAGCCGGTAGAGCGCTCGCCTCACACGCGAGAGGTCACAGATTCGAGTTCTGTTGTCTCCACCAGAAGTCACCGTCAAAACCGTCTGGTTTTGACGGTGATTTCTTTTTTATCTAACTTTTTGGCGGCTTTCTCGAAATTTCTAACGCATTTCTAACAGGCGGTATTTTTCTGCCGACAATGTGTTAGCAGCCTCTATTTCAACGCCGCTTCAATGGAGTCCGCATATCCCGCTTGGTCGAGTAGAGGAAATGAGAATAGATGTTAGCAGTCGTAGAGATATCACTGTGGCCCAGCCAGCCCTGAATATCCTGGATGCCCCGTCCAACGCTGTGGACCAATGTCGCTACGCTGTGACGCAACCCATGAAAACGAATATAGGGCAAGCCACTTTTCCGGATCATCCGCCGAAAGTGCATGGAGACCGAGTTGGGCGTCAGTGGGGTTCCGTCCGGGCCCACGCACACATATCCGCTGTCCATGTAGGCGGCCCCAAGGAATTTCTCCGCTTCCTGCTGGTGCTTCTGCACATCCCGCAGATACTCTGCCATGGAGCCTGTCAGCGGTAGAGCGCGGCAGCTGCTCCGGGTCTTTGTTGCGTCGGCATAGATCACACCGTTCTTATTGCTCACCGCAGTGTGGCAGATGGAAATGGTGCCGTTTTCAAAATCCACCGACTCCCAGCGCAGGCCACATACTTCAGAACGGCGCAGACCGTAGGTGGCGGTCAAACGGATCACTGTCTCCAGAATATCTCCCTGGAATAATTCCATCAACCGCTTGATCTCCTCAGCGGAATAGATAGTTTCCTGGGCTTTGTGCTGCTTCCTGGGTAAGACGATACGTTCTGCCGGATTACGGTCAAAAATATCCAGCTGCATGGCGTATTTCAGGCATTTGTGGATATTGGTATGGTATTTCCGAACGGTCGAAGGTGAGACACCCCGCTTGATCTCGCTGTTGTAAAAGCTCTGGATATGTCCAGGAGCCAATCCCCGCAGCGTGACGCTCTGAAATGCCGGAAACATTGAGATCACGTTACGGAACACCGCCTTGTATTGCTCTAGGGTCGTAATGCGAATGGAATATCCTTCCACCTCATTCAGCCACTGTTCCATAAAGGTCAGGAACGGCTGGTCCGTCCCGGTTAAGTGGCGCTCCTGGAGCTTCTCTAGTTTGTCCATCTCCTGCTTCAAAAAGGCTTCCGCTTTTTCCCTTCATACCAGGATAGGACGGCATAATATTTATTTTGCTTGATTTGCAGGCTTCCTGTCATAAAAACTCCTTTCCAACAGGATAGAGTACCCGCTGTTACAAGCCTATTATATCACATCCGGCGGTCGGATGCGATATAATGGCACTTTTTTTGGGGGATACTCAGTTATTTTTCAAAAACTGCAGAACCTCTGCCTTGGGAATGAGAATCCTTCTGCCGATTCGAACGCTTCTGATCTGTCCGGAGCGGATCAGCTCATAGGCTGTATTCCTGCCGACGGAGAGAATTGGCATCAGTTCTCTCACTGACAGCGTCAACGGAAGGTCGTCATAGGAGGTAGGACGTCTATCCATCTGCGCTGCCTTCCTTCTCATTCAGTGAGGCGAGATAGATACGGGTCACATCATCCCGACCATGTCCCAGTAGCTTGGCGACTTCTTTCCTGGCCTGATAGGGGCTCCTACCCCTTTGGATGCACTCCCGATACCACTCCGCCGCCCGGGTGTGCCGTAGGCCGTGGAAAGTCATAGGCCGGTTGGAGTCCGGGTCCTGAGCCAAGAAGCGGTTACCTGCCAGAAATCGCTGGAAGCCTCTGATGGCCTCGTGGGTCAAGCGACCATCGAGAACAAACAGCTTATGCCCACGATTTGTATTGTTCAAGTGGAGCCTGAGCCGGTCCAAAAGAATGTCATTCAGTGGAACCGTCCGCACCAATCCGCCCTTGCCTTTGATGGTAAGGACGTTTTCTTTGAGCGCTTTGGCTGCAACCGCGGTGTCGATTCGGAAGCATTATGGATATGGAGCGCAGCATAGCGTCCCAGGTAGAGTATCGTGAGATGTAATGTATAAAGGGTGGTTTCACCAGACCACTACATTACATTGACTGCGGTTCATTTGTGGCAGAATGGCACAGGCTGGAGGGGCGGTGATTGACCAGCAGAAGGGAACCAAAGCGGGAGTGTCCGGGGATGACCTGGGCGCTCCGTTCTATTTATAGGCCCTCTGCTAAGAGCGCACCTTGCCCACCACCGGCTTGGGCGCGATGGTGGTACTGCCTGGCGGCAGCCGTGCGCCCTCCGGGCCGGACGTTCCTTTCCTGCCCAGTATGGACAGGCCAGCAGACGCCACTGGCGGCTTGTGCATCGGGCGGAGCTGCGCCGATGCACTGGGGGGCTTGGGGGCCGTCGGCCACCAACAAGCTGCGCCGGTATATACCGGCGCATTGCTTGCTACTATTATCAAAACCTACGAGCAAGGGTTGAATATTGGCTGGATTGGTGATATACTTGAAATAAATAGACAAAGCACATACACAATAAAAAGTCGGGGGGGATCGACAATGGCCGTTCCAAAATTTTTTGAATTCTTTGGGGGGTTTTTGCGTGCAATTGAAGACGGGGAGTTGCATACTGCGAAGGAAGTAAGGCAAATACTCGCTTCCGATATGCGGCTTTCGGAAGAAGACCGTGGAGAAATGCTCCCAAGCGGGAAACAGAGCAAATTTGATAACCGTGTTGCATGGGCAAGAACATACTTGGATAAGGCGGGGCTTATAGAAACTCCCTTTAGAGGGAAATACCGTATCACTAATGATGGCAAGAAGGCTTTAGCATCCGGAGAGGAACTAAATCTAAAATATTTGGAGCGGTCAGAAGAATTCAGGAAATTCCACAACACAATAACTCCTAATGTTTCCAGTTTAGTTGATGAAGAAAAAGATGAGTCTCCAATGGAAGTTTTGGATGCTGCGTTTCAACAAATAACAGCTACATTAGCAAGCCAGCTTATGGATGAAGTAATGAAACTATCGTCAAAAGAATTTGAAAAGCTGGTAGTCAGTCTGTTGCTTCATATGGGATATGGGAACGGGATTACAGAAGCAGGGATGGTCACACAGCAGTCGAATGATGGTGGAATAGACGGAATTATCAAAGAGGATCAGCTTGGGTTCAGTAGTATTTACATTCAGGCAAAACAATGGGCGACAGATCAGACGGTCGGAAAACCAGAGATTCAGAAATTTGTAGGGGCACTTCAGGGACAGCAGGCACAAAAAGGATTGTTTATCACAACTGCAAAGTTTTCTAGTGGAGCATTGCAATATGCGAATAATTTACTTGGAACAAAGATCGTTTTGGTTGATGGATTAACTTTAACAAGACTAATGATTAAGCATAATGTTGGTGTGTCTGTAGAGCATATTTACGAAGTAAAGAGAGTGGACAGCGATTTCTTTTCCGAGGAATTATAACATTTGTATATTCCGGTCAAGGGGGATCTCATCTTTATGGTGAAATCCCCCTTGACAAATGTTCTCTTGATATAGTCCTCCCGCTCCGCAGACATGGCGCAAACCAGCACCCCGGAATACTCCAAGTGCGGTCCACACCGCCTAGGTTCCGCCGCTGAAGAAGCAGCTGGCTGTTATCCGGAAGTTCAAACCGATGGTTGGAAATCAAGTCGTGAAAGAAACGGATGGCGGACAACTCGGTCTTGATGGTAGAGGCTGCCTTGCCGCTCTCCTGGAGTGCGTACACATAGGCGAAAATGTGCTTGGGCGCAATATTGGCCAGCCGTTCCAAATGGTACTGCTCCGCTAGAAAGCGGCAAAAGCGCTTCATTGCCTCATAGTATCGTTCTCTGGTCTTGAAGCTGCCCTGCCGGTTGTGGCGGCGGAGCTTATCCAACTGGAGCAAAAGGTTTTCATATCGTTTTGACATTGAAGTACATCCTTTCTGAAAAAGGACGCAGCTTGCCCATTGGCGTGTGCAGTACATTTCCGGCTCTTTTCCGCTCACGCCGTCTCAGGCAAGCCATACTTCAAACCGTCAAACCACTGCGGCAGTTGGCGTTTGGCGCTGTAAGCCAGGCAGAAAAAAGAAACTGTCTCTATTTGAATTGTACCGAGTGTTTAGCAAGATCACCGCAGACCCGCTGAAAAGCGGGTGGGAGTTGTACTCCCGCGGCGGACGCACGCCCTTGGGCAAGGGGCAGAAAAGCTGCCGGCGTCCGTGGACCCATCCCAGGCAGTCGGACAGGCATAGAGGCAGATAGGTAGTCCCGCCCTGCCGGCGGCGGAACTGGCTGGCTGTCATGACCAGACCGATGAGAAACAAATATACAGTCTTCATAAAAGCTCCTTTCGCGTTCACCCTTGGCGGTAACAGAGGGACACGCCCTGTGCCGTTGCGTTTGTATGCCGGGTATTTTCCGATTTTTGGGCAGAAAGAGGCCGGAAAACAAACTCTTGCTTTCTGGCCAATGTATTCTGTCTCTATTTACTTCCAGGTCAAACCGGTCTGGCGGGAGGGCATACTACGCCCCTGGCCCGGTCCATTCCTCCCTAACTTACTCCGCCCTAAGATACGTACTCATTTTACCATCTCAAGACTTAGAATCTGTATTCATAATCGAAAATGCCGGATAGACGAGGAATTTTGCCGCCCTGCAAGGCAAAAAATCACAGGAATCCTTTGTGGAT